>Ga0209211_10009346_pt1 | contig 13101 bp, 13 predicted proteins | sample RifGroA2_FD_183992 | JGI IMG/M metagenome (GOLD analysis project Ga0209211, IMG submission 183992) | Groundwater microbial communities from Rifle, Colorado, USA - Groundwater A2 (SPAdes) (version 2) | ecosystem: Environmental > Aquatic > Deep subsurface > Groundwater | place: Rifle, Colorado...
ACGGTTTGCCCTTTTGAATACGAGCTGATATAAAGACAAGCATGTCAGTCGGCACATTCTTTAGACACATCAGACAGTCCTTCAATGGTGCCTGGACGGTTGTCAGGCAAGGCTTTAAAAGCTTAAGAAAACAGCCGCAAGTATTAATTTATCCCTACGGCGCCATTATTTTTATACTCTTAAGCTCACCGATTGTCGGCCGCTTTATATTTTCGGTATGGAACCGGGTTGGGCAACCGGAGGTTATAGACCAAGTAACCAAAGCGGCCCCAAGTGAGCTGCTAGTGCAGTTAGGGTTAGTCACCTTTTCGGTCTTTTACACTATTTTCGTAACCTCTTACTTCACCTGCATGATTGCGGCCGCTACCTTGGCTCAGTTGGAGGGTAGGTCAACTTCCCTGCTTTATGGTCTGAGGGTTGTAATTAGAAGATTTTTCCGGGTCAGTAAGTTCGCACTACTAGCGATTTTCTTTTTGCCGATGGGGATTATCGCCCAACGCCGGAAAATGACTAGTCCAAGGGGCATTATTGAAGCTATCAGCAGTTCTTTTTCACTAAGTCTGTCCCAGCTGGCGCCAGCCATTGTGACCGGTCAAAAAGGCGTCTATGAAACACTCCGGCATTCGATTGATACACTCGGCCAGCTCTGGAAGGAAAGCCTGATAATCCGACTCGGTACTTTCCTGGCGATTTTGCTGCTGGCATCGATAAGCTTCCTGCCGAAACTTATCGAAAACTGGTGGTTTAACGGGCGGACGGCCCATGCCGTTGGCTGGATTATAACCGCTCTTTTAGGCGCCAGCAGCTATGTCTTGCTTAAGGTTATTAGCACGGTTTTTACGACCACTCTTTACCATCAAGCCAAAACCAAAAAATAAACTACACTAAAACTGTTGACGCGAAGGTTCGCAGGACTGATCTAACTTCTTGTTCAGAGCGCAAATGCCCGGCGGCTACAATTTGAAGGTTTAGATTTTTACCGTAAGCCTTTGCTAAGTCCAAAGCCGAAATTGGTGGTGTGCAAATATCGAATCTGCCTTGAACGACATAGGCCGGGATATGTCTTATTTTATTGATGTTTTTAAGTATATGGTTTTCAGGCATGAAACAGTTATTCTGAAAATAGTACGATTCCAGACGGGCTATTGCCAAATTAAAGTTCTGTTGCTTTTCGTCACCACCCAGGACTTCTCTCTCTACCTGCCGTCTATCATAAGTAATGGACACTACTGAAGATTCCCAAAGGTTCCATTCGGCAGCATATTTTAAAGCCGTCTTTCTGTCTTTTGATTGGATTTTACCGCCGTAAAAATTAGTTACGTCCTGGCTGCTATTACGGTCTTTGACTGGCACCAAACTAATAAAGCGCTCCCAGGCTTCGGGTAAAGTATGTCTGGCTACACCCTGATAAAGATAATCAATTTCAGACCGGCGAAGCAAAAATATGCCCCACATCATCATCTTTTCAGCTCTTTGCGGATAAGTCAGTGCATAAAGCATTGTTAACGTCGAGCCCCATGATCCGCCGGCAACGTACATTTTGTCGATTTTCAAATGTTGGCGCAGCTTCTCAATATCAGCTATGAGGTGTTGGGTAGTGTTATTTTTGATGGCAGCAAAAGGCGTACTTCGGCCGCAACCACGCTGGTCGTGGAATATAACGTGGTGTATTTTTGGATCATAAATTAATTTATGGCTTTCACTAAAGCCGGCACCCGGGCCACCGTGCAAATGCATTATCGCAACTGCTTTAGGATTACCCCAGTCCTCGTAATAAATCTTATGCCCATCACCGACAGCAAGATGTCCGCTCTTATTTATATATGGGTCTTCTAGTTGCGTCTCAGCCATAAAAAATTCTCCATTAATATTTGGTCGGGGAGACAGGATTTGAACCTGCGACCCCTGCGTCCCAAACGCAGTGCGCTAGCCAGGCTGCGCTACTCCCCGGAAATAACAGATTAATTATACCTTATCAGGCAATTATTTTAGTTCGTATTCCCAGCCCGGCTGCCAGGATTTTGTCTTGCGCCAATCTTCGTCAATGGCTTGTTTCCATGTTTTGCCTTTTAATAAAACATCCAAAGCCAGTTGGGGAGCTTGATGGGCTAACAAAACTACGTGCTTGTCATTGTAATTAGCCTTTATGAACTTCAGTAGATTTTGGATCCTAGCCTTTACGTCTTCGTAGCTTTCGCCGTTGGGGAACGGTGTGTCGATGTATTTGAGCACTTCGTGCTTGAAAGTTTTATCCGGCTTTTGGTTAAAATCCCCATAATTACATTCTCTTAGCCTGTTGTCTTGAATGATTTCGACCTTGCCTTTAAAGGCAAGGTCGGCTGATTCAACGGCCCTTTTAAGATCGGAGCAAAAGACAATGTCAAAATGTTTGCCGACAAGTAAATCACCCTGCTGTTTGGCTTGTTTTATTCCAAGCTCTGAAAGTTCAGGATTAGCCCAGCCGCTAGCAATATCCTGCTCATTGTCGAGCGTGGCGCCATGGACTAAATAAGTTATTTTAACTGACATTACTGTTTATTTGGCGAATTCGATGGCCCGGGTTTCACGTATGACATTAACTTTGATAGTACCTGGGTACTGCATGGTGGATTCTATTTTGTTGGCCACATCACGCGCTAACCTAATAGCCTGCAGGTCATCAATTTGTTTAGGCACCACAAAAACCCGGATTTCGCGGCCGGCGCTAATAGCATAAGCTTTTTCCACACCATCAAAACCGGTGGCAGTGTTTTCGAGCTCTTTCATACGCTCAGCAAAGTTCTCGGCACTAATGTTTCTAGCACCCGGACGGGCGCCAGAGATGGCATCAACTACACGAACAATTAAGGCTTCGGTGGTGGTAGCATCAATGTCGTCGTGGTGGGCCTCAGCCGCATGGGCGACTTCCTCAGGTGCGCCATATTTTCTAAGCATTTCACCACTAATGTGGTGGTGCTTGCCCTCTACCTTATGAGATAGAGCTTTGCCAATATCATGGGTTAAGGCAGCGTATTTAACTGTTTTGGCGTTGGCACCAATTTCTTCAGCTAACACGCCGGCTAACTGAGCCATCTCAACGCTATGTTTAAGAACATTCTGACCATAGCTGGTGCGATACTTAAGTTCTCCCAGCAGCTGCAGGATTTCTTTAGGTACACCAACAATACCGACTTCACGGGCGGCATCTTCGCCAGCCCGGACTACATCTTTTTGGACCTGAGCCTGGGCCTTTTCCACTACCTCTTCAATCCGGCCAGGATGCACCCGACCGTCTTTAAGCAACATCTCCATGGCCTGTCGGGCTACTTCACGGCGGACCGGATCAAAACTGGAAAGAACGATCATACCCGGTGTCTCATCAACTAAGATGTCTACGCCGGTGGCCCGCTGGAAGGCCTGGATGTTACGGCCTTCCTTACCGATAATGCGGCCCTTCATCTCTTCGTCCTCCAGTTTGACTGAGGTAACTGTCCGTTCAGCTGTAACTTCACTGGCCATACGCTCCATGGCGCTAACCAGTTCTGTAGCCGCCAATTCTTCGGCATTTTCCTTAGCCTCGTTTTGCAGCTTAGCAACTAGGCCTTCAAGGTCGCCCTTGATATCCCGCTCGGTCATTTGCATCAGTTTTTCACTGGCTTCAGCTTTGGTCAGCTTAGCGATCTTTTCCAGTTTGTCCTGCTGCTTTGTCCTGATTTCACGGATTTCGTTTTTCAGAGCCTCCACTTCATCTTCGGTCTTTCTAAGGCCCTGGCTGCGCTTATCCAGCTCGTCGAGCTTTTTATCTAACGCTTCCTGGCGTTCCAGCAGCCGGTTCTCTAAATCTTTTAGTTCATTGCGCCGCTTTTGCTCATCTTTACGGGCTTCATCGATACGCTTATCGGCCTCTTCCTGGGCCTTTTTTACCAGGAGACCGGTTTACCGCCTGATTCTAAAAGCGATCACTATCACTTCTTTAGCTAAAGAAAACTTTGGCGGTTAAGGTCATCAAAAATTGATATTAGATTCGGAAAATCCTAAAAACACCCAGAATAATCCTAAGTCTAATATAAAACTATGTTACAAAAATCGCAACAATAACCATTATGATTTTTGTGCAGAAGTCGCAGCTGGACGATCGTAATAAGGAACAGCAATTTTATCGCCCTTACCGGCCAGTAAATCTGAAATGCCCATTTCCAGCCACTTATCGCCACGTTCAGCAACAGCTGGGATGCCATTGGCATAAGCCAAGGCATTAACGACTGATAGGCCAATACGCAGGCCAGTAAAACTACCCGGACCTTGGAAGCAGACAATGCCCTCTACGTCTTTAAGCGAAATACTTGACCTGTTAAGTAATTTCTTAATCTGGCTATGGATGGTTTTAGATAGCCGTTGGTGAGCCTGCCATTTCAGTTTGCTCAGACACTTTCTGTCTTTATACAAACACAGTTCTGCCTCGGGTTTATCTGTCCGCAGCCCTAGAATAATCATGGCCGGCTCTCCTGCCAATTGGTTTCTAGCTTTCGTACAAGAGCGGTTTTTGAATCGGGATAACTAATATTAATCTGGCGCTCATCCGGATTGTCGGCAACCATTTTAAATTCGATTGTTAATCTTTCTTCGGGCAGAACATTTTGGACTATGTCGCTCCATTCCACGACTGTAATAACTTTGGGGTTGACTAGTGACTCTGCCAGTTGGTCGGCGACAATGCCGGGTTCACTTAGTCGGTAAAAGTCAAAGTGGTGGATTTGCTGCCCGCCTTTACCTTTGTAAACCTTATTGAGAGTAAAGGTTGGACTAGCAACTGTGTCTTTGCTGCCAAAGCCTAAAGCTAACCCCCTCACAAAAGTTGTCTTGCCGCCGCCAAGATCTGCTCTCAGTTCAATAACCTCAGGACTTTTTAGCTCCTCGCCCAGTAGCCGGCCGAGTCGCTCGGTGTGCTCGGAGCCTATGGAAACGGTTTGCCAGATCATTGCGGTACTCATATCCAGCATATGCTAGCGCGCCAGCCCCTACGGCTGCAAGTATCAGCGGATGCAACGGTGTGGAAGATGGTTTGGGTTTGGCTGGACTACTGGTAGTACTGGCAGTGGTTTTGGCCGCCTTAACCTTAGGCGTCGCAGCTGCTTTAGTTGAACCGCTACTAGATTTCTTAGTAGCTGCAGTTGCCGTACCAACGCTGAGTTTTTTAACACTTAGCGGTTGGTTAATAACATTAGCTTCACCTGCCGTTGGTGTAGTTGTCCAATACCAGACTCCATTAGCCAACGCCCAGCTTTGGCCATCTTTGGCCAATGTGTAGCTATCGCTTTGGCTAATAATATTGCCGGCTGGATCTAGCAGGCGGGCTTGCCCGCCATTGTTAGACAAACTCAAGTTGGTATCTATGGAATAAAAAGCTGTGAAACTTTTAGGTGCTAGCATAGTGCCGGCCCCAAAGGTATAAGTATGAAGCGTAGCGGTGCCGGTTTGCAGCTTAAAGCCTGACAGGTCAAAAGCCACATCGTTAGAGTTATATAGTTCAATGAACTCATCTTCACCATCGGTCTGTGGCTCGGCCGGGTTGGGTAAAGCTTCATTAACCTGTGGCGCGGCCAGGCCAATATCTGCCGGTGGCAAGGCACCCGAAGCCGGCTCTTCGCCATCGCCAATATTAACAATTGTGGCCGGAGGTGGGCTGCCTGGCAGTAGTTGGTTGCCAATGCTACTAGGTCCCGGAGTAGTAACACCGGAAATGGTGACGTTCAGTTGGCAGGGGTTGACGCTGTCTAGATCCGCTTTCTGCCAAAGATAAGCTGCACCACTGCCACTGTTTTGGTAGCGGTAATAGGCACCATTTGGTGCTGTGCTATTACTTGGTAGATTAGTTATCATGCCGGCGGCAGTGTTAGCGCCGCTGCTCCAAGACAAGGCATCACCAGCTGTTTGTACTAACAAACCATTAATTAAGCTGGCCTGGACAACTTCTAAAAAACCACCGGAGTCATTTAAGCTAAGCGATAATTTACCGGTTACGGCTGCGCCGCAGGTGTTGCCGCCATTAGCCGAGAGTAAAATGGTCTGGCCATTTAATAAACTACCGGCTGGCAGTTGCTGTGAGCTACTACTGACGCCGACAGCTAGTGGATTAACGTTATTAAAGAAATACAGCCAGTATCTGCTGAGGTCAGTTATGGAAGCGCCAGTGTTGTTTTGGAGCATTATAAACTCGTTACCGGTAACTTTAATCTCGGCCAGGCTCAAGCCGGGCGGTACGGCCGCAGTCGGTGGACTAGCAGCTAAAACCCTCGGGCTTATACCCCCTATAAGCATAAGAAATATAACTAGAACACATTTCTTCATTAGCATCAATTATTATTGTCCGCCCGTTGATATGCAAGCACCAGCGTTTTGGAGTTATACTAAAAGCATGCTTCTGCTGAGCAAGAGTTTATACAACCGGCCGGTCATGAGCCTTAGAGTTGGCCGGCCAATAGCCATCGCCGTTGAGCCAATTATTAACCCCCATAACTTGAAAATCCTAGGTTGGTGGTGCAAGACACCTGGTGCTACTAAACAGCAGGTTCTTCTTAGTGAAGATGTCCGAGAAGTTATGCCGGATGGTTTAGCGATTAATGACGTTGATGCTCTCAGCCACACCGATGATCTAGTGCGGCATAATGAAATCCTGGGCCTGCACTTCCAGTTAATAGATAAAAAGGTTAAAACCAAGCGCAGCAAACTAGGTAAGGTCAGTGACTTTGCCTACGATAACCAAGCTATGCTGATCCAGAAACTGTATGTCGCCCGGCCGCTAACTAAGCTCCTAGCTTCTGAAGATACCTTAATTATTGACCGTAATCAGATAATTGAAGTTACTGACCGCTATATCCTGGTCCGAGACGCCGATGTCAAGGTTACCGAAGAAGAATTAGCGCCGGCTATTGAAGCCCTACCGGCCGCTTAATCTTCTTGTGTATTAAGGGCCAAGGCTTCTTTCACCTGGCTATAACTGAAGCCTTGGCTAACTAAATAGCTGGCTAGTTTCTTTGGGTCGTTTCTGTAGCGGCTGGCACCACGTTTTTTGGCTACCAGCGTTTTGAGTCTTTCTTCCTCGCCACTACCTTCAGCGGCCATAAGTTCATCGATCATTTCCCGCCCCAAGCCTTTTTTAAATAGCTCAGAGCGTATAGCCCGGTTGCTTTTACCGCGGCGTTTTTGCAGGTCAATTGACCACTGGCCGAACTTTTGTTCGTTGAGATAATCCCTCTCTATAAACTCCTGGGTTAGAGCCTTGCTCAGCTCGGGATCAGCTTTTTTACGGTAGAGATAGTCTTTGAATTCGCGGATAGAATGCGGCCGGTTAAGCAGCCACTCCAAGGAGCGGGCACGTAGTTTGCCGTCGTCAGAAAGTTTCTTTAGGCGCTTGACGTCTGCCTGGTTAAGCTCATCGTCCTTTTTTAGTTTTTGGCTAACCAGTTCATCTAGGCTTAGTGAGAAACTGTACTTGTCATCAACAAATATACTGACTCTATCAGGGTTTTTGAGTTGCGCTTTGATGGCTGTAATTTTCATCGCGTTTCAGTTAATAACAGACTTAGGGGGTCCGACTATTCATACTGCTTGAGTTCTTCGATTGTCTTTTCGATGAATTTACCGGCTCGTGCTTCAGCCATGCTTTTTTCAAGCCGGCGGCGGTTGGCTGGACTGGCGTTTAGATATTCCGTTTCGCTCATTGCATTGTATTGTTCGAGGGGCATAACAATGACAGACTGGCCGTTGCTGCGAGCCACTACCAATATGTCTTGGTCGTTAACTACTTTATCTAAATACTGCTTGGCATTTTTGCGTAACTGGGAAATGGTTGTTACATTCATTGTACTTCTTCTTGTACTTAATATTATACGTATGCGCGTACTTAAGTCAACACGCTTAAATGAAATTTATCGCCTAATTAGAATAAGCATACCCATTGTTATAAACCAGGCCAGTTCGACCCATATTCCCCACGGTCGCTCCATCCATTGGACCCAAATGTGAAATCGACTAAGAAACCGATTTTGCTCTTCATGTTGGACTTTTATATTGAGCCAGTAGTAAATAAGGTAGCGGCCGCCCAAAAAATCAGGCGCTATTGCTGCCAGCATACTAAGCCCAATGGCCCAGCTAGAAACGTTTGTATTGAGAGCAAACAGGAAAGAAGCAAAAACAAATAAGAGTAGTAGCATGTCGCTGAAAAAGATAGTTCTAAAAAACCGGTTTTGGAATTTTTTGCCCCAGCCAATTGTAAAATTAACGAATGTGCGTTTGTTAATTTTGGGCGGGTTGTAGTGCGGTATAGCGTCTAGTAGGAAATGTGAAATAAAAGCCAGAGGAATGGCCAAAACAGGACTTTTTACAGACAAAGCAATAGCTGCCCCTGTTAAAGCATGATTCGTAGCTGTCATTACTGCTCAATGATAGCAAGTGCTACTCAACTTTTTCAGCGGCTGCTCGGGTCTGCTCAGCGATCTTTTCGTAGACTTTGGGATTTTCTCTCAAATATTTCTTCGCCGCTTCTCGGCCTTGGGCGATCTTCTCGCCTTTGTATTCGTACCAAGCGCCGCTTTTTACTACTATTTCGTGGGCAGCAGCTAGATCCAGTACATCGCCCTCTTTGCTAATACCCTCATTGTACATAATGTCGAATTCAGCTTCACGGAAAGGCGGGGCGACTTTGTTTTTCACAACTTTCACTCTTACATGACTACCAATGACCTCTTCGGCTGTCTTGATTTGGGCAATGCGGCGGATGTCCATACGGACACTGGAGTAAAACTTCAGAGCCATGCCCCCGGTAGTCGTCTCCGGATTGCCAAACATGATGCCAATCTTCATGCGTAACTGGTTAACGAATACAACCGTGCATTTGGTGCGGCTAATTACACCGGTCAGTTTACGCAAAGCTTGGCTCATTAATCTGGCCTGCAGGCCCATATGGGCATCACCCATATCACCTTCAATCTCGGCTTGAGGGACTAATGCGGCCACTGAATCCACCACGATAATATCTACGGCGTTAGACCTAACTAGGGTTTCAACCACTTCTAATGCCTGTTCACCACTATCTGGTTGGGATAGCAATAAGTTATTGGTATCCACGCCAATGCGTTTGGCGTAAGGCGGATCTAGGGCATGTTCGGCGTCAACATAAGCCGCCGTACCACCGGCTTTTTGGACTTCGGCCACGATATGTAGACAAACGGTTGTTTTGCCAGAAGCCTCCGGACCGTAAATTTCTATAACCCGGCCTTTGGGGATACCGCCACCAAGGGCTATGTCTAGGCTCAAAGCACCGGTTGGAATAGTCTCGACATTGACTTTATGGGCATCACCCAGACGCATAATTGAGCCTGTGCCAAACTGTTTTTCAATAGTATCAACGGCTAGTTTTAGGGCTTGAGCCTTACCGCTACTAGCTTTATCGCCGGTATCGGCAATAGACTTCTTCTCGGCTTTATCTTTCTTAGCCATATTTCTCCTTAACCTCTTTACGTATAAGTATAGCAAGCAGTCTGCTTAGCAAAAGTGCTGGTGTTAATAATTAATTATTGACACCTTGGCGGCGTGACTCATTACGCTTATACTAAAACTCATGCGGATTAATGATGCGCTAGTTTTGGATATGCTACGGACCAATAACAAGGTCAACGAAGAGCAAATCAAGACCCTACTGGATGCCCAGCGGACGGAGAAAAAACCGCTCCAAGACATTGTTATTGCTAACAGTATCGTTACCGAGAAGGAGCTGACCCAAGAATATGCGGCCCGGACAGAAGTGCCGTTTGTGGAAATCGTTCCCAAAGACCTGCGCAAAGATGTATTGAAACTGATTCCCGAACATATTGCCCGGCAGTATAACGTAGTCTTGTTCGATGTCCGTGAGGATGGCAGCAAACTTCTAGCCATGGAAGACCCTGACGATGTCCAGGCCCTGAACTTTTTACAAAAGCAGCTGGGTACTAACATCCGGGTTTATGTGGCAACTCCCAGTAATATCTTAACTGCTCTGGACCAATACCGCGGCAGTATCAGCACTGAGCTGACCCAGGTAATTGCCAGCGACAGCGCCACTGCTGCTGCCGAAGAGGAAGAAAAAGTTAGCGAAGAAGATCTGGCTGAAGACAGCCCGATTGCCAAAACGGTAAATTTAATCATTGAAGATGCCATTAAGCAAGGTGCCAGTGACATCCATATTGAGCCACGCGAAGAAAATGTATCTGTCCGTTACCGGGTTGATGGCCAGCTGCGGGAGATCAACAAGATGCCCAAAAAGATGCTGCTAGCCCTAGTTAGCCGCATTAAGATTTTATCTAACCTTAAAATTGACGAACGCCGGGCGCCGCAAGACGGCCGTTTTAAGATCAATTCCGGCAGCGGCCAATATGCTCTTAGGGTCAGTACCCTGCCGATAGTTGAAGGCGAAAAGGTCGTTATGCGTATCTTAAACGAATCAAGTAAGGCCTCGGCCCTTGAGGAACTTGGCCTTTGGGGCATTAGTTTAGAGCGGCTGGAACACGCCCTGACCCGCCCCCACGGCATGATACTCTTCACCGGCCCGACCGGCTCGGGCAAAAGCACTAGCTTATTTAGTATTCTGTCCCGGCTCAACCAGCCGACTGTTAACATTAGCACCGTTGAAGACCCTGTGGAGTATAAAATCCCGGGCGTTAACCAGGTACAAGTTAACCCGCTGGCCGGCATGACCTTCGCTAATGGCCTGCGGGCGCTGCTGCGCCAAGACCCGAACATTATCATGGTCGGTGAGATCCGCGACTCTGAGACAGCCAACTTAGCTGTCCAGGCAGCCCTGACCGGACACCTAGTCTTTAGCACCCTGCACACCAACAATGCCGCCACCTGCCTGCCACGTCTGCTAGATATGGGCATTGAGCCCTTTTTAATCGCCTCCACTGTCCGGGCCGTAGTCGCTCAGCGTCTGGTGCGTAGGTTAGTGCCGGAAAGTTCTGAAACCTACAAACCTGACGAAGCAATGATTAAACGTATCGAGTCGGCTTTTGGCATTACTAATGATGAGCAGATGCGCCATATTCATGAGCTGGAGCTAGTAGCTATGAAAACGGCGGCCGGCAGCGCTGCTGCCAAGGCTGCCGGACCGGCAGCCGATTCCAGTACCAGCGAGAGCACTATCGAACGGCTGTGGCGGGCCAAAGAAAACGACACCGGTGGCGCTTTCCGTGGCCGACAGGGCATTTACGAAGTACTGACTATGAGTACCGATATCCAGAAGATGATCGTGGCTGACAGCCCCAGTGAAGCCATCCAGGATCAGGCTATTAAAGAAGGCATGCTGACCATGCAGACCGATGGTTTAATAAAGTCTTTGCGCGGCCAGACGACCCTGGAAGAAGTAATGCGCGTCACCTCGGAGCGCTAAGCAAATGACCGAGTTTAGTTATACCGCCCAAGGGCACGATGGCCACCCGGCTTCGGGTGTTTTGTCGGCCCCAACTAGAGCGGCTGCCATTGCCAGCTTAAGAAGCCAAGGGGTTAAACCCTTGCAGGTTAAGGAAGCCAAGGCCAAAAGGGGCGGCCTTAGTTTCGGTAAAAAAGTCAAGATTAAAGACTTGGTGATTTTTACCCGTGAACTGTCCACCATGATCGGTGCCGGCGTACCGCTGCCACGCGGCTTAGACACCCTAGCCCAACAAACCGAGAATAAATATTTTAAGGAAGTTATCACGGCTATTAATCATGATGTTGAGGCCGGCGCGCCACTGGCTGATGGCCTGGCAAAACACCCGCGGATATTTAACGATGTCTATGTCAACATGGTCAGAGCCGGTGAAGCCGGCGGCATTTTAGATGACATCATGAACCGCCTGGCCCTGCAGGTCGAAAAAGACTCGGCCATCCGCCACAAGATTAAATCAGCCATGGCTTACCCGATAGTTATCTTATCTATTACGGTCATTGCTTTCTTTGGCATCATGTTGTTTGTGCTGCCCAAGATCGGCAAGATTCTGCAAGACCTGGGTGGCCCTGACGCTAAATTCCCCATCTACACCCAAATTTTACTAGATACCAGCAGTTTCATGACCAGCCACTCCGTTATGGGCGCCCTGCCAATTATTAACAAAATACCGGTTATCGGTAGATTGCCTAATGTTCTTTTAATCATAGCCTTGATGGTCATGGGGCTAATTTATCTGCGCCGCTATATCCGTACACCGCAGGGGCAATACAAGTTCCACCTTTTCCTGCTTAAAGTTCCGGTTCTTAAAAACGTTATTTTGAAAGTTGCCGTGGCCCGTTTCGCCCGGACTTTTTCTTCGCTGATGAGCTCCGGTGTAACCGTCCTGGAAGCCCTGGAAGTCACCGGCAAAGCCATTGGTAACCGGGTGATTGCCAAACAGTTGGAGCTAGTGGCTGAGAATGTTAAGAACGGCCAGAGCCTGGGTAAGCAGTTATTGAGCGCGCCCTATTTCCCGCCAATTGTCGGCCAGATGATAATCGTCGGTGAAGAAACCGGTAAAATCGATGAGATTTTGCTAAAGGTCGCCGAATTTTATGAGGAAGAAGTCGATACCGTTATTGATAGCCTGGCCAGTATTATTGAGCCGGTAATGATTGTGTTCCTAGGTGGACTGGTTGGGCTGATTGCGGCTGCGGTCATGGGGCCGATTGCCGGGTTGAGCCAGAATATCGGTGGTTAGAAATACTTGACTTGTTAAGTGTTTTCTTACAACAATTACATCTTTAGCTAAATCAATTAATAAATTATGACAAGCAGACTATGGAGCACAGTGGGGGCGCAAGCGCCCCCACTGTTGATCGATTCAGTGTCCAGCCGCTCGAGGAAGAAGCTTTCCTTCATCCCGCTTCGGCCAAGTGGCCCAGACCCATGAGAGCCTGCCGCCCAGGAGTGGCTCGCGCCACATCCGGACTCTCGAGCGCGTTTCCCAATTGATCCACCGACCGTCGGCGATGAACTCGCCTGCCAGCCATTGACTGAGGACGAGTTCGACGAATGCCTGACGACAGTCGTAGCAAGTCGTCAGACATGCGAACGAGTTCTCGATCTCGATTTTGTGCAGAACCTCGAGCCCCGGGACACCCGAGACCTTCAAGGTGTAC
>Ga0209211_10009349_pt1 | contig 13097 bp, 9 predicted proteins | sample RifGroA2_FD_183992 | JGI IMG/M metagenome (GOLD analysis project Ga0209211, IMG submission 183992) | Groundwater microbial communities from Rifle, Colorado, USA - Groundwater A2 (SPAdes) (version 2) | ecosystem: Environmental > Aquatic > Deep subsurface > Groundwater | place: Rifle, Colorado...
TACATATGGGAATCAATTTTCAAACACCAAATTATTTAATTAAGTGTTTCCAAGCTATTGGATAGAAAACGTACCCTCGTACAATTATTCCTTTTTCGCGCAATCCATACAAAGCTTAGCGGCAGGATTGGCCTCGAGCCTTGCGCGGGGTATTTCTTCCCTACAATTTTCGCAGATTCCATACTGGCCTTTTTCAATTTTTCCCAAAGCTAAATTCACATCACTCAACTGTTCTTCCAAAGGATACTCGGCGGCAAGCTCGTTGCCATATTCTTCCACCTCATCCGACATTTCGTCTTCTGTCTGCAAACCCTCGTCCATTTGCGGAAATTTTGAATCCCAGTCACCTTTCATTTCCGGATCTTTTTTGGCGAAAGACTTTAAATCTCCCTCCAGCCTATTTTTTTCCGCAAGAAGTTTTTCTTTTAAATTTTGTATTTGTTCCGAAGAAAGATTTGCCATGCTTATTTTTTACCTTCTATTAAATTTATTACATGAAACATGCTGTTTTTAGAGGTTGCCAAAACAAAAAGCGTGGCGGATTTATTTATAGCATAGTCCAAAGAAAGATTGCTTTGCGGCAAATTTACTAAATTAATATACCTATTAACAAAATTAGGTGACAGGGTGGCATTGACCTCAAATTTTTTCAAAGCTGGAGTTTGGAAATTTGCGCTTAAAAATATTGGCGCAAAATCCGACAAAAATCCTCCTTCTATTGCCCATAGCCCCTTACTCAATGAAGCGTAGCTTTCTAATGACGACAAACTAGAAACAAAGCCCAAGCGATAATTTCCACTATCTTTATACACAAAAAGATCTCCTGCGCCTGTCATTATCTTTGAAAGTTCAGGGCTCAACAAAACGCCCAGTGCCTTTAAAACATTGTTTAAATATGTGAATCTCGGACCTTCTGGATAATCCATCTGCCTTAATAAAATCCTAATCGCCTTTCTCTCCTGGGCAATTAAGGGTAATTTTGAAGTCAGAACATTGTTTAAATCATCGCTTTCTTTGTATTCAATGACAGCCCCCGGTCCGTCAAAAGTCGTTACTGATGATGGATACACCAAGGAAGCTTCTGGCGAGGGCGCTGATAAAGAAGAAGACAACGATCCCTCGATGGATGGAGTGGACATTGCAACGGGCGCCTGCGAAGATCTGCTCCTTGTCCAAAAAAACAACCCCACGCCCAAACCAAAAACGATCAAAACTACAACAACAAACGTTGAAATTACTATTATTTTCTTTTTTAAAGGATTAAGTTCGGGTATCGTAATTTGAGGAATAGCAGATGGCGCAAGCGGTGCGGACACAGCAATAGGTTTATTTTCTGTGAAAGGATTTGGCGCGACAAAGCTTGGAGGCGCCTTAGGTGCGGGTGGCGCCCCAACATCGCTCAAGCTGGATGGAATTGGCCCTGTCGATGGCGCAGGAGTAGCCTTTTTTAGGTCGTCTTCCATCGTATGCAATATTATTTTTGAACCGTCTTGTGGATTGGTATTGTCCATAGGTTTCAATATTAGATCTCAAAAATCAAATCTAAAATCTATAGTTCAATTTTGAGAAAATAATTTTACATTAAATATTTGAGATTTAAATTTTGAGATTTTAATACCTTGGTCTTCTGTCGCCAAAACGCTTTGGAGGTCCTCCCGAAGGCCTTCTTTGAAAACCGCCTCCAAATCCAGAAACAGCTTTTTCTTTCTCCTCCTCTTCGGACAACATCGTTAAATTAATACGCCCCTGTGAGTCTATTTCTTTCACACGAACACTTACCTCCTGACCCAATTTTACCATATCCTCAACCTTGTCAACACGCCCCGTGGACATCTCCGAAATATGCACCATGCCTTCCTGACCGGGCAAGATTTCTACAAACGCTCCAAAGTTCATCAAACGCATTACTTTTCCTTGAAAGCTTTCTCCGGGCTTCACTTCTCTGGTGAGATCATTAACCCATTTTATAGCTTTTTGCGCTGACTCTTCGTTTATTGCGCTGATAAAAACTTCTCCGGTTTGTTCAATGTCAATTTTGGCGCCCGTCTCTTTTATTATTTTATTTATCATCTTGCCTCCTGGACCTATGACATCGCCAATTTTTTCAGGATTGATTTTCAAAACAAAAATACGCGGAGCAAAAGGTGATAAATTTTCACGTGGGGCGTTGATCGCTTTTTCCATCACGTCCAAAATTTGCAGTCGCGCTTTTTTGGCCTGGGAAAGCCCCTCTTCAAGCATTTTAATGGTAGCTCCCTCTACTTTCACATCCATCTGCAAAGCTGTCACGCCGTCTTTGGTGCCAGCCACCTTAAAATCCATATCACCATAGTGATCTTCCGGACCCTGAATGTCCGTCAAAATTTTATAATCTTCACCCAAAAGCATCAGGCCCATCGCAATGCCCGCTACCGGACTTTTGATAGGCACGCCCCCATCCATTAAAGCCAAAGTTGATCCGCAAGTTGAGGCCATAGAAGAAGAGCCGTTAGACGACATAACTTCTGAAACCAACCTGATAGTGTAAGGAAATTTTTCTTTAGAAGGAATGACATAAGACAACGCCCTCTCTGCTAAAGCGCCGTGTCCTATCTCTCTTCTGCCCGGACCACGAGACGAGCCAGTCTCACCTACGCTATATCGCGGAAAATTATAGTGGTGCATAAACCTCTTGGTGGTAAGCGCCTCCATGGTGTCTATCGTCTGCTCATCTCCGGGAGAACCCAAAGTCAAGACTGTCAAAACGTGCGTTTCTCCTCTCATAAATATTCCTGATCCATGGGTTCGGGGCAAAATATTCACATAGGATTCAATATTTCTCAGCTCGTCTGCCTTTCTGCCGTCTGGCCTGTGATTGTTTTTTATAATTTCTTCGTGCACCATTCTGTCAACTTCTTCCTCGTAAATATATTCAGCAAACATCTTGTCGCTTTCCTCGGCATCGAGAGAGGTCAAATATTCATTTAAAGACTTTTTCAAGTCATCTATATTGGCCTGCCTTTTCAATTTATCTTTTTCAAAAACAGCGTCATAAATTTTCTTGCCTAAAAATTCTTTGATTTTAGAAATAAGCTCGGGATCTTTTTGTTGCAGAGCAACTTCCATTTTTTTCTTGCCGATTTTTTTCGCCACTTCTTTTTGAAAGCCGATTAATTTATTTATAAATCCTTGCGCGAATTTAAACGCCTCTATCAAAACATCTTCCGGAGTCTCTTTTGATCCCGCCTCAATCATATTTATTTTGTTTTCTACTCCCGCGATAATCAAATCCAGATTGGAGTCCTCTCTTTCTTTGAATGTGGGGTTTAATAAAAACTTTCCATCTACCTGACCTACGCGCACCGCTCCCACCGGACCATTCCAGGGTATGTCAGATACCGCCAAGGCCGCGGATGAGGCTATGAGCGCTAAAATATCCGGATCATTTTCTCCGTCAATGCATAAAACGGTGGAAACCATCTGAATTTCATTGCGCATTAGTGGATTAAATAACGGTCGAATTGCCCTGTCCACTAAACGTCCGCTCAATATGGCATTGTCTGACGGACGATTTTCTCTTTTTATAAATTTACTGCCTATCATTTTTCCAGCCGCGTAAAATTTTTCTTCATAATCCACCACCAAAGGAAAAAAATCTATGCCTTCGCGCATATTGCGGGACATCACACAATTGGCCATAACTACCGTGTCGCCCATGCGAGCCATCACCGAGCCATTGGCCTGCTCCGCCAAATTGGAAATTTCTAAATTAATTTTTTTACCCCCGAAATCAAAATCAAAAAACTTCTTTTCCATATGTTTACAATCTTAGATCTCAAAAATCAAATCTCAAATCCGACTTTAAGAAAATTATTTTATAAATATAAATTGAAAATTCTAACTCCTAGATTCTTTTTTGTTATTTTCTCACCCAGCCTTTCTTTGCTCGCGTGCCCGCTCTTGGCGCCGCTCTGCTTTTTGGAGATATGATTAAAAATTTTTCCTTTTCAACGCTCAAATCCATAAAATCATCTGCCGCTTCTATAAGCTTGGCAGACGCGCTTTGGCCGAAAGTGACTATTTCCACTTGCGCTCCGGAGTTGGCTTTCATATAAGTTATCAGTGGCACAAAATCTCCGTCGCCAGTCATTAAAATGATAGCGTCCATCGATTTAGAAAGGCCCATTGCGTCCAGCGCCATACCGACGTCCCAGTCCCCCTTTTTCATTCCACCGGGGAAAATTTGCAAATCTTTAGCCTTTATCTCAATGCCTTGCTGTTGCAGGGCCTCAAAAAATTGTTTCTCTTCTCCGCTTTCAGTACGGATCACATAAGCGATCGCCCTTATAAGTTTTCGCGGACCCACCGCCTCCTTTAAAACCTTGCCGAAATTTACGCGCGCGCCGTATAAATTTTTAGCCGAATGGTATAAATTCGAAATATCCATTAAAACAGCTACTCTTTGATCCGAATGTTTTATAACTGACATATATATAAATCTCAAAAATCAAATCTTAAATCCCTGCAGGCAGGTCAAATCTGACTTTAAAATTATTTAAAAAAAATATAAAATCAACTTCTACTTGCTACTTTCTATTTACTACTTTCTATAAAACTAAACCCTCCGCTCTGCACGGATGCAACAAAAGAAAATCTTACTTGCCCAATCAAGATGGCTATTTAGCCAACCCGACTTTTTTCATTATGGCGTTATACCTGCGAGAGCTCTCTCGAGAAAGAAAGGCTAAAAGTTTTTTTCTTTTGGCAACCATGCCCAATAACCCTCGGCGAGAGTGATTGTCTTTAGGATGCTTGCGCAGATGATTCACCAACCGATTTATTTCTTCGGAAAGCAAAGCTATCTGCACTTCAGGAGAGCCCGTATCGCCTTTGTGGGTTTTGACCTTCTGAATTATTTTTTGTTTTTTGCTTGTGGAAAGCATAATACTTTATATTTAGAAGCTAGAACTTAGAAAATAGGCTCTAGAAATTTATTTCTTCTATTTACTATTTTCTACTTTCTAACTTCTGCCAGCATTATATCACGGAAACAAAAATTTCCAAAATTTATCCCGTTTAGAAATTATAACTATCTGTACATATTTTATATATAAAGACAGTCAATTTTTATTCTTTTTTATAACTTTTTCCAGTTTTGCAAATTTCTAACGGGATTTAGCACTGTGCATACTATTGTAACAAAGTTTTTGGTTTTGGCAAGACAAGTTTAAAAATCCAAATAAACAGTTTTTACATCGTCTTCATCTGTGAGGTCGGTAAATTCCAAAAGGCGCTCGGGAATTTCATAAATGAACCTTGAGGGCAGATGCGCGTAAGTTGACCCAAAGATAAATCTTTTCCTGGCATTTACTAAATACAATAATTTTTTGGCTCTGGTGACGCCCACATAGCAAAGCCGCCTTTCTTCTTCAAGCGCATCAGAGTTCGCGGAGCTTCTGTCGTGAGGAAACATCCCCTCCTCCATCCCCACCATAAAAACCACTTTATATTCCAGACCTTTTGCCGCGTGCATCGTCATCAAGCTGACTTTTTCTCCCTTCTGAATTTCATCTTGCGCGCTCATCAAGGAAACGTGTTCAAAAAACATCAAGATGCCATCTGCCACGCCAAATTCATCAAACGATTTTGCCAATCCAAAAAGTTCTTTGATGTTTTCCAAGCGCGACTGACTTTCTTCATTTTTTAAACTTTCCAATCGCTTCAAATATCCGCTTTTTCGAGCAATTTTTTCCAAAAATACACTCGGCTGATCTTTGGCTAAATCCTTTTTTAAATCCAAAATCAAATTTTTAAAATTTGTAAGCGCCCGATCACGGCGGGAATTTTTGTCCGCCGCCATATTCTCGCCACCATTTAAATTTTTTTCATCTAAAAATCCCGTCACATCCTCTACCCTGGCGCTTCCCAACCCCAAAGGAATACTTTCCAAAACTCTTTTCAGACTAACAGAGTCAGCGGTATTAAAAACAAATCTCGCCCACGCCAGAATATCTTTTATCTCTTTTCTTTCAAAGAACCTAAACGCGCCGATGAGCTGATAAGCAATTCCGGCTTCTATCAAATATTCTTCCATGATTCTTGACTGGGCATTTGTCCGATATAAAACGGCGATGTCGTCTAATTTTACTTTGTCTTCGTTTTTTAAACGCATTATTTCATCAACCACAAAACTCGCTTCCATTTTTTCATTAGTGACGTGGGTGAGTTTAATTAACGGTCCGGCTTCATTTTTGGTCCACAATTTTTTTTCTTGGCGATTTATATTTTTTTCAATCAAAAAATTTGCCGCCTCAAGTATGTTTTGAGTGGAGCGATAATTTTCTTCAAGCTTTACTATTTTCGCCTCAGGAAAATCCTGCTCAAACTGAAGTATGTTTCTAAAATCCGCTCCACGCCAACTGTAGATTGACTGGTCTATGTCGCCCACCACAAAAACATTTTTTTTGCGCCCCGCCAGAAGCTTCACGATATTATACTGCGCGGCATTAGTATCCTGATATTCATCCACCAAAATATGCTGAAATTTTTCCTGCCACTTTTTTAAAACTTCCGGATATTGGCTCAACACCCTCAAGCCCAGAAGCAAAAGGTCGTCAAAGTCCAGAGATCTGTTTTCTTTAAGTTTTTTTTGGTAAAAATCATAAATTTGAGATATTTTTCTTTGCGCATATGTCTGAGCTGATGCGGCAAAATTTTCCGGATCCAAAAGATCATTCTTGGCTCTGGAGATCACATCCTTCGCCCGCCAAGCGTCTATGTTTTCATCTTTCATGCCAAGCTTGTCTATTGCCTCCTTGATAAGAGCTGTCTGATCTTGGTCGTTATAAATTACAAAATTTGAAGGGTAGCCCAATTTTTCGATATCCTCTCTCAAAACGCTGGCGCAAAAAGAATGAAATGTGCCCACCCAAGGCAAAGATTTGCTAAATCGCATTTTTTGCGAAAAATTTTTCATACCCAGCAGGCTTCCGATTCTTTCTCGCATCTCTTCGGCGGCCTTATTTGTAAAAGTAACAGCTAAAATACCCGCGGGATCCACTCCCTCGGACATCAAAAAGGCGGCTCGATGCGTCAAAACTTTGGTTTTTCCCGATCCAGCGCCAGCCACAACCAAAATAGGTCCCGCGGGGGCTACGACCGCCTCTTTTTGCTCACTATTTAAATGCTTGACAAGGTCATCTTTATTAATTGACATATGTTGCTTTTGGGAGTATTATACCATTGTTAACCTAAAATGCGCTAAAAAACAAGTAATTGAAGGGTATTTGCTTATCTGGTTTTTTTATACACCGAAATTTCTATTTGTTACCTTCACCGTCCGCCCGCGCATTAATTTTAAATTAAAATGATTGAAAGTTCCAAATGTAAAAGACTGTTTTTAACGTTCTCTCTTAAAAAGGGCTGGTTTGTTTTGTGCGCATTGGTTTTAATTTTACTTTTCGCGCCTTTCTTGCCTTTCAGTTTATTGCGGGTTGGATACGCTCTGGCTTCAGATCTTGGCGCTTCACCAAGCTCAAACCCCATAGCATATTCATCTTTGAGCGCTCCTGATTTGGTTTCCACTCAAAATATATGGTCAAGCCCCACCTCTGGTATTCTAATGCAAAATCATGGACTAGTTGCATTATCCATACCGTCAAATCAAGAAGCTTTGTATCAAAACGACAACATTGATTCTATATTTGTTTATTATGTGGAAAAAGGGGATACTGTTTTTTCCATAGCCAAAAAATTTGACATCAGCTCCGAAACTTTGCTTTGGGCAAATAATTTAAACTCGGGCTCCGTATTAAAGATTGGGCAAGAGCTGACAATTTTACCTGTGTCGGGAATTCTTTATACGATTAAAAGGGGCGATTCTGTGAAATCCATAGCTAAAAAATATAAGGCCGACGCCGATGACATTTTAGCTTTTAATAATTTGGATGATGATTCCATTTTAAATTTCGGAAAAAAGATAATTATTCCCAATGGGCAAAACGCCGGAGACTCCTACGCATCTGGCAGTAATTATACCGCCACCAAGTCTTACTTGCCCGGCGCGCCCGGCTATATTAACGCTTTGACTCCGAGCGGGTTTATCGTTTATCCCACCAGCGGAAAAAATTGGGGCATTAGACATTATAACAATGCGGCAGATATAGCCAATTCCTGCGGCACACCAATATATGCCGCGGCTGATGGCACGGCCATAACCGTAGCCCTGACATCGTCTCGTAGCGCTTATGCCAATGGAGGATATGGAAATAACATCCGCGTACAACATTCAAATAACATCGTAACTTTATACGCACACTTAAAAGAAAGCTTTATAAGCGCTGGACAAAAAATTAAGCAAGGTCAGTTAATAGCTTTGATGGGAGGGCAACCGGGCACAGTAGGAGCGGGACGCTCTACCGGATGTCATTTGCATTTTGAAGTAAGAGGGGCCACCAATCCATTGATACGATATTAAATCCATTGTTGCTTTCTTTATTGATTAAAAAACAAAAAACCGTATTATATTACGGTTTTTTTTATTTTTTTAATTTAAGTCTCCGTAGCCCTAACGGGATCCGCCTCCGCCAGTTGGCGGAGGCGGGGAACCCGCACTTATTTGATAATTAACTCCGCATTAAAATGTAGCCCTGACGGGATTTGGACCCGTGTTTGATGGCTGAGAACCATCCGTCCTGGACCGGGCTAGACGACAGGGCCGTACTTCGCTAAGGCTTCGTAGCGGCAAGCCATACTTTGCTAAGGCTTCGTAGCGGCAAGCCTCATAATTTTTATAATACCAGCAATTAACTCTTTTTCAATGCTCGCTCCGCCCTTTTGGTTTACGCCAAGAGGCGGAGCGAGCATTACTTAAAAACAAAATTTCATAGTATAATTAAAATATTGAGGAGTTAATAATTAAATTATCCATGCAATTAAAAAACTCTGTTGTACTCATAATTTTAGATGGCTGGGGCATCGGCAGACAAAACGAGGCAGATGCGATATTCAAGGCCCAAAAGCCAACCCTTGATCTAATAAAAAAAGAATATCCGATGTTTTCCTTGCAAGCGTCCGGCATTGCGGTAGGTTTGCCGTGGAACGAGCCAGGCAATTCCGAAGTTGGACACTTAACGCTTGGCACAGGCAAGACTCTTTTTCAATATCTCACACGAATTAATGGCGATATCCGTAATATGTCATTTTTCTCCAATCCCAAACTTCTGAATGCCGCAGAATATATCAAAAAAAATAATTCGGCGCTGCATATTGTAGGGCTCTTGTCCAGCGGCACGGTGCATAGCTCTGTGGAACACACCAAAGCCCTGCTTCAATTTGCCGCGCAACAAAATATCCCTAAAGTTTTTTTACACGTCATTACCGACGGAAGAGATTCTTATCCACAATACGCGGCGCAAATGCTTGAGGAACTAACATTAAAAATGCGAAAGATTTGCCCTCAAGCCAAAATTGCTTCTTTAATAGGCAGAACATTTGCCATGGAAAGAGACAACCATTGGGAAAGAACTAAAATTGCCTTTGATCTTTTGGTGAATCAAGGTGGCGCGTTTATTGAAAATCCCATTGAATATATACACAGCGAATATTCCAAAGGAAAATTTGACTATTTAATAGACCCGGCGCTTGTTGCGGAAAATGGTCAGCCCATCGGCGCGCTTAAAGAAAATGATGTTTTGCTTTTTTCCAATTTTCGCGAAGATAGTATGCGACAAATAGCTCAATCGTTCGTGGATAAAAACTTTCAATATTTTCCAAATAAAACGCCTGACGGGCTTTTTGTTTTAACTATGACAGATTATCTGAACAACCTTCCACACAATACGCTTTTTGAAACGATCTTTGAAAAAGAGACGGTAAAGATTCCGTTAGCGAAAGTGCTTTCTGATCAAAACATAAAACAATTTCATATAGCCGAAACAGAAAAATACGCTCATGTCACTTTCTTTTTTAATGGCGACAATGAAAAACTCTTTCCGGGAGAAGAAAGGGTTTTGGTCCCCTCTCTACCTCTGGTAAATTTTGAAAACAATCCTGAAATGTCTGCGGCTGAAATAACCGCGCACATAAAAGAAACTGTCTCCGAACACTTGGCAGATTTTATAGTCGCCAATTACGCCAACGCCGATATGGTGGGGCACACAGGAAATTTTAATGCCACGGTTAAAGCGGTGGAATTTTTAGACGCGCAGATTAAAGAAATCTTGGAAGTAGCGCAGAAAAATAATTGGTGGGTTTTGATAACGGGCGACCACGGAAATGCTGATGAAAAAATAAATTTATTTTCTGGCAAGGCCAAGGCCGGACACAACGCCAATCCCGTACCACTGCACATAATCCACCCGACCGTCCGAAATAAAATGGTGAATTTATCCGAACATCAACTCAACGAAACCTCGCAAGGCATACTTTCTGATGTCGCCACAACTGTGCTGGCAATTATGGGCGTTCAAAAACCAGATGAAATGACTGGCAGAAATATGCTGGAGTTGATTAAGTAAACGAAATACACCACGCTCTTTTGATTTATATCAAAAGAGCGTGGTGTATTATTATCGTATCTTTTATTTTTTGATTTTCTTGACCTCTTTTTTCACCTCTTTCAGTTTTATAACCTCATCAATTAAGCCGTAGTTTTTTGCTTCAAGAGCCGTCATATAAAAATCTCTGTCAGTGTCCTTTTCTATTTTACCAATCGACTGACCGGTGTGTTTTACCAGAATATCGTTGAGCTTGTCTTTAATTTTTATAATTTGTCGCGCGGTAATTTCTATTTCCACTGCCTGCCCCTCTACACCGCCCATTACTTGGTGAAGTAAAATTTCAGAGTTGGGCAAGGCAAATCTCTTGCCCTTGGCGCCGGTAGCCAACAACACCGCGCCCATAGAAGCCGCCATGCCCACGCAAATAGTTGAAACATCGCTCGTCAAATATTGCATAGTGTCATAAATGGCCAAGCCCGCCGTCACCGATCCGCCGGGAGAATTTATATAGAGCCTTATGTCTCTGCTCGGCTCCTGATTTTCTAAAAATAAAAGCTGCGCGATGACAGAATTGGCCAAAGCGTCAGTTATTGGCCCACCTAAAAAAATTATACGATCTTTTAAAAGTCGGGAATAAATATCGTAAGCCCTTTCTCCAAACTGAGATTTTTCGATGACCATTGGTATTATTTCCATTTCCATGTTTGTTTTCTATATTTTTTAATTATCTATTCATCATCCCCCTTGAAATAGCCCCCAGTATTCCGGTAGGTATTAGATTGTTAGAACTCTGCCAGCGAAGCAGGGCATTTTTAGTTAATAAGCCAAAATAGGTGGTTTCTTTGCCCGAAGAGCCCGATCTAAATTCTGCCACTTTAAATCCTTTTGAGTTTAAGAATTGTTGCAGAGCCTTAACGTCATCGCCGACCGATCCTACAAATAAATCTCTTTGAAAAAATACTTTAGGCGCGAGATATTGTTCAGTTCCCGCGGGAAGAGGCAAGCCAGCATCTTTTCTTTGTTGGAGCAGGACAGTTAATTGAGAGATTAAAGAATCAAGCTGTTGCTGTAAAGCAGAAACTGCGGGAGTGACGACAACGCTCGGAGAAGGCTGGGCGGAAGGAGAAGTCGTCGCTTGAGGCGATATGGATGGAACGAGCGAAGGAGTAGGAGAAGCTTGTGGAGAGAGAGTAGGGCTTGCCTCGGGAGAAGGAGTGACTTGTGGCAAACTCGATGAGCCAGAAAACGATGCGGAGCTGGAAGCCCCTGATCCGGGAGTTACATTTTCAAATTTAGCGTAGGATACAGACACGTCATTAAGCGTGGGAGTGGAGATACCGTCTGTATTTGTGAGAGTAGCTCGATAGATTAGAGTTTGAGAAGGGCCAAATGTTTGAGTAGTATAGTTAGAAACCGTCTGCCAGCTGGAACCGCCATTTGTAGAAACCTCAAAGGAAACCGATGTATTCGCTGGAGTGGTGGCCGTATAGGATAAAGGACCCCAAAGAGTGTAGGGGATGCCCGAATCAAATGTGGAAGATGTGAGAGTGGAGGTGTGGGTGGAGGGAGAAAAGATAAAGATGCGGTTAGCATTAAGTATAAGTCTTGAGGAGCCACTGTTATAGTACTCTCTGGGTTGCATTGCACACCCCAGAGAATTATAGTAGGCTTGGGTGTTGTCCTCCCCGGCGCCAGTGTAGCCGAGAGCACTGTCAGGGTTAGGCTGGCATAATGCCTCATCGGCTGAAGCGCCATTTGATGTTGGCACAGAGTTATATACCGAAATACGATAATCTTGAAGATCAGTAATATACAGCTTTGCGTCGTTAAAATATACAGCATAAGGACTAGCTAAGTCATCGGCCCCTATGCCGTTAGCCGTACTGGATGTCATATTAGGTTGGCCAACCACTACGTCGGCTGAAGCGTTATCTGCTGTGGGAATAGAGTTGTATATGAGAACGCGCTTGTTGTCTTTGTCCGCGACAAACAGTTTTGTCCCGTCTGAAGACACGCCATACGGAGCATACAAAGTGTTGGCGCCTATGCCTCCGTTATTAGCCGTACTGGATGTCATATTAGGTTGGCCAACCACTACGTCGGCTGAAGCGTTATCTGCTGTGGGAATAGAGTTAAATATGAGGATGCGATTATTAGCAGAATCAGATATAAAAAGTTTGGCTCCATTAACATAAACTGACCCATGCCAAGTGCCAATGCCCGTTTTTAAATTTAAGGTGTCGGCGCCTATGCCTCCGTTATTGGCTGTGCTGGATGTCATATTAGGTTGGCCAACCACTACGTCGGCTGAAGCGTTATCTGCTGTGGGAATAGAGTTGTATATGAGAACGCGGTGGTTGCCCGTGTCTGAAACATAGAGTTTTGTGCCGTCTGAATAAACGCCCGTTGGGGTCTTGAGAGTATTAGCGCCAATACCGCCATTATTAGCCGTGCTGGATGTCATATTAGGTTGGCCAACCACTACGTCGGCTGAAGCGTTATCTGCTGTGGGAATGGAATTGTATATGAGAACGCGACTGTTGGATGTATCGGCAAGAAATATTTTCCCATCAGCGCCCACATACATTGATCCTCCCCTGCCCTGTGTTGACGCGAAGC
>Ga0209211_10009350_pt1 | contig 13096 bp, 11 predicted proteins | sample RifGroA2_FD_183992 | JGI IMG/M metagenome (GOLD analysis project Ga0209211, IMG submission 183992) | Groundwater microbial communities from Rifle, Colorado, USA - Groundwater A2 (SPAdes) (version 2) | ecosystem: Environmental > Aquatic > Deep subsurface > Groundwater | place: Rifle, Colorado...
TTCACAATTTCATGGTGTGTAACCGCAGGGGTTGCAATGGCAACCGCTTTTATTGATGGATTCTCAAGGATTTTTTTTACGGAATTTGTGTAGTTTATCTCTGGGAACTTTTTTCTGTGTTCTGCAACCACAGCATCCTCATTATCGCATGCACTGTGCAGCACACCTAACTCATAAAGGTTCCGAAGTATATTCTTTCCCCAATGACCCAATCCAATGAGTCCGATAAAATTTTTATCATTCTGTACCATTGAAGTCGCTCCCGCTATCAGCCCTATTACTATCATTTGCACTGCATCGACAAACGGATGCTGTGCATTTGAACCTCGATCCTTGTGTATCGCATCTCCTATCACTTTCCTGAACAATAACTTCCCTTGGAGATTCTACCTTTTTCCACCTAATTCTGCAACAAGGCTTTGCCTTGTTTGCAGAATTTAGGTTGAAATACATCTTCAAACATCTTATATTTGAATTTGTAATTTTGAAACTGTTTTGAATTTCGGATTTCGTGCTTCGGATTTAGCAGTCTTTAATGAACAAAAACTTACAAAAAAACGAAGTTCCGATGCGATTGCGCCGTCTTCTTTCCCTGAGGTTGTGGCTACGGTAGATTGGATACTTGGGAAATTATAAGACAAGAGAAAAATGGTAATAGATTTATTTATACACCAGAAGAGTACGAAACACTCATCAATGAAAGATTTTCGTTTTTAAATAATATCCTTAAAATGGGAAAGATACTGTATGAAAGAAGAGTCTAAGGAATGGGCAAAAATTGCCATGGAAGATTTTCAATAGGTTATTTCCTTAACTTCTATCCTACAGAGGCCAGGTTAGTAGCTGAAGAAGAGATGTTGAAAATGTTAGCTCTCGGTCATGAAATATATGTCCTTCCACTTCTTGGCAGGTTAGCTCTGAGAGAGGTAATACCCATTGTGATTAAAATGTAAAAGAGTAAAGGATAGAGTGATATGTCCGGCAAAAGATTTTCGATAATCATCCCCTGTTACAACGAAGAAAAGGCTATTGGAAAGGTATTGAAGGAATTGACATCCTTACCCGAAGAATATGAAATTATCGTAATCAACGATGGTTCGAGTGACCGGTCTTCTGAAATAATTCAGCTGTACAAAGTAAAGGTAATAACACACCCGTATCAGAAAGGCTATGGCGCTTCTCTCAAAGATGGGATATCATCCGCTTCTTCGAACGCTCTTGTATTTTTTGATGGAGATGGGCAACACCACGCGTCCGATATTGGCCGGTTTATAGCGGAATTAGACACCTATGACTTTGTTATCGGCTCTCGTATTTCAAACGAAACCAGTCCTATTCCTCGCCGTCCCGGGAAAACCCTCCTCACATGGGTAGCTCAAATTCTTACCGGGAAAAAGATTTCTGACCTAAACTGTGGATTCCGTGCCGTCAAAAAAAACATCATTCAAAAATATTTACATTTACTTCCACAGGGATTTTCCTTCTCAACGACAATGACCCTTATTGGTTTTTCACGGGGATACAATGTTACATTTTTACCTATAGCTACTACTAAAAGAATTGGCAAGAGTACGGTATCCATGAAAGATGGAATTAACACCCTTCTGTTAATCATCCGCTTTATTACCCTGTTTAATCCTCTGAAGATATTTTTCCCTGTCTCTTCTATCCTTTTTTTGATCGGCATATTATGGAGTATCCCCTATTTGCTGACGGGCAAGGGACTCACGGTCGCCTCTCTTTTTCTTTTGTTTACCTCAATAACAGTCTTCTTCTTTGGTATTCTTGCAGACCAAATCTCTCAACTTAGACTGGAGAAGTATGAATAATGTGTGGGATTTGCGGGATTTACCATTTCCATAAAGAAAGGATTGTCAGCAAAGAGCGTCTCACACGCATGCTCGGGACCATTGTACATCGAGGCCCGGACAAGGATGGTCATTTTATACACAAAAATGTTGGTTTGGGGATACGACGGCTGAGGGTTATTGATCTTGATACCGGAGACCAACCCATTTCCGACGCAACTCGGCAATTTACCATTGTATTTAATGGCGAGGTCTACAACTACCTTGAAATAAAAAAAACACTTACAGAACAGGGCTACCATTTTCAAACCAAATCGGATACAGAAGTTATCCTCTATGCATATATTCACTGGGGGTTGGATTTTACCAACCATCTTAACGGAATGTTTGCTATAGCCATCTGGGACAATTTACAAAAACGCCTGGTACTTGCAAGGGACAGGATTGGAATAAAACCTCTCTTTTATTATCAAGACGATGAGCAGTTTGTATTCGGCTCGGAAATCAAGACTATTCTCACATTCCCAACCATTCATCGTGAAGTAAACCCCCATGCCCTCTGCTATCATTTTTTACTCAATTATATCCCTGAAAACCTGACATTGTTTAAGAACATCCTTCAGGTACCTCCGGGGCACATCGTGATTATTCGGGAGAATGCAGTCCAATTCAACCAATATTGGAAAATTCGCCCATTTCACCAACCCACATCGAAATCATTCGATGAGTATCAGCAAGAGTTCACAAAACTCATGCACGACTCAGTACGGCTTCGATTGCTGAGCGACGTCCCGCTCGGTGTTTTTTTAAGCGGAGGACTGGATTCCAGCGCCATTGCCGCAATCGCTTCACACGAAAGCAATTCAACCATTCAGACTTTCTCAGCAGGTTTCCAGGAAAAAAGTTTTGACGAATCGATGTATTCTCAGTTAGTTGCAAACCATTTACACACCAGACATCATCACGTACATATCAAACCAGACGTGCCGGGCATTATTCCCCAACTTGTATATCACATGGAAGAGCCAACGGCAGATTCTTCAGCCCTGGCAGTATATTATCTGTCTCAATACACCCGCCAGTTTGTTACCGTTGCGCTCTCTGGTGACGGCGCAGATGAAATTGCCGCCGGGTATGAGACTTATACTGCGGATCTCATAGCCAGATGGTTTACCTGGTTGCCACAGTTTGTCATTCGCTGGTTAAAGTTTGTCGGTAATAATATGCCTGTTACCTCTGAAAAATATCCTTTACAGATGAAGTTTAACCGATTCATCCATGGATTACATCATTCCGAAGCGATTTCCCATTTATCATGGCGAAGTATCTTTCAATACGATGAAATCCCCTCTCTTCTCTCGCCTGAATTTTTCAGAAATGAAACACTTCAGACGATCCAGCAAAATTTCATAAACTTATTTCAAACGTATCCAGATTGCGACCTTGTAACGAAAGCCCTTTTTTCTGACACCACATTTTATCTTCCTCATGATATGCTTATAAAAGTTGACAGAATGAGCATGGCCCACTCGCTGGAAGTGAGACTTCCTTTTCTGGATTATCGTATCGTTGAATTCTTTTTTAATCTTCCTTCAAAATATAAACTCCATCGTCTTTTCCAGAAAAAGTACTTATTAAAAAAGGCTATGGCTCCCTTGCTTCCCGCTACAATTGTAAAAAGGTCTAAGGCAGGGTTCAACGTCCCGATCTCTGACTGGTTTCGTACGAATATGAGGGAATACACCGCTGATATTTTATATTCTAAAGACACAAAGGCTATTCCATTTATTAATTGGGAATTTGCACATAAAACGCTAAATGACCATCTCAAACGTCGCGCGGATAACGGTTACAAGTTATGGTCGGTACTTATCTATATCCACTGGTATAAAAAATTCATTCAAAATGATGTTACTATCTGAAGAAATACAGCTTGTCTTGCTAACTTCCGCCATGTTATGCATACCGGGAATGGGACTTCTCTCAGTTTGGAAGAAAAATGTCTCCCTCATCGAGGCTATTCTTTATTCCACGGTATTAGGATTGTTCTGGTGGGTAGTTTTATCATCCATCGGCTTTCTCTTTTCCATGTCTCTCATAACACTCGTTAAAATATGGGTGGTATCTGCTGTCTTGTTAATGGGTATTTTACTCTGGAAAATAGTGTTTATTGGTACATTTAAAATAAGAAAACACGTATTTTCAGTCCACTCAATGATCTGTGCTACTGCGGCTATTCTTCTCAGTTTGTTAATGGCGTGGAAAGGAAGTTATCAGGATGGTGATAGCTGGTATCACCTTGCTCAAGCGCTTCATTATCTCCATCAACCAGTGTTATACTCAGAGAGCGCCTTTTTCTCATCGCATCAAGCGGGGACATTATATGACTTTAATGCCTGGCACACCTTTTTGGCTGCAATTTCACGACTGGGAAACTTTACCCCGCAATTTGTTTGGATCAATTTACCTGCCTTGATCATTCCCCTTGCATTTTTATCTGTTTACCATTTTATTCAAACAGCATTCAAAAGCATCTCGTTCTCACTCTTCGCGGTACTATTCATCTTCGCCGCAAATTTCCTCCAGCATAGATTTCTATTTTTGGGAACAGTTATCTACCCTTCGGCTCTCTGCGAGGTCTTTCTTACCCCAGTCTTCTTCACTATATTTTTTAACAAAACTGACTTAAAAGATTTCGCCATCCTTTGTGCCATCCTGTTTACGGCCTCTGCTATTCACCCCTACTACTCACTGGTAATCATTTTCATTGCAGCGGTCTTTTACCTTTTCAATTGGTCGATGAATAACCGCACAGTACCGTATTTTCTGAGTTCCGTAAAATCGCTTTTTTACTTCTTTCTTTTTGTTAGCCCTTATCTTATTACGATTTATTTGTATACTATTCTTTCCTATGAGAAAGGGTTTCCAGGCACTGAAATCTCTTTGCTCCATTTGACCAAATCCAAATTTATCTTCTCGTTTAGCTACGATAAATGGGATTTCTACATAGCCTTTTCGGCTTCATTATTCCTTATTCTGAGGAACAACTCATGGCAAACAAATCACTATCGTTTATTCATCATCTCAAACATTCTTATCGTACCTTTCATTATTTACAATCCCTACGTTCTACCCATTTTTGCAAAATTAGCACCGCTGAATCTTGCAGGAAGACTTACCTGGAGCATTTTTATCCTTATCCCTTTTGCATGGATACTCTTTGAAGGGATACAAAAAATTCAAAATTCAAAATACAAAAAATCAATCTATGCAGGGATGCTTTCAGCTTTGATTTTATGTGGGATTGCTATTCTCATAAAAAGACCACCACAAATTAACCTGATAATGAAGCGATTCACCGACTATAATAAATACACAGAACCTATGGGGAATTTACAATTTTCCAAAGATTTTCATCAATTAATTCCAGCAGGGTCAGTAGTTATTTCTGACCCCTATACGAGTTATCAGCTACCGGCACTGGCTGACATAGATATTATTTCCATGACGAACCATTCTGCCCCGCCTCTGAATCTCGAGGGGCGAATTCGTGATACCTATCATTTTTTTGACCCTTTTGTGCCGATGGAAGAAAAACGCGCATTGGTGCGTAAATACAAGATAGATTATGCCGTTATCAATACCTCTGCCTTACCCTATGTTTCGATACCGCCGTACAAATTGGTTTTCTCCGGAAACCATTACCCAAACTGGAGAAACACAAAGGATAATACTTTTGTTGTTACCTTTAATTCCGCACCAATACAATCGGACACAGAATTTCTTTCGCCGGCTGCCATACCAGCTATTTCACAACCGAATTTTACTCAGATTTCAGATTTTATCTCGGTTTTCCCGCCTCCAGATACCTTTAATGCCGGAGGAAAAGAACTCACATGGGGTCATACCGGAACGATTTTTATAAAGGTTGAAAGTTCGAGGATAAACCAATTACAATTTAATTCGCAAGGAAGCACTCACCACGTTTTTTGTTATATAATTCACGACCAGCAGGGGAAAATCAAGGACGAACATGTTTTTATCAATAGTCTTTCACCCCATTATCTACATACCTTAAAAGGTTTACAACAAGATGATATTGTGATATTACATGGGAATGGGATATCGCCATTAATGGTATCCATCAACCCGGCATTTTAACAAACTTCCGTTAGCTAAATAGTTGCGAAATATGAGAAAAATATTAGTTACTGGTGCGGCTGGCTTTATCGGTTTTCACCTCTGTAAAAGGCTGATTGACCGTGGCGATAAAATTATCGGTATTGACAACCTCAACAATTATTATGATGTAACCCTTAAAGTTGAAAGGTTGAAACACATTGAAGGAAGGGGTCACTTTAAATTTACAAAAATGGATATTATGGATAAAGATTCCATCGCCATGCTTTTTGACAAAGAAAAATTTGATAGTGTGGTAAACCTGGCAGCCCAAACAGGAGTAGGATATTCATTGATAAATCCTCATGCTTATATAGACAGCAACATCGTTGGATTCACAAATATCCTCGAAGGATGCAGACATAACAAGACAGGGCATCTTGTCTTTGCCTCATCAAGCTCTGTTTACGGGGCAAACACGAAGATGCCGTTTTCAGTACACCAGAATGTCGACCATCCTTTGTCCCTTTATGCCGCTACTAAAAAGGCAAACGAACTCATGGCGCATACCTATTCACATTTATACAATCTGCCCTGCACCGGTCTCAGGTTTTTTTCTGTATACGGCCCCTGGGGCAGACCGGACATGGTACTCTTCCTCTTCACAAAGGCAATCCTGGATGGAAAACCCATCAACGTATATAACCATGGAAAGATGCAGAGGGATTTTACTTATATCGACGACATCGTAGAAGGCATAGTCAGGGTAATGGATCAAATTCCCACACCAAACCCTCAATGGAGTGGTAATAATCCTGATTCAGCCACAAGCTATGCGCCATATAAACTATACAACATAGGCAATAACAACCCCGTTGAATTGTTGAGATTTATCGAGATATTGGAAGGTTGCCTGGAAAGAAAAGCAGAGAAGAATTTTATGCCGATGCAGCCTGGCGATGTCCCTTTGACGTCTGCCGACGTCGACGATTTAACGAAAGATGTCGGGTTTAAACCAATGACACCCCTGGAAACCGGAATAAAAGAATTTGTCTATTGGTACAGAAATTATTACGGAAAAATGTAATCATGGTGTGAAGGGCAATGAAAGAATACTGGGAAAAGGAAGACAGGTTCAGGGGTGTAGGCCATCCTGTCGTAAAGACATTTGTGGCTCAGCGGATAGAATTTCTGAGGCGTCATATAAATTTTGCTTCCGTAGGGAGGGTGCTTGATGTGGGGTGTGGAAACGGCATTTCTGCATACTATTTGCAAAACCTTTTTACAGTTACAGGACTCGATAACTCCAAAACCTTGCTCCATAAAAATCCCTGTAAAAACCGGGTTGCCGGTAGTGCATATGATTTACCTTTCAAGGATAGCTATTTTGATCTCGCGTATGCATGGGAGGTACTTCACCATTTGGACAATCCGCTACAGGCCGTTGCCGAAATGAAAAGAGTAAGCCGAAGATACCTTGTCCTTATTGAACCTAACAGAAACAATATTGCCCAGTTTCTTTTTGCGTTGCTTTCTCCGGAACATAGGCTCGTTTTCCAGTATTCGCGAAGGTTCCTTGACGAATTGGTAAATACTTTAGGATTACACATTATTTATACAGGCACTATTGGCTGGATATTCCCGAACCTTACCCCTCTTCCATTTTTGCCCATACTTTCAAGATTACCCTTTGAAACACGCTGGGGAATTTCGAATGTTGTTATCTGTAAAAAATAGTTACAGATATTCCGGAGAAACAGTAAGCTGAGTGCGCAGATGCGGTGCGACTCTGAGGTTACAGCAACTATTGACGCTTAAATATTTTCGAACCATTGCTTATGAAGATAGGTTATTTTCTTAACTTCTATCCTACAGAGGCCCGGTTGGTGGCTGAAGAAGAGATGTTGGAAATGTTAGAGCTTGGCCATGAAATATATGTCTTTCCCCTTCTTGGCAGGTTAGCTCCTGTAGAGGCAATACCAGCGGTTTTGAGAGAAAGGGTATATTACCTTCAAATGGAAATTATTTAGATATATCATTAAAAACAGGCAATATGTCGGCGTAACCCAGAGCCTGCTTCTTTTGGAAGTAGTGGGACAAATCAGAAAGCTTAATGTAGAAAGATTACACGTCCACTTTGCCTCTAATGCTGCTATAAAGGCAGTTGTTGTTTCTGACCTTACAGGCACTCCATTTAGTTGTACAGGACATGGTTCTGAAATTCTCTTGTATCCAGATAAACACCTGCCTGAAATAATAAAGAGGGCAAGACCATTTATTACGATATCGAATTACAATAAAAAAGTTCTCTTAGAAAAATATAATCTTCCAGAAGAAACTATAAAGGTACTTTACTGCGGAGTGGATTTGAAAAGATTCCAACCTATGACAAAAACAGTATCAAACACTCCTCCTCATATCCTTTCTGTTACATGGATGAGACCAGAAAAAGGGGTTAAATATTTGGTTGAAGCCTGCGATATTTTGAGAAAAAAGGACTCTGATTTCAGATGTACCATAGTCGGTGGGGGAAAGGACTTTGAAAAGGTAAAAAAACATGTTATCGATTTGGGGCTTAAAGAGTTGATAAATCTTCCGGGAGCGCTTCCGCATAAAGAAATTATCGAACTCTACAGGAAGGCAGATATCTTTGTCCTTCCAAGCCTTTCCGAAGGTATCCCAGTTGCAATTATGGAAGCTATGGCTATGGAACTGCCCATTGTAGCCACAAAAATTACAGGAATACCGGAAATTATTGAGAATGGTGTAAACGGCCTGCTGGTAGAGCCAAAGAACCAAGAAATACTGGCCGAGAGAATAGAATATCTTATTCACAAACCTTTACTTAGAGAAGCGATGGGACAGAATGGAAGAAGGGTTGTTGAAAAGAGGTTTGATCTTAATAAAAATATAAAGATTCTTGAAAGGTGGTTTCATGGCATGTAACTTTCTTCAGGTCCGGAGGCGAAAACTTTTTTTAGGAATACTTCTTTTATTGTTAATATTTCCTCCTTCGTTTCTCATGAATCCATCACCAAAAGAAGTATTCAAGCAAATAACAGAGATGGAGCTTAAGCTGCCGGAAAAAACAATTATTGCTTTCCGGAATGATGATATCAGTGCCTTCTCAGACCCTGAACATGAGGCACGCTTTATGAAACTCTTTGAGGAATACGGATTTCCCCAAACATATGGTATAGTACCCATGATGGCTAAAAGCTATATGAACCCTTATGACACTGAGGTACAGTCTGTTGAAGCTAATAAGGAAATATTAGAAATGTTGAAAAAATGGAAACAGGAAAAGAAGATAGAATTTGCCCTTCATGGATATACACATCGAAGTTACAGATCAAAACGAGAAGGATACAGTGAGTTTGAAGGCTTGGCATATTCTACACAATTGGAGATGATCCAGAAGGGAAAAATGCTTCTAGAAGAGGTACTTGATACGAAAATAAACCTTTTCGTCCCACCTTTTGACAGGTACGATCTCAATACCATACTGGCCGTACAATCTTCTGGAATAACAATTCTTTCAGGTGCCAACTATTACAATCCTATTCATCGTGTGGTAGAAGCAATTAAATTTCCCAATGTTAATATTGGTATTAAAGAATTACACGCTATTGCAAACGCACCCTTTGATAAAGGAAGAATATTAGTAATATTGTATCATTCCTGGATGATTAAAGAAAATTCCGAGGACTGGATTATGTTGAAAAATGCCCTCCGTAATTTATCACAAAATCCGCATGTCGAGGTCTTAACTCTTGGTGATTTGGCAGGAGGTTACCATCCTCTTCTATCAGAGTTCAATGGGGTTGGAAAACTTTTATATGAATACTTAATGAACATAAGGGCGATGATACCTGTTTATATTAGCATGCCATTCAAATCCATGCTTTCAAAGACCGATATTACCTTTCAGGATGTGTTAAATTACTTCTCCACAGGAAACTATAATTCGGCCAAAGAAAGTTTTCACATTGGAAAGTGGGGATGTACCTTCTGTATCTATATCGGCAGGTTGATATACGTAGGACTTGCCCTTTTTACAGTTATAGGAGTGGCTATTTCAGGCATGTCTTTCAGGACTGCCGCAGCAATCAGCGGTCTTGGCGTCCTTGGTTTGGAGTTCGTTAATTTCATTCACCACAGGGCATATTTTGGTGCCGCATATTATAACTCTATCATGGAGGTAATTCTGCGAATACTTATCTTTGTCGTAGCCCTATATGGTCTATCCTCAGTGGGTATTCTATTGACAAAAAAGAAAGAGAAATAATTTTCAGGAAGTATGCATCTTGTTTTAGTCGTTGTTGCTGGGTTAGCCGAAATTCAATAGTCCTTTCTTTCCGAGCATACTGGCTAATAGCTTTCTTAATTTAGAACTTACACCGATAGTTAAGATAGAATATAAGATAAGGACCAAAAAGATTTCAATCCCAAAACTTAAAATAGAGAGTTCAGGGAAAATAAAAAACCTTATAAAGATAGACGCTAAGATAGTAATAATAGAAAATAAAAGGAATAAGCAGAAAGGCTTTAAGACCTCTTTTATAGAGTGATAGAGGAGTCTTTTTAAATGATAGTAACAGTGGAGTATGGAATACAAAATACAAATAGTTGTCAAGACCGACACACCAAGTACTCCCCAATATACAGTAGCTGGGTATAAGAAAACAGTGAGTATCAATAGCTGTATTATTGATGCTTTTAACATAATTTCTGGCTTTTTTATGGCAAGAAATACCCCTCCCATACCGGAACCTAAAGACCGCAGGCAGCCAAAGACGGCTAATATCTGGACTGGCAAGATGGCGCTATCCCATTTATTTCCGTAAAAGAGATGAAAAAAGTCAGGAGTAAAAACAACGATCATGAGTGACAGGGGAATGGTAATGAGGGAGGTGAAGTAAAAGGTTTTGTTAAAGGCATTTCTCAGGTCAAAGATGCTTTCAGAGATTTGAACGTAAGTCGGGAGCATAATCCGCCCTATCACATTCGTGACATTGGTAGCTGGTATATTAGCGATACGGTAAGCCAAATTGTAATACCCTAAAGATGTTATCCCAAGGATTCTGCCTACAAAGACATCATCTATGTTTCGTATGAGGTAGTTGACAATTCCAATGGCTGTAATACTTCCACCGAACTTTAAAAGCCCTTTCACAGACGTTACCTTCAGAGAAAGAACGGGGATCCACTGGCTCATTCCCCAGATGATACCTACCCGTGCGAGTTCTGCAAAAATTTGGGCATATACCATAGACCAATACCCAAAACCGAGAAATGCCAGAATGACAGATAGTATACCGTACAGTATTAAATGCATTGCCTCAATAATAGAAACCTTTTTAAAGGACATTTCCTTTTCAAAGAGGGCGAGTTGGACCTCTCCAAAGGATGATATAATAAAGATAATGGTTATAACTCTTATAACCCCAACTAGGGCAGGTTCTTTAAAAAAAGCAGAAAGAAGAGGGGCGAAGAAAAATGCCAGGAGGTAAATAAACACATTCCACAAAATAAGTAAGGAAAAGATGGTATTTGCCGATTTTTCAATTTCTTCCTTCTGAACGATTAAGCCTCTGCTTAACCCCAGCTCTCTGAAGAGACCTATGGCTGATGTAATAAGGCTGGCAAGGGCAATAATGCCAAAGTCGGAAGGCATGAGTAACTTTGCAATAACGAGGGTTGTTGCAACACCTACTCCCTTTGAAAGAGCAGAGGTTAAACCTACCCAGAAGGCTGCCCTTAATACCTTTTCTTTTAGTTCCATGACAACAATGTATATGAAAAAACTTTTTAAAGCAACAAATTAAGAGTGTTTTAGTACCCCAATTTTTATTATTATAGTTACATGAAAAATGTTCTCTATATCAGTTATTTATTCCCACCGATGGCAGGCGGTGGAGTTTATCGGGTTGTAAAGACCCTAAAATACCTGCCTGCCTTTGGGTGGAAACCATTCGTCCTTACCGGCAGAAACTATCATCACTGGGTAACAGACCGTACATTACTCAATGAACTTCCATCAGATTTACCAATTCACCGAACATGTTGTTTAGACCCATTTTACTTTTACGCCTTTTTGGATAAGACCGGTCTGAAATTCGTTCATAACTTCATTGAAGAGTATATTACAATCCCAGACAATAAAATAGGTTGGTTTCCATCGGCATTGGGGAAAGGTCTGCATCTTATCAAAAAAAACCATATCGATATAATCTTTTCAACCTCTCCACCTCATAGCACCCATTTAGTGGCCTACGCTCTCAAAACAATTACGGGGAAACCTTGGGTAGCTGAGTTTAGGGATCATATGAGTTTGAATCCGCTAAGGAAGACCGTACCACCGCTACGACTAGCAATAGAAAAAAAAATGGAAAAAAGGTTTCTGGCTGATGCATCCAGGGTTATCACGGTAACAGAAGGGAATCGGGATGATATAATTAACCTCTTTGGTGTGGAAGATACTAAGGTTGTCGTTGTCCCGAACGGTTTTGATCTCATAGATTTTGAAGGTTTTGATAAAATTTTCACAAAAGATAGAAAATGTTTTACCATGACCTACACAGGTTCGCTTTATGGTAAACAAAGCCCAAAAGTTTTTGTTAATGCTATCAATCGAGTCCTCACATTACATCCTGAAATGAGGGAGAAATTATCAGTAAATATTATTGGTCCTATGGAGCATGCATTTAAGGATTTATGTGAAACTGAAGGAACAAAAGATATTGTTCGCCTTTATGGATTTTTGGGTCACAAAGATGCGCTCTTCCATATGGTAAATTCCCATGCACTCATTTTGCTTATTCCTTCTGGCGGCACCAATAGCAATGTACTCACGGGGAAAATATTTGAGTATATGGCATCGGGAACCCCGATCCTTGCCGTAGTGCCTGATGGGATAGCAAAGCGATTGATTGAAGAGTCCAGGACAGGCTTTACCGTTGATCCCGATAATGCAGAGGCTATCTCTGAGAAAATATACGAACTTTATCAGAAATGGGAGAGCGGAGAGCTTGCGACAAATTCTAATTGGGATGTCATTAAAAGATATGAAAGAAAATCCCTCACACAGGCACTTGCAGCAGAGTTTGACAAAGTCTTGCTGTGAAGTTGACCTGGAAAAGAAACCTACATAAAAGCAACTTAGAGTC
>Ga0209211_10009352_pt1 | contig 13094 bp, 8 predicted proteins | sample RifGroA2_FD_183992 | JGI IMG/M metagenome (GOLD analysis project Ga0209211, IMG submission 183992) | Groundwater microbial communities from Rifle, Colorado, USA - Groundwater A2 (SPAdes) (version 2) | ecosystem: Environmental > Aquatic > Deep subsurface > Groundwater | place: Rifle, Colorado...
GCTTATCGGTTTTGTCAATTTCGGATTTTAGAGTTTGTGCTTTTTGCTTTTGTTCGTTAAAATATTTCATCCAATCGGCTTCTTCCGAAAGGCTGAGTTGTACTTTGGCTTTTTGCAATTCTTTTAAAAAATCTTTGAAATCTAAATCGTGCCAGTTTTGGAGTTTTGTTGAGAGTTTTTCTATTTCAAACTTACTTGTTAGAAAATCAATAAAATGAGTTTGAGCAATAAGTAATTCTTTATTAAGATTTAGCATCAAATCGGTTTTTTCAATAATCGGTTGTTGTTTACCTAAAGCAATTGCTTTTATTGGAAACATTCTTAAATCATTAAGAATAACCTTTGGAAACATTTTACGAACCGATTTTGCTGTATTTTTCAAGAAATAAAAAGACATTAACGAGCTATTCAAAATTGCTGTAATATACTTTAAAGATATTTCTTTGCCTTCTCTTTCAATTATTGCAATATTGCTCATATTGAACAAATATGGTTCATCAGAATATGTTGATATTATGCAATTTGGAAATTTTCCTGATATTTCTCTAACAATTATTTTATTTCCAATAAACTTTCGAGGTTCAGCAAGATGACCACCAAACCACAAATAACAACCAGACCATTTAATCCAGAATCTTCCAATGTCTCTTCCTTCAACGTATTTATATGTTTCGTCATTATATTTATAATCAAAGTCAAACGGTCTATTTATTACAGTTTCTTTAGTTTGCTTTGGTTTTCCTTTGCCTGTTTGATAAGCCTTCAAACCAGCTTTTATTTGTACAATACTATCAAGGTTAACAGAATTTAATTTTATTTTTTGAGTTAATGAATCACTTACATCATCTGAAAAGACTTTAAACTCATAACCATCATTATTAGCAAAATCGACCTGATTTTTAGAGTGACTATAAACAAATTCTTTGTCATTACTAAGTAAAATATCAAAGTTATTTTGTGCAGTATTCCCTTTTGATGCAAGCATAATAATAGTTTCAACATTTACACCTTCAAAAGAATAACCTTCCAAATTAATTATCTGCCTTAACTGGCACTTTTCAAGTATTAATTTTCTTAAGCTTACTCCTGAATACACCATTAGCCATGCATTTGGAACTATTAAGCCATAGCAACCGTTTGACTTTAATAGATTAATTGCTTGTTCGATGAATAAAAGATATGTATTAATTTGATAATCTGATGACTTAAATTTCTTTATGTAAAATTCTTTCTCTTGTTCAGATATTTTTTCTCGGGCAAATACATAAGGCGGATTTCCAATAATAACATCGAATCCATGTTTTTCAAAACCTTTACTTCCTGACTTATAAGAAAATGAAGGCTCTGAAACCTCATCTGTGTAATCGTAATCTCCCAAATCAGGATAATTTAAAACGCCAGATTCAATTATTTTCTTTCTGGTATCGTCATATAGATTTTTCTTTTTGCTCTTGTAGAATGGAAAAACCTGTGGAAATTCCTCAAACCAGTTAAAAGCCTTCTCGCCTGCCACATTCGGGTCGTCGATAAGCGAATTTCCGCATTTAATATTGTTATTCAGGGAAGATAATTTCCGACCTTTGGCAGCAGTGCGTAACCATAACGATAGTTTTGCAATTTCAACACTTTCTTCGTTAATGTCAACTCCATAAATATTTTTTTCCAAAATATGATTTTCTACTCCCGGAAACTCAAAAGCATAGCCAAGTAATTGCGATTCAAGCCCATCGATATATTTATGTTCGTTAATAAGAAATTCAAGAGCTTGATTCAGGAAAGCCCCACTACCACAAGCTGGGTCGCATATAGTAATATTCAACAGCCACTTACGATAGGATTGTAAATTGTCGTCAAGTTTTTTAATTACTTCCTTTTTGCGATTTCGTCTGCCTTTTGCATACTCTTCATCAATAATTTCAAGTTCTGTACGCTTTTCATTGCAAAGCTTGCCTACAGTATTTTCTACAATATATTTTGTTATGTATTTTGGAGTGTAAAATATGCCGTCTTTTTTGCGTTTTGTTTTTTGCTGGTCAATTGTTTCGCCTTTAATTTCGGCTTGCACATTTTCAATTTCGCCTAAAGAATGTTCAAATATATGACCAAGAATATTGACATCTACATCAGTTTCAAAATCGTAATTACTTAATTTCAAAGTATGTTCGTGAAGAATTTCATCGTCAATTGAAATATTGTCTAATATTTCGTCAGGAGCGAAAAGTCCGCCATTATAAGCATAAATATCATATTTTTTTCCTTTATAACCTGTATTCATATAACCAAAATACTTTTTAAATCGCTCGTACAAAGGAAAATATTCGTCTAATTCATCTTTGAGAGTTTTCCATTGCTTAATAATCTCGCTAATTGAGTTTGGAGGTAACAAAAGCCTGTCTTCGGCAAAAAATATAAATAAAAATCGGTCGAGTAATTTTTGAGTTTTTTTGAAAAGTAAAAGTTTGTCAGTATCGGGGTTATTTTTTACAAGATTATTGAAAATTGCTTCACGGAATTTGGAATAGTCGGCATAAAGTTTTTTTGTAATATTTTCTTCCTGCAATAAAGATGATTCTTTAATTTTTAGAGCTAATCCATTAATTAAGTTATCTTTAGCAATACAAAGCCACATTAACGAAAATTGTTCTTTTGTAAGATTAAACAAATAAAAATCAATATGGTCAACAGCATTTTGAATGTAAAAACGTAACTTTTCAAAATTAGAAGTAATTACATAAACGCATTTAGGATGATGATTTTTGTAGCCAAAAGCTTGTGCTTCTATCGAATTGAGGTCGGTGGTATTTGTTGATTTTAACTCTATTACAGCAATTGCATCGTCGCCTTTTAATATTGCACCATCTGCTTTTTTGCTATTTGCAATATTTTTTAATTCGGTTGTTAAATTAAAATTTGGCTCGGGATTTAAAGTATATCCTAAAACCTTTACAAAAAGTTCTCTTAAAAATCCTTCCTGAAATTGCTCCTCTTTTGCATTTCTTATATTTTGCTGTCTCTCGGAACTGCCAAAATAGTCAAGAAATTCGGTATATTTTTTATCAATCAGAACAGGGTCAAGCTGACCTAAGTATTTCTTTTCAACCGATTTTTGAAATAGGCTCATATTATAATTTCAAATGCAAAATATTTTCAGCTAATATACATTTTTAAAGTCAATTTTCAATGGTGAAACAATAAATACAAAATAGAATTATTATGAAGAGACTAGCCACAGATAACACGACTTTCCGATAAATCGGAACTAATCGTCCCGAATTTACTTCGGAAAATTAACACAGATTGAAAACAACCTTTGGTTGTTTTATCTATGTTAATTTTTAAGAAAAATTTGTGAAGAAAATCTGTGATAATTAGTGTAATCTGTGGCAAAAGAAAAATCATAAAAATCAGTGAACTTAGCGAAGCGACTCACGAATGCCCTTAAAATAAACAAATTATGAGTAAAATCAGCGTCTAAAAAAGATGCAGCTTTATTTGTACAAAAGTTCATAACAGAAAAGGAATTTCAGAAATGATTTGTAATAATGAAAATACCAGAGAAATCTGGCTTTTTAAATTTTTATAGATATAGTGAAAAGTGTTAATTTGTTATCAAAAGGAGTAAACTCATAAATATACTTTTCATTAGTAATGTTTATTAGGTCAATCAATCCGAATCCATTGGTATCTTGGTCATTAGCTAAAACACTTTCTTGAATAGATTTTAAATAAAAAGCTTCTATCTCAGAAGGATCTAATTTGTTTAATATTTCTAACTTATTTTTAAGTCTATTTTCTTCATGTTTTTCAATAAGATTTGCAGTTGAAACATAAAAATGACTATTGATTACAGATATTGTTAAAACACCTTCTGATTTATCATTTCTTTTAAATCCGTGTTTTGCAATATTTTGAGAGAGTTCAATAATTGAATATGTAAGTTTTTTATTTGTCTCAACGTCGTTATTTTCAGATAGATTGCTTTCTGCCATTTTTAGTATAGGAATAATACTATCTTTTGTAAAGCTACTTTTAAAAGCTATAATTACGCCATTCTGAATCATTAATTTTTGGAGTTCAATGCTTTGAGCTATACCAATATCTTCATTTTCATCAATTTCACTATCTTTAGTATTATTAATAATTTTTGTAGAAAGAAAAAAATGTGATTTATCCTTATTGAATGGAACAAAACTATATTCTAGTTTATTACTTGATTTTCGAGCCATTTCAATCAATCCCAGACCAGCACCACCTTTTGATGAAAATACACCTCCTGAAAGATTGTTCAAATAAAGTTCTTTTAGCTCATCTTTGCTTAATTTATTAAGACTTAATATTGCGTTTTCAATTTCGCTGATATTTTCTTTTTCAACCAAATTTGCAGATGTTACATAAGAAAATGATGGTAATGTTCGAGTTTGAAAGAAATTTCCAAAAGGTTCATCATCAATGCCATGTCTCACAATATTCTGAAAACATTCTACCATAATAAATGAAACCTTATTTGTAACTTTTTGAGGAATCATTAATGATTCAAAATTGCTTTCACTTAATTGAACAACCAATTCGGTTAGAGAGTCATTCATAATGCCCTGATAAAGAAGGCTTAGGTTGTCGTTTTTTAGTAAAAAGAATAACTCTTTAATATGAGACATTACAAAATGTGTTTACAAAGTGTAAATATAATGCTTTTGACAATAAAGTTCTGCAAATTTATTTTTTTTCATTTTTACAAATGTCATATAATATTAACTTCCGTTTCAAGGCTTATTCCAAATCTATTTTGAATTTTTGCAATAATTTCGTCAGATAATTCCAGAATTTCATTTGAAGTCGCATTTCCGTGATTTACTAGTACTAAGGCTTGTTTGTCGTGAACTCCTGCATTGCCTTTTTTCATCCCTTTAAATCCACATTTTTCGATTAACCATCCAGCAGGGATTTTTACTTGACAAACATCAATGTCATAATACGGAACTTCTGCAAAATCGGCCTGAATTTCTTTTAATAATTGTTTTGAAATTATAGGGTTTTTAAAAAAGCTTCCAGCATTTCCAATAATTGCAGGGTCGGGGAGTTTGTTTTTTCTGATATTAATTACAGCATCTCTAACTATTTTCAGATTAATAACTTCTACCTTTTTTAATTCATCTTTGATATTCCCGTAATCAATATGATAATTTTCAACCTTGCTCAATTGAATGTAAACATTCGTAACAACTATTTTGTTTTTTAATTCGTTTTTGAAAATGCTATCTCTGTATCCAAATTTACAATCTGAATTATTTAATTGCTCAATTTTACCACTAATCGTATTGAAAAAATCAACATATTTAATTGAATCTTTAATCTCAATGTTTTGAATAGGTGCAGCACCTATGTTTCCTGGGATTAATGATAAGTTTTCAATTCCATAAAAAAGGTTATTTACAGCATATTCTACTACTTTATCCCATTCTTCTCCAGCTGCAATCCTTAACAAAACAGTTTCATTATTCTCTTCAATGATTTCAATTCCTTTGTTTTGAGGATAAATAATTAATCCATTAAAATTGTTAGTGAAAAGGACATTACTTCCACCTCCTAAAACAAAAAATATTGAATTAAAAGCCTCATTTATAAATAATTCGTTTAGAGTATTAATGTTTGTATATTCAATGAATGAAGATGCAAATACATTAATTCCGAATGTATTATAATTTTTTAGCGAAAAATTCTTTTGAATTGAAACCATAAACAAACTTAAAGTAATTTTAATAAAAAAAAAACAGGCTGGCTTTGATTAAGTTTGCCAACCTGTGTAAGCTGTAAGAAAAATCAAAATTATTAATTATTTTCCATAGCTGAAATTTTATAATGCTTTTTTTAAGCACTTTCCTAATATCATAATAATTGTATTTGAAACATATATTATTTTCGTTAATTTTGTTCAAGCTATGTAATACTTAATATTACTTTTGTAGTAAAATTGAAAATTAAAAATTATGGAAAATTCTAAAAGTATTGTAATATTATGTGCTGGTGGTCCAGCTCCCGGAATTAATACAGTAATTGCAACAGTTACAAAAAGATTTTTATCTGATGGATTCAGAGTTTTAGGTTTAAATTATGGATACAAAACTCTATTTACAGCAAAACAAGATTTTATTGAATTAACTTACGATTTAGCTGATAGAATTTTTGATAAAGGTGGTTCATATCTGAAAATGAGTAGATATAAGCCTAAAAATGAAGAATTTAATTCTGATTTTTTTGAAAAACAAAATGTGAAACTTTTAGTTACAATTGGTGGCGACGATACTGCTTCAACTGCAAATAGAATAAGCAATTTTTTAGCAGAGAAAAATATAAAAATTCAGAACATTCATGTTCCAAAAACTATTGATAACGATTTACCATTACCTGATAATATTCCAACATTTGGATATCATACTGCAAAAAATGAAGGAGTTAGAATTGGAAAAACTATTCTTGAAGATGCTCGTACTAGCGATGGTTGGTTTGTCGTTTCAGCAATGGGAAGAGAAGCCGGACATCTTGCAATTGGAATCGGTTTAGCTTGTCATTATCCAATGATAATTATTCCTGAAATGTTTTTTAATACCGAAATAACTTTCGATAAAATCATTAAGATGATAATTTCTTCGATGATTAAGAGAGAGCTTATGGGTATTAATTATGGTGTTGCTATAATTTCAGAAGGTGTTTTTCATTATTTAAGCAGTAGTGAAATAAATAATTGCGGAATAACTTTTACTTACGATGAACATGGTCACCCTGAACTTGGAAATGTAAGTAAAGCCCACATATTTAATGTATTGCTACAGCTTGAGTTGAAGAAATTAAAACTCAAATTCAGAAGCCGTCCAGAAGAAGTTGGATATGAATTAAGATGTATTGAGCCAATCGCCTACGATTTAAAATATTGTACAAATTTAGGCAGTGGTGTAAAACATCTTTTTGATAGAGGCGAAAGTCAGTGTATAGTTTTGTCAACAGCCAATGACGAAATCAAACCCCTATATATGAAAGATATTGCAAACGAAAAAGGTGTTATTGTTCCAAGATTGGTTGATGCAAAATCAGAAAGGTTTCTTTTGACACTAAGAAGCTTTGAATATATAGCTTTGGCTGATTATGCAGCTGCAAAAAGGTTTGTGCCAAATCCTGAAATATATGATTTGAAGAATATTCTAAATTTAAATATTTAGTGTCTCTTAGAAAACTCCAATAATTTAGTTATTCTAGTTTTGAAAACAGTTGTTTCGACAAAGCTCAACACATCGCATTTACATTAGTAAATTCCTTATTTTCAAAACTGCGAAAGCCTCATTCTTGAACTTTTCTAAAGAAACACTGTGTTTTCATATTCACACTATTTAGCAGATAATTTGAAAATATTTGATGTAGTTATAATAGGAGCAGGGCCTGCTGGCTGTTCAGCAGCCTTGACTTTTAAAAACTCAAATTATAAAGTTGCATTAATTGATAAACACAGTTTTCCACGAGAGAAAATATGTGGAGATGGATTGTGCGACAGATCAATAAATGTGCTGAAAAAACTTTCACCTTCGTATTTTGAGGAATTTTTGCAATTAAGTCCGTCTAAAAAAATTAATAAAACTTATATTTTTTATAACTCTAAAAAATATAACGTTGGATTCGATAATTATGGATATACTATTGAACGAAAAAAGTTTGACGATTTTTTATTATCACTTGTCAAAAGAGATTGCTCAAATGTAAGTATTTCAGAAAACACAAAGATTATCAATATTGAACAAAAGGCTGATTCAGTGCTTGTTTACTCCGCAAATGGCAATGTTTTTAGCTGTAAGATTTTAATTTTAGCTTCTGGGCAAAACTCAACCTTAATAAATTTTCTGAATGTTAGTCCCGATAAAAATGCAAAGTCAGCATTTACAATAAGAGCATATTTTGAAAATGTTGAAAGTGTTGATAATGACACAATTGAAATCCATTATGATAAAAAGGTTTTTCCTGGATATTTCTGGATTTTTCCGGTTGACGAAAACAAAGTAAATGTTGGATTTGGTTTAAAATACAATAAGAAAAGAAATATGAAAAGCATTTTTGAAGATTGGATACAACAGCCATATATCAAAAAACGATTTAAAAACTCAACTCAACTTTCTGCATTAAAAGGTAGTTTTATACCATACAATACTGGAAATTATAATATTGCCGGAGATAGATTTTTAATTGCAGGAGATTCTGCCAGTTTAGCAGATCCATTTTCTTTTGCAGGAATTGGAAATGCAATGTTAAGTGGGAATTTTGCTGCAAGTACTTGTTTAAGCTGTTTAGAGCTTAATAAATTTGATTATTTAACGACTAAGAAATATGAGGTTGCCTTAAAAAGCAGAATCCTAAAAGAAGCTTCGTTTCGTTTAAAAATTCAGAGAATTTTAACATCAAATAAATATATACTTGATATTGTTGCATTTTTAGGAAATGCAAATGTTGTATTAAATTATTTCAAAAGATATTATTTCAAAAAATAGTTTCTTAAATTGCATCACTAACTTTTTACGATGTCAGAGATTTCTAATCATAAGCAAAATCAAATTAAAGCCTTAAATGAGGTATTTTTTGCAATTCTAAATAAAAAAGATGCAATTTCTGTAATCAAGCAAAATCAGACTTTTATTGATAAAACTACCCCATCAGATATTGTAACTATTGTTCATGAATTAGTTAAGCAGAATATTCCGAGCAAGGAATTAAAATCAGGCATTAATAAATTTCTTAATATTTTACACAAAACAATTAAATACTATCCTTACAAAAAACCTGAAGAAAATAGCTTTTTAGATTATTGTATTCGAAATAATAAAGAACTAGATAAAAAACTCAAAGCCACAAGGGTTTTTGTAAAACAAATAAGCGATACGAATATTGATTTCCAGTTAATAACTAACTTGATAAATTCGTTTAAAGAAATTTTAGAGTACGAAAAGTATTATTTAATAAAGGAAAATGTGCTGTTTCCTAAAATTGAGGAAACTTTAAACGATTTTTTTTGTGTAAAAGTAATGTGGTCGTTTCATGATGATATTAGAAGAAATTTAAAAAAAATTATTCAGCTTTTAGATTCAAATCCAATCAATTTAAAGTTGTTTAATCGCTTAGTTGGAGATGTTTACTTTAATATGTATGCCATAATTTTCAGAGATGAACGAATTTTATTTCCAGTGATTGAAAATGCCATTTCTAAAGAAGATTTAGATTCATTATTTATTCCAGCTTCTGAAATTGGATTTCCATTTTATAATCAGGTTAATATGGTGAATAACCCTATTTTAAAAAAAATAGATGATTCATTAATTGATTTAAAAACAGGAAGTTTAACGGTCGAACAAATTCTGCTGATTTTTAATAATTTACCTGTTGATATTACTTTTGTTGATGAAAATAATCAAGTGAAGTTTTTTTCGTCTCCCAAAAAGAGAATATTTCCACGCTCAACTTCAATTATAGGTAGAAATGTAAATAATTGTCACCCACACGAAAGTGTTCATATTGTAGAAAAAATAATTGATAATTTCAGAACAGGAAAACAAGATGTTGCAAGTTTTTGGATAAATTTAAAAAATGAATTTATTCTGATTAAGTATTTTGCAATTAGAGATTATAAAGGTATTTATAAAGGAGTGATTGAAGTTACTCAAGAAATTTCTGGTATTAAATTGCTCGAAGGCGAAAAACGATTATTGGATTGGGAGGATTAGATTTTAGAAAAACCTATTAATACAATGGACAAATATCAGCAAAACGAAATATTCGACCATATTGAATATAATCGGTATTAATGTGATTACGAAGTTTAAAAAATTTTAGTCGGTTAGTAGTGATTTTTAATTTTCACAATTTACAAATGAACGTAACAATTGAATATAATTTTTAAAAGTAAACAATTTTTGCAAAAAAGAAAAAACGATTTTTGAAAATATTTTAAGCATTTTTAACTTTTTTTATTATGCACATATCTTCAATTTTAATATGGTTGTTAATCTAAAGTGATTTAGTACATAACTTATAATCCTAACTTGAAAATAGATTCGACTCTACGTTGATTTAAGAGGGTAAATGAAAAGAATTGATAATTTGATATTTTTAAGAAAAACTTTATAAGAGATCTTGATAAGATATTTGTTGTTTTGTTAATAAAATTTAGGTTGTTGCCAAGTGAGTTGTGTAGAGGAAATTTGAGTTTGCGTTAAAAAAAAGCCTTGCAAATTGCAAAGCTTTTATTATCTCGTGAACTCGGCGGGATTCGAACCCACAACCTCTTGATTCGTAGTCAAGGGCACTATCCAATTATGCTACGAGTCCTTTTTTTGCAAATATACGAAATTATAATAATTCAACATCAAAATATTTAGAGATTAATTATTGAGAAATATTATGTTGTATTGGAATTTTCTAATTTACTTTAACTAAATCAATCAATAATTCTTCAATGTATTTTTTTGCTTGGTCATTTGAGCAATTATAATTATTCAGCATTATTACAAAAATAAATTCTTTATTGCTTAAATTTTTATAATATCCTGCATAATTTCTAACTCTTGTTATTGTTCCGCTTTTTGCAAAAACATGTCCTTCTGCAACAGTGCCTTTACATAAGGATTTTAAAGTACCGGTTTTACCTGCAATTGGAAGTGATTCAAAAAAAGCATCTGTATTTTTACTTTTTGTTCGCATATAGTATAGAATTTCTGCAAACTGACGAGGAGTAACGGCATTAAATTTAGATAATCCACTTCCGTCGCTCATATACATTCCGCTTGTATCAATTCCTTTTTCACCCCAAAATTCTTTAATAATTTTACAACTTGTATCAATATCAATAATTGTAGATCTTTTTGCTGCACATTGCAGTAATAAGTGTTCTGCATATAAGTTATTGCTAATTAAGTTTGTTAAACCTACAATATTTTTAAAACTGGGAGAATATAAGGTATCAATATTTACTCTTTTAGAATTTAATATGCTAGTATCGTTCAATAGTTTTCTTATACTTATAGGATAACCCGCAATTCTTATGTTCTGACTTTTTAGTGAATTACTTAATTCATTTGAAATAATATATGACGGTTCGGGAAGAGAGCCTTTAACAATAAAATCTTCATTTTTTTTTGGAATACTTCCTGAAATAAACCTATTAAATTCATTTGGGGAACCTGTAATGTATGCTAAATCTTTGTCTATTTTTGAAATTTTTACTTCATTTTGAATGTTAAAATTGGGTATTTCAGGTGTAATTTTATTTATTTTAGCTAAAGCACTAATTGAGTCGCCTGGGCTAAAGAATATTTTAAAAGTATTATCGTAAATGCTTAATCCAGAAGCTGGTGCACCAAAATAATTTCCAATATCTCCCCATATCCATGTATTTGGAGATTCATATTTAGGAAATGATAAATCATCTCCAATAATATTACCTGCAATTGAGTCTATTCCATTATTTTTTATTTTATTAACCCATTGTTCAATAAAATAAGATTGACCTTTGTCTTTATTAAAATATTCTGAACCTAAAGTAGGATCCCCATTACCTTTAATATAAATATTCCCATGCAGGGTTTTGTTTGAATCAATATATCCATCATATTGCAAGTATGTTGGAATTTTATATTTTTTACCATATAATTCTAAAGCAGTTGATGTTGTAATTATTTTTTGAATTGATGCTGGAGTCAAACTAATGTCTGGATTATATTCAAATAAATTAGAACTATCCGACACACTTTTAACTATAAAACCTATGCTAGCGTTTTTAAACTCTTTTTTTGAACTAAATTTATTAAATATTTTTTCAATATTATTTTCTACTAGTTGCGATGATTTTACTTGAGCATTAATAGAATTAAATGCGAGAATTAATGATGAAACAACAACTATTGTTTTAAATAAAATCATTTAATTAAATTTAATAGCAAAATAAGTAAATTATTACTAATCAATTACTATTTACTACTTTAATTAGAGTTTGTCCATAATGTCCGATTTCATCGTTATTCTCGACCTTCAAATCAGTCATGTACTAAAGTACACTCCTGATTTTCAATTCATCGAAACCTCGAACTCGAACATTCTGAATCAAACTCTTGACTTTATGGACAGACACTAATTAACAGCTTCATGTTAAAAAGAAATTTGTTGAAAGTTTGAAAGATAAAATAATTTTATATATTTTTGTAAAACATTCAATTCTTTTGTTTAACAATGTAAAACATTAAATTTATGACTTTTTTAGTTGATATTTTAAGTAAGGATCAATTGAAACAAACCTATAGAAACCTTGCAAAGAGCAATCATCCTGATTTAGGTGGCGAATGTTCTGTTATGCAAAAAATAAATGAAGAGTATAGGCTTTGGGAGAGAGGATTTTCTACAAGTCCTAGAAATTTTAAGGAAGTTACTGTAGGTCACAAGATTTATGTAAACAGTTCAGAATGTATTGTTACATCTGTTGAAGAAAAATGCTTTAAAGCAAAATCATTATTTAGTTATAAAGAAGCATATTTTGATAAATCTACAGGTTATGGCTTATTTAATTTTAATATTAGAGCTAATATTAGCTTAAATTAGTTTAAATGAGCAACGAAGATCATAAAGTATTTATGGGAATTAGATTATCAAAAGATAATATGATTCTTGTTGAAAGAGTTAGCGATTCTCTTGGTTTAAACAAAACAAGTACGATAGAATTAATTCTAACAGTGATAAGGAAAGATGAAAAATTGCTGGCAAAGCTAATTCAAAAGGCATTAATCCCTTGATTTATCGTTTATTTCAATAGAATCATTGACATCATCAATTTCCTTTAAAGATGAATTTGAATTGGTTAAATACTGCTTATCAGGATAAAGTATATCAAGTATAATATATGGGTTGATTATTGTTCTAGTTTTTCTATTTCTTAAAATTACTATTGTAGTAGAATCTGATTCAAGTCTAACTAATAAATTTTGAAAGCCCTGCCACCATCCTCTGTGATAAATCATTTTTCGACCATCAGTTAGGTACTTTAATCTCCATCCAAATCCATAATTTTTTGGGAATTT
>Ga0209211_10009353_pt1 | contig 13094 bp, 15 predicted proteins | sample RifGroA2_FD_183992 | JGI IMG/M metagenome (GOLD analysis project Ga0209211, IMG submission 183992) | Groundwater microbial communities from Rifle, Colorado, USA - Groundwater A2 (SPAdes) (version 2) | ecosystem: Environmental > Aquatic > Deep subsurface > Groundwater | place: Rifle, Colorado...
GGGTATCCTCGTCGCTCCCATGCGTAGCCTAGTTTATGCATTATCAGCTATAAATCATAAAAAGGAGACATATGTCTAAAACCCTAGATGCTCTAGTAGAGCAAATTGAGAAATTATCCGTGCTTGAGGTTGCCGACCTCGTCAAAGCCCTCGAAGAAAAGTTTGGCGTCTCTGCTGCTGTGCCGACCGTAGCCGCAGGCGTAGGTCCGGCCGCTCCCGCCGCACCAGCCGAAGAGAAAGACGCTTTTGACGTCGTCCTCGCCGCAGGCGGTGCCAACAAAATCGCCGTTATCAAGGCAGTGCGCGAACTCAACCAAACCCTCGGCCTCAAAGAAGCCAAGGATCTAGTTGAAGCCGCCCCCAAAACTATTCTTGAAGGTGCCAAGAAAGAAGACGCCGAAACCGCCAAGAAAAAACTCGAAGAAGCCGGCGCGACTGTCGAACTCAAGTAAAATCTTGTCTTACAAGCCAATCTAAAGCCCCCATCTCTGGGGGCTTTTTGGTTAATCATACTTGATCGGCTGCAAAGGCGTGTGCCACCGCAATCGCCGCCGATTCTGGATCTGGGTTATTTACCAATTCTGCGTCCAACAATTTCATTACCGAAGCCCAAGTAACTTGGAATCTACTCGCCATTGCAATAACAGCTTTTATTTGAGAATGAGCATACATTGCAGAATATTCTTCCGGAGTCTGTGCACCTGACACCTCGTAATAACCATAAGCCCGAGCATGGAACACATCATTCTCACCAAGCTTATCTAATACCATCTTAAGTCTCCATTTTTCCACATATCCACTCTGCTCCACAACACTACCTGTAGTGCCGAGAGAGTGAGTCGCACAATCCAACTATCTCAATCTCATACTTAATACTTAATACTTAATACTTAATACCCAATGTGTATCATATATACATTCAAACAGTATCCTATTGACACACACTCCCACAATTGCTAATATGCAGACATGGCTGATAAAGTTGACTTGAAAAATCTTCCTGATTTACTTACTGTCCGCGAAGTCGCAGACCTTCTCCGCGTCTCCCCTCTCACCCTCAAGCGCTGGGGCAAACGCGGCAAACTTCCCGCTATTCGTATCAACTCCAGGGGAGACAGGCGCTACAAAAAAGAACAAGTTCAGTGGTTACTAGGTATCAATCCCGATCAGGTTTAATTAATTCTTTCACTTCTTTACTTGAATTACACTGCATCAGCTTCATCCGTAGTTCTACCGCCCTAGGGAATCCCCGACAATACCACGCTAAGTGTTTGCGCATAGGCATAAAATTCCCCATTCCCAATACTTTCTCATAGATCTTCGCATGCTCTACCGCCCACGCCAATCTCCTGTGTTTACAAGGGTCCGTCCTTTGTAACCCACATACATTACAAAGGACGGACCCTTGTAAAAAGATCCCAGGGTTCCCCTCCGCCGCCCGCCCGATCAGGAATCCGTCGACTCCGTACTGCTTGACTTTGTCCATCCCCTCTGCCACCGAGCCAATATCTCCATTTCCCAGGATATAGCCCCCATATTTATGGACGATCCTTCCCGCCCTCCCTATCGCTTCCCAGTCCGCCATCCCCTGATATAGTTGTTTTAGTGTTCGCCCGTGGAGGCTAATCACCGCCGGCTCCACTTCCATCAGTGCTTCCATCCACTCTTCCGCCACGTCCTGATCTATCCCTATCCTCGTCTTTACCGACACCGGGAGCTTCGTTGCCTTCTTTACTACGCTGATTATCTCTTGCGCCAATTTGGGCGTCCGGATCAGCCCCGCCCCGCTCCCCTGCTCCTCGATCCTTGCGGCTGGACAGCCCATATTGATATCGATCCCATCAAATCCGAGTTTCCCAATCAACTCCGCCGCTTCCGCAAACAATTCTGGCGTCTTCCCAAACACTTGAGCCACCTCGTATGGGTACTTAAAGGGTCTCTCCCTTAAAGTCCCAATGTCTGATTTTAAGGGAGAGACCCTCAAAGCAACTTCACCAACTCTCATAAGCGTTTTTAGCAATCTCTCCCTCCTCTCCCCCGTTGCATAATGCAAAGCATCTACACTCACAAATTCAGTGAACATCACGTCCGGATGTCCATACTTCGCCACCATATACCGGAAAGCTCCGTCTGTCACCCCATCCATGGGAGAGAGTCCTACAATCATATCAATCTATCAACTTGTGGTACATTACCAGAGCACCAAATTGGAACACTTTTGCTACTCGCCTCCACCTCCACGGTTCATGCCAAACTCGCCACGCCCACTTCAGTCCCAACTGGTCCAACCACTTCGGACATTTCTTTACGACTCCAGCCCACTCGTCGAGCACCCCCCCCACCCCCATCGCCACCCGTACTCGCAAGTATGACCGATTCTCTTCTATCCAACTATCCTGCCAGGGAGAGCCATATGCTACTAGTAGGTAATCAGGTTCAAATCCGTTAATCTTCGCAATTGTCATCGACGCTTCTTCCGCTAGCTCGACTGCAACCGTCCTTGCCCCCTCATACCACATAAATTTAATCTCTGGGTACTCCCTGACCATCGTAGCCGCTGCTTTTTCTGCTATTCCCAGTTGTGCCCCCAGTAAAAACACCTTTTCTCCGAGTCTGTTAGCTCGCATCAGGATTTCTTCCACCAGTTCGACCCCACTAATTCGCTCCACCGACTGGTTGTACAAGATCTTTAAAGCCCAAACTACCCCCCAGGAATCCACTATCGTCCAAGAATGTGCTAAAATCTCTTTAAACTCTCTCTGGCGCCTAGCCTCCATCACATACTCGCTGTTGACCGTAGCCACATGTAACATTTCCTTCCTCTGGAGACCAATTTTTCTTAGCACTTCTTTCTTTTGAGTGCCAAAGACGGGCACCCCAAAGATTTCTACCTTCTTATCCGCCTTTTTTTTACCTTTATCCAGTCGATTAAGACTACTTTTTTTTATTATTTTTCTTCTTTGCAACCCTTCCTCCTTGCCAAACTACTGTTCATCATACCAACTCTACTCATTTTGTGCAAAAACTCCTCACTAACTATTGATTATTGACACCCTATATTAGATAAGTCAAGTTCGCTAGATATCTCCTTCCTTGTTATCTTAATAATATATACTCTAAGTCTACAATAGTTAACTGTATTTACTAAAATATACGCCTATTGATCAAATTTATTATACTTAATATATATCTGGAATACTCACAAATCCTAAATCAAATATCTTAAATCCAATATTATAATTATATCCCTACCCCACCAATATCTCCAACGTCTCTTTAGCCGCCCTATCCCAGTTAAATTCCTTTGCTCTCTCATATCCCATAGATATCAACTTATTTTGGAACTTTTTATCACTTGTCATCAATTTCATCGCCTTTGTCAATCTTTGTTCAAACTCATTCCCCAACCCCACTATCAACCCCGCCTTTCCCACTACTTCGGGGAGTGCTCCCCCATCGCTGCTAATCACTGGGACCCCCGTCATCATCGCTTCCAGGATCGGTAAGCCAAATCCTTCGGTAATCGATGGTTGGACATACAAACCCGCCCCTTGATACAACAACTCGAGCTCCAGATCGCTTACTCGACCTGTAAACATCACCCTATCTTGCACTCCCCACTTTAGTGGAGCCCCTAAAATCTCTTCAGCCATCCACCCGATCGACCCAGCAATGACCAGTTTGGGGATTTTAGTCTGGGAGAATGCCTCAACTAGAGCGACTAAATTTTTCCTGGGCTGTACCGTCCCCACAAACAAAACGTATTTTTTGTACAGCAATCCATATTTTCCCCAGACACTCCCGGATTTTAACACACCCGGTGTGTGGGAGCCCTTCACGCCGGGTGTGTGAGTCGCAACTCCCTCATACACTACTTTGATCTTCTTTGAGTTAGTATGTAGTTCATTTTCTAGTTGTTTTTTGGTAAATTTCGAGACCGCAATGAGTTTTGTCGCATTTTTTGCCGCGTACATCGTCGACAACGGCAAATACCATTTTTGCAACCAGTTTTTGTATTCTTTTAGCCACTGATATTCGAGTCCGTGGATTGTCACCACCGTCTTTAACCCCGGCCGACGTAACACTGGCAAGGTATGGGCAGGAACCCAGAGAAGATCCAACCCCCGACACTCCCGGAGTGAAGGGCTCCCACACTCCGGGAGTGTAAACTTTTTCCAAGTTTGCGCGGCCAAACCCACCTGCGTCCACAGATACCGAAAGTGGATTGGATGGATTTCTACGTTCTTTTGTATCAACCAATCTGGCATTATCGCGTTTGGACGGGTAAACAGCACAAACTTGTGCTGTTGTGAATCTGGCACTCGCAGCAGGTGTTTGACAAGGTGATATGAATAGTTTTCTGTGCCTGTTTTGTGCTCGCTGAACGCTCTCGAGCAATCAATTCCAATAATCATATCTTAATAATCCCAAATGTATCACTTCAACGCTCGTCTATAAGTATCAATGTTCTCTATCGCTCTCCCCGTCCCCTTGACCACACAAAGCAGTGGATCTTCCGCAATATAAGCGGGAACTCCTACTTCTTTGGTAATTAGGGCATCGAGATTTCGCAGTAGGGAGGTCCCTCCACTCATCACAATCCCTCGGTCAATAATGTCCGAGGAAAGTTCCGGGGGAGTCTCTTCTAAAACTGCTTTCACCACCCCAATAATCTGGGAAAGCGGTTTAGCCAAAGCCTGATTTACATCGCCGGAAGTTAAGGTAATTGTTCGGGGTAGTCCCGTCACTGTATCCCGACCCTTGACTGACATACTCTCCTCTCTTTGTAGCTTCGTCGCTGACCCGATCTTAATCTTTACCAACTCTGCCGTCTGATCTCCCATAATTAAGCCGTGGTTACGCCTGGCAAAATCCACAATCGCCTCGTCCAGTTTTGTTCCCCCCACTCGCACACTTTTATGGACAACTACTCCCCCAAGTGCAATCACCGCCGTCTCTGCCGACCCCCCTCCGATATCCAAAATCATATTCCCCGCCGCCTCCGCAATGGGGATTCCTGCCCCGATCGCTGCCGCCAGTGGCTCATCGATCAAATAGACTTGTTTCGCCCCCGCCGCATAAGTAGCGTCAAGCGCCGCTCGCCTCTCAACTTGGGTACAGCCTGCCGGAACACAAATCATCACCTCTGGTTTAAACACTACAGTCCTCCCTACGGCCCGTCCAATGAAGTACTTTAGTATTGCCTCGGTCATAGCATAGTCCGCAATCACTCCGTCCTTCATGGGGCGGCTAGCGACAATATTTCCAGGGGTCCGACCTAGCATGGTCTTGGCTTCATTCCCCACAGCCACAACTTTCATGTCTTCAACTGACACAGCTACGACCGTTGGTTCATTTAGCACAAGCCCCTGTCCCACTACCCACACCAACGAATTGGCTGTTCCCAGATCAATACCTATCCTTTTTCCCCACATATACGCTTATTCTACCATTTCTCTCTGTACTTGAGTCAAGTTCTGTTTTCACGCCATATACAGTTTACCGCACGTATTAATATATTACCGCATACCAGAAGAAATATATGCGTTAATTATTTCATTTGACAAGCGTATGGCTTAGATCTACACTCAAAACATACCCTTCAAACATAGACATATATCTGGATGACCAAGTTATGGACAAGCTCTACACTATCAACGAAGTTGCTACCAAGCTCAACCTCTCCGACAAAACTCTGCGCCGGTGGGAAGAGGCTGGCCGGTTTGCTCCTAGTCGCACCCTCGGTAATCAACGTCGCTACTCCCTAGACGATCTCCAAATCCTTGACGCCCTCAAACACAACGTCATTCGTGACCAAAAAGATCTCTTAACTATTTCCCAAGCTGCCGAGCTCTGTGGTGTCTCTCCAAGCACGATCGACCGCTGGGAAAATGCAGGCAAAATTCACCCCTTCATTACCTCTGGACATACCTACTATCCCAAGGTTCGTCTCCTGGAAAAACTGGATGAGCTGAAAAAATCCTACGTCGAACCCGTACTCGTACCCGACACACCCGGTGTGAAGGGCTCCCCCACACCGGGTGTGTTTGACTCTGTCCCTGCGATTCAAGGGTCTGACCTGTTCCAGGGGACAGTCCCCACAGGTATCATCGCCCCCCAACACACCCGGTGTGAAAGGCTCCCACACACCGGGTGTGTGATTTCCCAAGCTCTCCTCACCCTCATCCTGCTCCTGGGCTATCATCTTTTCTTTAACTCATCTCCCAAAATCGTTTCCCCTCAAGTTCAGGGAGTCACAACAACTAATCTTGACCCGCGCTTCGATAACCTCCTTGCCAAATTCCAGAATCATCTCTCAAGTGAAATGCTGCAAGACGCTCAGGTTAAACCTCTTACTACTCTCAAGCTAAATAACGCCTCCCTCACCTCTGGCTCCGCCACTTTGACCAAAGGTCAAAATCAAATTTCTCTCACCTATTCGACCGTCCAACCAACCACTCTCATCACTGCCAGCTTTACTACCGACTATGCCCCCGCCAAAAAGTATTGGATCACCCCTGCCACAGGTTCATTCACCTTACATACTGACTTCCCAGTGGGAGTCGACTCAACTTTTAACTATTGGATCATCGAATCGACTCCTTCGGCCACTCTTGCGCTATAATATCTCTATCTATGCGATTCACGAAACCCCGACTCACCAAACCCGCCCTCCGCCTCTTAATCTTCCTCATGACCTTGGCCTTTGTCCTGGGTGGCACTATCCTCATGATTCGTTATGCCCAAGGGTATCGCCCTACAACCACCGGTACTATCAAAGGTACGGGTCTCCTCTCCGCCAACTCCTTCCCCACCGCCGGTGAAGTCTATATCAACGACAAGCTTACGACCGCCACCGACAATACTCTTAACCTAGATCCAGGTAAATACCAGATTACTATCAAAAAAGATGGCTATCACTCCTGGAGCAAACTTCTCACCATTACCGCTGAACTTGTGACAGCTACCAATGCTCAACTTTTCCCCGCCACCCCTGCACTCGAGCCGCTCACGTATACCGGTTCTCTCAACACCATCCCCTCCCCCGATGGAACCAAGCTGGCCTTTACCGTCGCCTCATCCAGTGCCGCCACCAAAAATGGGCTCTATATCCAGGATTTGAACTCCTCTCCCATCTCCCTCAACAAAACCGCTCGCCAAATTGCCCGTTCTGACACCAGTTTTGACTATACTACTAGCCATTATACCTGGAGTCCCAATGGTAGTGAGCTCTTAGTAGCGTTTAAGAATGGTGCTCACATTCTGCTCGATACCGCTCGTTTTAATGATCTCCCGGTCCTCAAAGACGTCACCGTCCGTCTCCCCCAAATCCTCTCCGAATGGGAACTCGAGCTCGCGCGGGAAGAACGGGTTCAACTCCTCAAGCTCCCCGATTTTATGGCGGGAGTCGCGACCACCTCTGCCACCAATCTTTATTTTTCCCCCGATAACGATCGCCTCCTCTACCAAGCCACTGCCGAGTTTACGCTCCCAGAGGCCTTAATCCCTGCTCTCCCCTCCTCTTCCACTCAAGCCCAGTCTCGCACCACTACTCCTGGCTCCTGGTATGTTTATGATCTCAAAGAAGACAAAAACTTTTTAATTGCCCCGCCCTCCCTCCCCACCCCCTCGTCTTCTACCAAACCTTCCAAAACCAAAGTCATCAATCCGCCCGTTATTTTTACTCCCGTTAAACTCATGCTCCTCTCCAATTGGGAAGCTCCGATCCCCGCTGAACTTATCTCCTCTCCCTCTGCTTTTCGCACCCTCCAACAAAATGTCACACCCAGCCAGTCCATCGCTCTCTTCAATGCCCAGTATTCTCCCATTTTTGTAGGGGCTATCCAGTGGTATCCCGACTCTGGACATCTCCTCCTTGGGTCTGATGTGGGCATCGAGATCATGGAATACGACGGGACTAATCGCGTCACGATCTACGGGGGACCCATGGACAGCTCGATCATCTATCCCTGGCCCGACGGATCAAAGGTCATCACCCGCATTCAGTTTTCCGAGGACACCATCCCCAATCTCTACACCATTAAACTAAAGTAGGCTAAAATATCTCTGCGTCCCGGTAGTTCAATGGATAGAACAGAGGCCTGCCTGCCGGCAGGCAGGTTTCCGAGTTATAATACACTAAAGTCCTCGTAGCTCAACGGATAGAGCCCAGGTTTCCTAAACCTGTGATGAAAGTTCAATTCTTTCCGGGGACACCAAATCCTTACTTCCGTTCAGACTCTGAATAAATCAAACATGCCTCGGCCGTTTCATACTGGAAAGTCTCTTCTGGGGCAAAGATTAATCCAATCTCCTTTTCGGCATTTTCTGTCGAGTCAGAGGCATGAATCAAGTTTTGGCTCCCTGACATCGCAAAGTCTCCGCGAATACTCCCCGCCTCGGCTTCGTAGCCCTTGGTCACTCCCACAATCTTACGTACTGCCGAGACTGCTTCCTGTCCTTCCCATACCATCGCTACAATAGGAGTCCAAGTCATAAACATTTTTAGATCAGTGAAAAATGATTTTTCCTTATGATGAACGTACCAGGTATCCAAGAGCTCATCGGACAATCTCATCATCTTGAGTGCCACTAGCTTCATCCCCTTCCGTTCAAATCGATGTATGATCTCTCCAATCAATCCTCTCTGTAGTCCGTCTGGTTTTACTAACACAGCTGTTCTTTGCATCGCCATATTTACCTCCTATTAGTTACTTATATTCTACACCATACTCCGCATTGAAGAATTTGAGAATTCGTGATTTGTGATTATATTTGTCGGGGTGCTGGGAATTGAACCCAGTCCGCACGATCCCGAACCGCGCATCCTACCGGTGGACCACACCCCGAATGAGACAATTATATCTTATTGCGCGGCGGGCCCCACCACCACCGACCGAATCAACTCTTCCTTGACTAATTCTTTCAGCACTTCCCTCACCTCCTCAATCCTTACTGCCTTGATCGCGCGCTCCACCTCCGTGGGCTGGCGTATTTCGTCAAGTATCAAAGTCCGGGTCCCAAAAAACTGCGCCACTCCCATCGAGTCCTCGAGTGATAAAGGCATCTTCCCCAGGAGGTAATCCTGTCCTCGCTTGAGTTCAGCCACTGTAAAAGTCTCTCCCAACTTGAGCATTTCTGACCTCACTACCTCCATCGCTTCTCCTAATTTTGCCAGTTTCACCCCCGATCTGACCGCCAAATATCCACAGTCATACGCAGTATCCAAATCGGCTTTCACATAATAAGCCAGTCCACGCTTCTCTCTGATTTCGTTAAAGAGTCGGCTACTCATCGACCCCCCCAGGACGACCTGGGCGATCGACAGTGCGTAGCGCCTGGGATCAGTCATGGATAGTCCTGGTACTCCCATCACAAAATGGGCTTGTTCCGTTTTCTTTTTCTGGTGCACTGCTTTGGGGGTGCCATAGGTTGCTACCGTGGTATAGCCAGCAATCTCCTGCGCCGATTTAATCTCCCCCAATTTCTCTTCCAAAATATTAAATACCTGCCCTACCTTCCCCGCAATTACCACGAGTATATTCCCTCCGTAATACCACTCCCCCATATATTGGCGCAAATCCTCCGAGTTCGTTCCCCGAACCGTTTCTTTAGTTCCAATAATCAGTCTCCCCATCGAGGACCCGTCATACATCAGATTTTCAAATAATTCCCCGGCCATCGCCATCGGCTGGTCCTCGTACATATTGATTTCTTCGACAATGACCTCCCGCTCTCGCTCTAAATCGGTCTGGGGTAACAAGGGTTTAGTTAACATCTCTGCCTGAATATCCAAAATCAAAGGTAGGTGCATGGCCGCACTCGTAATGTAGTATCCGGTATATTCTTTACTCGTAAATGCATTCTGCTCCCCTCCAATGGAATCGACCGCTTCAGCTATATGCATTGGGCTCGGGTATTTCTTCGTTCCCTTAAACACCATGTGTTCCAACACGTGGGAGATCCCAGCTTGTTTGAGAGTTTCGTTCCTTGATCCCGTCTTTACCAAAATCATCGCCGTGACTGACTCCACCCCCATCATGGGTACGGTCAGCACCCTCACCCCATTCTTCAATTTAGAATAATTTACGTCAAACTTCATTCCAAGTTTACCACTCCATTTTCATCGATGCGATGAGTTAATTCTTCCAATGTTCCTAGTGCTCCCAAACCAATAGCCGGCATATACCACAGTTTCATTGCACCATCAGGTCCAGACACTAATTGCATTTCAGCTCTCCAACCATCTTCAAACCCAAGACCACTTGCTTTTCTTAGCATATGCTCTTTAATCGTCATTTCATACTCCGCATTTCTATAACTTACTCTCATATTTTCTCCTTCGGTAACAAATATTTGGGCCGGGTGGACTCGAGGGGAATCGGACCCCTGTCCGTACAATGCGAATGTACTGTACTACCACTATACTACGAGCCCTCCTGGCTATTTTAACATCTTTACTCCAATATGTGATCTGCATGTCTCAAGTGGCAAAACGCTTCGCAGACGGGTAGTCGAGAATCGAGATAAAATTTTCAGCAGAAAATTATTATCGGTTTTGCGTTTGAGATCGTGCGGATCACAAAATAGAAAACCCCACCCCCACGAGTCCCCCTCCCAGCGCCGCCCCTGCCACAACCTGCGCCCAACTATGGTGTCTCTGGTACACCCTCGCCCACATCACCAGTCCCAACAAGGAGTACAAATACCAGTACTTCCAATCATAAAACATATTGATTGAGGTAATGAGCACTGCGTTGGTCCCCGCGTGAATACTGATTTTCCACCGCAAGGTGATCAGGACATAAATAATTCCAATCACATAAAAAATGGCCAAAATCACCGCCAGTTCACTCTTCCCCACCTCATGGGCTAACCACAATCCCCCGAGGTGGCAAACCATGGTAAAGAGATATAACGGGATCCGCTGCACTCGACTCTGGATATCCCAATCTTTGATTTGCCGGTGGTACAGCATGGTAAAAAAGAAAATCATCGGAACGACTACGTCGATAAACAGGAGCAGCCCCAGAAATCGCCACCGCAACCCCTCCTGTACTGCAAAACCAATCGCGATCAGTAACGACAGCGGGATCTCCCACACTGGATCTAGTACCCTCGAAACTACTTCAGCGAAAATATCTTTAATCTTCTTCACCCTTTAAGTCTAACACATCCTAACGAACGTTTTAGACTATATTAATACACACTTGACTTATGTAATAATCTACATTAAAATAAAGTCATATGAACGAAAGACATCTGGATTCTGCCATCTCCAATCACTTCAATCATTACAAACAAGCTCTTATTCTCCTTGGTGCTCGTCAGGTAGGCAAGACCACAATTCTGCAAAAGATTTTTCCCAAATCAGAATATTTGAGCGTTGACACAGAATCTATTCGTCAAACTCTCAACAAGTTCGACCCCACAATCTACAGGCAAATCATCAATTCATCTTCTCTATATGTGATCATCGACGAAGCTCACCTACTCTCCGATCCAGGTAGAACAGTCAAAATTATTTATGATCAACTACCACAACACAAACTCATCGTAACTGGTAGTTCCGCTTTTTATATCAAAAACAAAACTTCCGAAAGTATGGCTGGACGCAAAATTGAGTATCATCTCTACCCCCTCACTCTCTCCGAGTATTTAGTGCAAATGGGAGTAGAAGAACACCTTTCATACTCAATATTTGAAAAGATAGTCTCTGGCCGATTAAAAGGCCCAATTATCAGACCATATGATGCAAGAGCCATCCTCGACAACCTTCTGATTTTTGGTTCATACCCAGAGCTACTTTCTGTTCAACGTGATACTAAATATTTAACCAACCTGGTTGATAGTGTAGTTTTTAAAGATTTGTCCGAACTTTCTCTATTGGAAAACAAAAAAGCTGCCATTTCGCTACTCCGACTCCTTGCGCATCAAATTGGCTCACAGGTAAATTACGCCGAGCTAGCGAGTAATCTCGAGATTAGTGCTATAACTGTCAAGAGGTACATCGAGCTTTTTGAACAAAGTTTTATAATATTCACCCTCTTACCCTACTCTACTTCACAAAGAGACGAAATTGGCAAAGCTCCCAAAGTCTACTTTTATGATCTAGGTTTGCGCAATGCCCTCATTGGGAATTTTTCGACATTACAAAATCGCAACGACAAGGGTGCACTCTTTGAGAATTTTGTCATTACCGAGCTCTCCAAATACAATGCTTATGGTGATTTTGGTTATCACTTCAATTATTGGCGCACGACTGCAGGTTCCGAGGTAGATCTAGTCCTCTCTCGCCCGGGTGAGCTCCTAGCCATCGAAATCAAGTCTACTTCCCGCAGGGTCAATCGCTCTTTTCTCACCCGCTACCCCGGCTCCAAGCTCTCCGTCATCACTCGCGACAATTACTGGGTGTAGTTATTTAGAAAATCTGCTATACTTCCCCTCATCTCTATAGGCTCCACCGACTCAAGCGTCGGCCCTAGCCACCCCCCATGCACCTTAACAGACAGCTTGCGGAAAATAAGATGCGCCCTGGACATACCCCTTGTGCCTAGCGCGCATCTTATTTCAAACAAAGGAAAAAATAAAAAAATGACAAGATAAAAAAAATTCCACCCCCCCTTCCAAGCGAGCTTTCGCTCGCAAAATAATCTCAATCCTCTAGGAGTAAAAATGAAACTCGCACAAATCAAACCTGGAAGCCACTTTCAAACCCTGGACAATTACCACACAGGGGCAATCCCCATCCCAGCTGGCACCCGTTGCCTCACCCCCGAAACGGTATCTTCCACGGCAATGTTGGCTGTGACTGTGGACGATCCACATTTCCCCCACGGGGCAGTCACGTTTGCTATGGCCAAGACATCTGATGTTTGTAGCGAGGCCGAACTCGCTACCCTGGCCTAACGGCCACCCCCAAAACAGAACGGAGCATCCGCTCCGTTCTGTTTTCCCGGGGTTCCGGCGGAGTCATTTTTTCTGATCATTTTTTCTGATCACCATACCTGCGCGTAGCGCCTGAGAAATGCCTCCAAACGCGAAGCAGTCTGGGAGACCCCTCCCACCCCGCAAGCTGTCTCTCAATATTTGCT
>Ga0209211_10009356_pt1 | contig 13092 bp, 11 predicted proteins | sample RifGroA2_FD_183992 | JGI IMG/M metagenome (GOLD analysis project Ga0209211, IMG submission 183992) | Groundwater microbial communities from Rifle, Colorado, USA - Groundwater A2 (SPAdes) (version 2) | ecosystem: Environmental > Aquatic > Deep subsurface > Groundwater | place: Rifle, Colorado...
TGCAAATCAACTGTTGCGGCACCACCGCCTCGCCAAAGTGACGGTAGCTCAGGCAGACGTCCAGACTTCCCTCCTTGATCAGATCCGCCAATACGGTGTCGCGCTCAAAGGCGACGATCTCGACGTCCGGATGGATTTGGTGAAACGCCGTCAATATCTCGGGCAGCAGATAGAAGAAGAAGGCTTGGGGCAAGCCGATCCGAATAACTGGTCGCTCCTTGTCGAGGATCAAGTCAAGGCGGGCCAGCATCGACTCCAACTCCGGCTGCAGCAGTTTATACAGGCTACTGCCGCGCGCGGTCAGGGTGACGGTCTTGGCACCCTGGTCCGACTTGATCAACTGGCCTCCCAAAAACTGCTCGAGTCGGCGCACGTGATTGGCGGTGGACTGGTAGGACATCTTAAGCCGACGTGCGGCGGCCGAATAAGAGCCCTCCTGCGCCACCAGGAAAAATGATTGGATCAAGGTAAGGCTGACATTTTTCATATTGACTTTCTCTCGCGGCTGGCCCGGTCTACGGACGCGCATCGTACTCCACAACGATCATCAAGAGACGAATTCAATAAAACGAACAAGTGGAGCTAACTCATTTGTATCGACGAAGTTATGTGCCACGGAGTAACCTACTTGAAATCAACCGATCGTGTTTAATTTCAGGCAAAAGAATCTCATGCTCATGCGTCGATCACTTCCCCATGTCATCGTGATCGGGGCCGGCATTGTCGGTGCCGCCACCGCTTATTACCTGAGCCGCGCCGGTGCCACGGTTACCCTGCTGGAGGCCGACACCCCGTCCGCTGGCGCCACCGGCGCCTCGGACGGCGCCGTGTCGGTGGCCAGCAAACGCCCCGGCACCATGATGCGCCTCGCGCGTGAGGCACGCGACCTGTACGTTCGGCTGGCGCACGACGGCACCCTGGCCGGCGTGTTTTTCGCCCGCCCGACCTACCTGATTGCGCGCCACCCGCTCGAAGTCGAACTGATCGAAACCCAGGGACGCAATCTCACCAGCCTGGGCGAGCCCTGCCTGGCACTGAGCCGCGCCGAGTTGTTGCAACGCATGCCCGGTCTGGGCGCTGCGGTGCTGGCCGGACTCAAGGTGCAGCACGATGGTCATGCCATCGGCTATCAAGTGGTGCATCGACTTTTGGCCTGCGCCCACGTAGTGCCACGCCGTCATACTGCGGTGCGCCAGTTGCTGGTGGTGGGGGGGCGGGTGCTGGGCGTTGAAACCAGCCAGGGCACCATCACCGCCGACAGCGTGGTGGTGGCAGCCGGCCTGGGGTCGGCCGCGCTGCTCGGCCTGGACGACGTTCTGATTCCGCGTCAGGGCCAGTTGATCATCACCGACCGCGCCACTGCGAGCGGGCCGGCGCTGCCCGGTCCGCTGATGTCCGCCAGTTACCTGGCCGCCAAACGCACCACGGCTCCCGACCAGTGCAGCGTCAGCCTGGTCATCGATCCGCTGCAGACCGGTCAGTTCCTGATTGGCAGCAGCCGCGAAGCCGGGCGCAGCGACCGAGCCACCGACGTGCGCACGGTGGCGGCGATGCTGCGCGAGGCGCTGGCGGCCTATCCGCCACTGGCGCGCCAGCGCGTGATTCGCACCTTTGCCGGCGTGCGCGCCACCACGCGCGATGGTCTTCCCATCGTTGGCCGCCATCCCACGCTGAACGGGCTCGTCATCGCCACCGGGATGCAGGGCGATGGCATCTGCCTGGGTCCTTTGCTGGGCGCCGCGGCGGCGCAACTGGCCTGCGATGTCGAGCCTTGTGTAGACATAGTGGCTCTTTCTCCCCAACGTTTCGCATCCATGGAGATTGGAGCTTGAACGCTACGCCTTCCTGCGGCAGCGTTAGCCATTTCGATAGTTTCCTATCCCTGTTTCGAACGCGCTAGTCGCGATACGCAACATTTTTTCTACAACTTTACAAATTAACTACTATGCCCCAGCCACTTATCAACGTCTTTAATCCCTATTCTGGCGTGCTTGTTGGACGCGTTGCTGTCGACAACGACACTAACGTAAAAGCCGCAATCGACGCGGCGCGCCGTGCCTGGCGTGAGTTTCGGTTTTCAAAACCGTTCGAGCGCAAGGCATTGCTTTTTTCACTGTCTGATCGCATTGCCGCCAATGCCGAGCCGTTGGCGCAACTGATCTCGGCCGAGGTCGGCAAGACCATCGCCGAAGCGCGCAATGAGGTCCGTCGAGCGCAGAACACGCTATGCCTCTCCGGCGAAGCGGCATTGGTGTTGCATGGTGAGGTGTTGGCGTGTGCGGTTGTGCCGGGCGGGGAGGATAAACGCGCCACGATCACCTTTGAACCGGCCGGTGTCATCGCTGCGATTACCCCCTTCAATTACCCGCTCAATCTGCTCTGCCATAAGCTTGGTCCAGCGATCGCCGCCGGGAACGCGGTAGTTGCCAAACCGTCGCCTAAAGCCCCTCTTGCCGCAACGATGCTATGCCAGTTGGCTCAAGAGGCCGGCTTTCCGACCGGTCTTTTTTCCCTCGTGCAGGGCTACGCTGACATCGCAACCACGCTGGCAATGAGTGAAATCGACATCCTGAGTTTTACCGGCGGAACGACAGCCGGCCTGGCGCTCAAAAAAGCCTCCGGCTTGGTGCGTTGTCTCATGGAGCTTGGCGGAAACGACCCGCTTATCGTTATGCCAGACGCTGATCTTGATCGTGCCGCCACAACTGCCATCGCCCACCGCGTTGAGATCGCCGGCCAGAGCTGCGCCGCAGTCAAGAAGCTCTATCTCCATCGGGAGGTGCATACAGCTATGCTTGAACGCCTCACCGAGAAGATCGCCAACGTACGCACAGGTGATCCCGCCGACGCAGCGACGGTCATGGGGCCTGTGATTGACGAAGCAGCGGCTGCGGAAGTCGAGCGGCGGGTATGTGCAGCAATCGAGCAGGGAGCTCGCTGCGTGGCGGGCGGCAAACGGCAGGGCACGTTGTTCGAGCCGACCTTGCTGGACGTAGTTCCGGAGACATCAGAGCTTTTCCAAAGCGAGACCTTTGGGCCAGTCATTGCCATTCGCTGCTTCGATGACCCGGGCAGTGTGATCAAGGAAATAGACGCCAGTCCCTATGGTCTACAGGCCGGCATTTTCACCAACGATCATGCCCTGATACGTCGCTTTTCGCGTGAACTTCGCGTCGGAGGCGTCATGATCAATGAAGGACCTGATTTCCGCGCGGAGAACGTGCCTTTTGGCGGCATAAAGTCAAGTGGACTTGGCCGTGAAGGCGTGCACGTCACGCTGCGTGAAATGAGCGATCTCAAAGTAGTTATTGACTAAGGTTTGTTAAATTTCCTTGCAGCTTAACCTAACAAAAAATTCTGGAGTTACCTATGAACCAATCTTCCTGCCGCGCACGTCTGTCTGGCGTCTTCACAGCTCTCGTGACGCCGATGAGAAACGGCACGTTCGACACTGCCGCTTTCGAACGCCATGTTATGGGTCAGCTAGAGGCAGGCATCCACGGGCTCGTGCCTGTCGGTACCACTGGCGAGGCCGCGACACTCACCGATGCAGAGACAACACAAGTTATCCGCAGCACTGTGGCTATGGCCCGAGGGCACGCCTTCGTCATGGCCGGCGCCGGTTCTAATGCGACCCATTTAACGATAGACAAGGCACGACACGCCGCTGATCTGGGTGTCGATGGCCTGCTCATCGTCACGCCCTATTACAACAAGCCTTCTCAGACCGGTCTGCTCGACCATTTCTCAGCCGTCGCGGTCGCAGTCGATCTACCCATCATGCTTTACAGCGTACCTGGCCGAACCGGTGTAGAGATTGCAGTTGAGACTGCCGCCATGCTGGCGCGCAACTGCCCGAATATCGTCGGCATTAAGGAGGCTGGCGGGCGAGCAGAGCGCGTCACAGAACTGCGTCTCGCCTGCGGCGAGGATTTCATCATCCATTCGGGCGACGATGCCCTGGCGTTACCGTTCTTGACGCTGGGCGCCAGCGGTATAACAAGCGTTGCTTCCAATTTGTTACCGCGCCAACTGCTCGCCCTATACTCTGCTTGGCAAGCAGGCGATGTCGCACTAGCGCGTCGGCATCACGAAAACATGTTCGACCTCATTCGTAATCTCTTTATCGAGAGTAATCCGGTTCCGGTAAAGGCGGCTCTTGCCATAGAGGGCACGATGACCTCCGAGGTGAGGGCGCCTTTGGCACAACTCCAACCGGACTCCAACTCCACGCTTTGCGCCAGCCTCATAAAGTTTCGCGAGAAAGACTTCAGTGATCTGTCGATTTCATAATAGGCGGCGCAGTTGTTGTCAATCGACAAATCACCGCGCTCGGTATAGCACACCAACTTGGACCACAAATTGCCCATATACGCCAAGGCGGTGCCCATCGCACTCTTTGGTGTCACCACACTCCACAACAACTGCCAGTAAATCCTTCCAAAGCCCAAGTCAAGTGCAATAGCCCATCAGCGTTGGCACCGCCCTGGAAAAGTCCGGCGAAAAAAAGCCACCGGACCCAGCAAGACATTTGCCGTCATTCCCAAAGCCACAATGGGTGAAAAAATACCCATGTTGATGTCACCAAAAACAGGCTGGCCACGCCACCCGATGCCAGGGCAGATTGAAATCGTAAAGGTGTGAACATGATGATGGACCAAGCTTCATGGCCCGGACGATGTCAGAACACCAGAACCTTGTCGGCCTCGATGGTCCACTCAGCCAGCTGCGCCAAAGTACCACGCAGGGCACCTTCCATGAGTTCCTCGGCCCGTAATCCGCGTGCATCCATGCAGGTGCCGCACAGCAGCACCTCGCCCTTGCGGATGATCTTGCCCAGCATCAGTTGGATGTTGTAGTAACCCTCGGGTACTTTCTGGCCGCTCTTGCCGCAGGCCACCGCATCGGCCATCAAAAACACCCGAACTTGCTGGCCTTCCTTGCCGGCAACCGCCGCCGCCAGACGCAGGGCGTTGTAAGCGCGCTCGTTGCCATAGGGCGCATCGTTGATGATAAAAAGTGTGGTTGACATAAATTTCTCCTCGGTTAATCAGTTTTTGGTGACAGGCAGCCCCGCGGCCTGCCACTCGCTGACCCCATCGAAGGTCTTGCGTGCCTGGTAGCCATGGGCCTTTAACAGCTTCACCGCCTCATCAGACATCAGGCAAAACGGACCACGGCAGTAGGCGACGATTTCCACGTCGCGCGGCAGTTCGGCCAGGCGCTGGGCCAACTCGGACAGGGGCAGTGAGCGGGCATTGGGCAGGTGCGCGGTATCAAATTCGTTCTGTGGACGAACATCGAGCACGATGACCTCGCCACGCTTGGCCTGCGCCATCAGTTCCTTGCGCCCGACACTGACCATGCGGTCCGGGTCGGCCATCATGCCCTGCAGCGCCATGCGCAATTCGATCAGGTGCTCCTCGGCCACCTGGCGCAAGGTGACACCCAGTTGGGCCACGTCCTTGCCGGTGAGGCTGTAATAAATACGCTTGCCGTCGCGGCGGGTTTGCACCAGCCGGGCTTCCTTGAGTGCTTTCAGATGCGCACTGGCGAGCTTGTTGTCGATAGCCACGTCCGAAGAAATGGTCTCGACAGCCTTCTCGCCCTGGGCCAGCATTTCCAGGATTTCCAGCCGCTTGGGGCTGGACAGCGCCTTGCCCACGCGGGCGACCTGCTCGTACAGAAGGTCTTTGAGTAATCGATTGTTCATGGTATATATTCTAACGTCCGTTGGATTGAATGATATTAATCCAACGCAATAGTTTGCGTTGATTTAATGGAGACAACATGGAATTTGAACAGTTTGTACTCTCAAACGAGCCTGCGATCAGAATGGGCTTCTTTGTGGGTGTCTTTGCGCTCGTCGCGCTTTGGGAGCTGGTGGCACCCCAGCGCCGACTCACGGTATCGAAGGCGTTACGCTGGCGCAGCAACCTCGGCTTGGTCGTCCTTAACACCGTGCTGCTGCGCCTGATGTTCCCGCTGGCCGCAGTCGGCATGGCCGCGTTCAGTGTGTCCAAGGGTTGGGGTCTGCTGAATCACTTCCATGTGCCGTTCTGGGCTGCCGTGCCTCTGGCCGTGATCGCGATGGACTTTGTGATCTGGCTGCAGCACCTCATGGTGCATGCGGTGCCTCTGCTGTGGCGGCTGCACCGGGTGCACCACGCCGACCCCGACTACGACCTGACCACAGGCGCACGTTTTCATCCCATCGAGATCATGCTGTCCATGCTGATCAAGATCGCCACCATCACGGTGCTCGGGCCGCCGGTGCTGGCGGTGGTGATCTTCGAGGTGGTCCTCAATGCAGCCGCCATGTTCAACCACGGCAACATCCGCCTGCCCGTGGGCCTGGACCGCGTGCTGCGCTGGATCATCGTCACACCCGACATGCACCGGGTGCACCACTCGGTCGAAGAGGACGAAACCAATTCCAACTTCGGCTTCAACCTGCCCTGGTGGGACCGGCTGTTTGGCACCTACCGAGAACAACCCCGCGCTGGCCAATTGGGCATGACCATCGGCATTCACGGCCACACCGATCCGCGCGAGGTGGCGCGACTCGACGGCATGCTCTTGATGCCGTTCAGGGGCGCAGTGGAAGGCTACGCCATCAACCGGCGCAACTGGTCTGGGAGCAAGGAATCATGATGAACAGACATGCCGTCCGCTGGTTGCTGGGCCTGGCGCTGGTGAGCGTGATCGGGTTGGCTGTTGCGTGGCGCGACCGTTTTGACGTGGCAGCCCTGCAGACCTGGGTGGAAAGCGCCGGTGCGGCAGCACCCTTGGTCTTCATCGCTTTGTATGCAGCCGCAACCGTGTTGTTCCTGCCCGGCTCAGTCATCACGTTGGCCGGAGGGGTGCTGTTTGGCCCGGTCTGGGGCACACTGTGGAGCCTCACGGGTGCCACGCTGGGCGCTGCACTGGCCTTTTTGATTGCCAGGTACCTTGGGGGCGACTGGATCGCCCGGCGTGCGGGTCCGCGCTTGAGTCGTCTCAATGACGGTGTTGCTGCCGAAGGGTGGCGCTTCATCGCTTTTGTCCGACTGGTTCCCTTGTTTCCTTTCAATTTGCTCAATTACGCGCTTGGCCTCACGCGCATTGCGTTCCTGCCTTATGTGCTGGCCAGTGCACTCTTCATGCTGCCAGGTGCGCTGGCTTTCACTTGGCTGGGCTACGCCGGGCGAGAAGCACTCAGCGGTGGAGAAGGGACAGTGCGCGCCATTCTGATCGCGCTGGCATTGGTGGCTTCCATGGTGTTCCTGCCACGCTGGATACGCAAGCTCAGGGCCAAACCCATGCCAGACGTTGCCGAGTTGAAACGTCAACTGGACGCAGGGGAGAATGTGCTGGTTCTGGATGTTCGTGGCGCGTCAGAATTCACAGGTGAAGGTGGACACATTTCTGGTGCGTTAAACCTGGCGCTGGAGGATCTGCCAAAACGCATGGCTGAACTGGAAGACTACAAACAAAGTACCATCCGACTCGTTTGTCGCACTGATCGGCGCTCAGCACAAGCTGCTCAACTGCTCACGGCGGCCGGTTTCATTGACGCTCAGCCTGTGCGGGGTGGCATGACTGCCTGGCACGCCAAGGGGTGGCCAAGCGCGCAATAAACAAGCCATAAAGAATTTAAAGAAGGCTTTTGCATGACTGATCCCATCTACCTCGATTACAACGCCACGACCCCTGTGGCACCAGAAGTGCTGGCTGCGATGCTGCCCTGGTTGCGCGAGCAATTCGGCAACCCGTCGAGCACCCATGCGTACGGCAGACGTGCCGCGCAAGCGGTTGCCACTGCACGATGCCAGGTCGCCGACCTGATCGGTGCCAAGCCGCATGAAATCGTTTTTACAGGCTGTGCCACCGAGTCCAATAATCTGGCATTGCTTGGAACTGCGCGGTCGAAGGTCGAGAACGGCTCACCCAAGCGCCATATCGTCATCAGCGCCGTCGAACATCCTGCGGTGATGGCACCGGCCATGCAGTTGCGCGCACAAGGGTGGGATGTGACGGTGTTGCCGGTCGATGCCTTGGGTCAAGTCTCGGCGGAACAAGTGGCCAAGGTGTTGAGAGACGACACCGCGCTCGTTTCGATCATGCATGCCAATAACGAAGTCGGCACGTTGCAGCCCATCCCGGAAATTGCAATGGCAACGCGCCAGCGCGGCATCCATTTGCATACCGATGCGGCCCAGTCCGCAGGCAAAGTGCCGCTCAATGTCGATGCCTTGGGTGTGGATTTGCTGACGCTGGCGGGCCACAAGTTTTATGCGCCCAAAGGCATTGGCGCCTTGTACGTCCGCGCGGGCACACCGGTTCTCTCTGTGCTGCACGGCGCGGATCAGGAGCACGGGTTGCGACCTGGCACCGAGAATGTGGCTGCGATTGTGGCACTCGGGGCGGCTGCGGCACTGGCCAACGCCTCGCTGGAAACCATGTCGGCACACATGCTCACCTTGCGAAACCAGCTGCACCAAGCGCTGATCGCTGCAATGCCGGGGCTACAACTCAATGGGCACCCAGAACAGCGACTGCCAAATACGCTGCACGTTTCCTTTCCGGGTGTTAGCGGGCGTCTTTTATTGGCCGAAGTGGCGGAGGTTCTGGCGGCATCCGTTGGATCAGCGTGCCATTCTGAACATGATGCGGTCAGCGGGGTTCTGGCGGCGATGGGCGTGGATGCCATACGTGCCATAGGTGCAGTGCGACTGTCTGTTGGGCGCATGACGACGTCCGACGAGATCCATCGTGCCGCGAAAAGTCTGGTCACCGCTTGGCAAAAGTTGCTTACCCGGTGATCCAGAAGTGAGAGGCAGGTGGTGACAGACGTGGCGCCGGTCTGCGCCACGGCCGGTGTCGGCCCCAACAGCAGGCTGCTCAAGGCCAGGGAAAGCGGCGCCGAGTGAGACAAGCGGGCTTGGGTAAAAGACAGCATGGGAATACTCTGGTCGTTTTTTTAAAGTCTACGGTTTTGCCGATACCTTTGGTGCTAATGGCAAGCGAACGGTGGTGTCGAGCCCGTCAATCTGACCCTGCGTCAGCCGGTTGACCAGTTCGATCTGGCCCCCCAGGGTGTGGGTGATTTCCAGGCAAATGGCCAGCCCCAGGCCGCTGCCGCTGTGCGCCTGGCCGGCCGAGAACGGCTGAAACAGCCGTTTGCGCAACTCTTCACTGATGCCCGGGCCGTTGTCGCCAATCACCAGCGCCGCGTGGCGGGCATCACACAGCAGGCGTACCTGCAGTTTGCCGTGCTCCGGGCTGTAGCGAATGGCGTTGTGCAGCAGGTTGCGCGACAGTTCGCGCAACATCCAGGCGTGTGTCTGGATCGGAGCGGGCAGGGTGTCGATGTCAAAGTCAAGCGACTTGTCGGCGATCAGCGGCGACAAATCAAGCGCCACCTCACGCAAAATACCGGCCCAGTCCACCGATTCCGTGGCTGTTTCTTGCGCCAGTTGGGCCACTTTGGCCAGCGCCAGCATCTGGTTCGCCAACTGGGTGGCGCGCTCCACCGTGTGGCTGATCTCGGTCAGGCCCTGGGTCGCATCCACGTCGCCGCGCAGGGCAGACTGCACCTGCACCTTGAGTACCGCCAGCGGCGTGCGCAGCTGGTGGGCGGTGTCGCGCACAAAGCGCTTCTGGTTCTCCAGCAGGTGGTGCAGGCGGCGCATGGTGGTGTTGGTGGCCTCCATCAGTGGCAGCAGTTCCACCGGCGCGTCGAGTATTTGCAGGGGGGTCAGGTCGTCCGCCCGGCGCTCTTGCAGCAGCGTGCTCAGGCGCAGCACAGGCCGGGTACCGCGTTGCACCACGACAAACACCACCAGGGCGATCACGCTGACCAGCGCCAATTGCCGCCACAGCGTGTCAAGCAGAATCTGGCGCGCCAGGGTATGCCGCAGCTCCAGGGTTTCCGCCACCTGCACCACGGCCATGGCGCGCGCTTGCTGCATGGCGATGGGTTGCAGCAGTACGGCCACCCGCACGTCATCGCCGCGGTAACTGTCGTCATAAAAATCAACCAGTGCGGCATAGGGTCCCTGGTCAGGCAATTTCCCCTGCCAGACGCGTAAATCCGCAAAGCCGTCGATCAGTTCCCCGGCGGTATTGGAAATGCGGTAAATCATGCGGCTGCGGTTGTCGGCTTCAAACACTTCCAGCGCGGCATACGGAACCGAGGCACTGAGCTGGGCCGCGTCTGCCGCGCCGCTGGCGGTGATGTGTTCACCAATGACCTTGGCCGATGCCAGCAGGGTGCGGTCATAGGCGGTGTTGACCGCGGCCAGCGCCTGCCGGTACAAGACCACGGTGTCGACCACGATGAACAGGGCCACCGGCAACAGGATGCCCAGCATCAGGTAGCTGCGCAAGGACAGCCGTCGCAACAGCATGCCGGGCCTGGTTTTCATACCGGCAGCTTTAGTAAATAACCCAGGCCACGCAGGGTGGTCAAGACCGCGCCGGTGCCGTGCAGCTTCTTGCGCAAGCGGTAGGCCACCACCTCAATGGCTTCAAACTGCACTTCGGCCTGTCCCGGAAATACCAGCTCGAACAAGCGCTCCTTGGCGACCGCCTGGCCGGGGCGCGCCAGCAGGGCCTGCAACATCGCGAGCTCGCGTGGCGGTAGCGCCAGTACTTGCCCGCTGTGGTAGATGGCGCCACTTTCCTGGTCGAAGCGGAGCGCGTTTTTTTCTTCCGGGCCAAGGGCGGCATCGGCATAATTTTCTGAATGGCGGCGGTACAGGGCGTGCAGGCGGGCTTCCAACTCATCGAGGTCAAAAGGTTTGGCCAAATAGTCGTCGGCACCGGCGTTGAGCCCCTGTACCCGGTCCCCGACCATACCGCGCGCGGTCAGGATCAGTACCGGCGTGGTCAGACCCTCATCGCGTGCTTGCGCCAGAATGTGCAGGCCGTCGCGACCGGGCAGGGTCAGGTCGAGCATGACCACGTCGGGTTTGAGCGTGCGCCAGCGGCCCAGCGCAACGCGGCCGTCACTGCAGACCTCAATCTCCCAGCCCAGGCGCCCCAGGCTGCGGCTGAGCGTGGTGTGTAAGGCAACGTCATCTTCAACCAGCAGCAGTTTCATCAGGGTGGCCTCAGGCGTTGGGTACCGACAGGGCCGCCAGTCGCCACAGCGAGGTGACCTCTTTGGCGCGCGCCTCGTGCAGCGGGTCACTGGCATCGCCGGCCTTGGGGTGCAGCGGCTTGGCGTCAATACGGCTCACCACACGCAAACCGTTGTGCTCGAACTGGGCCAATAACGCGTCACGCGTGCGCAGGCCCAGCAGTTCGGCCAGGTTGGACAAAATCAGCCAACCCTCGCCTTTGGGCGCCAGGTGTGCACGCAGCCCCTGCAAAAAACCACCCAACATGCGCCCATCTTCGTCGTACACCGCGCGCTCCAGTGGTGATCCTGGTCGCAGCGGTAACCAGGGCGGGTTGCAGACAATCAATGAGGCGAGCCCGGGCGGAAACAGGTCGGCTTGAACCATGCTGATTTGCTGTTCAAGACCGAGCTGCAGGATGTTGGCGCGGGCACAGGCCAGGGCCCGGCTGTCCGTGTCGGTGGCCACAATGTGGCCGACCCCACGGCGCGCCAGCACGGCAGCCAGCACCCCGGTGCCGGTACCAATGTCAAAGGCAGTAAGCTGCTGCTGGCCCTTGGGCGGTTTCGGGATGTGGGCAGTGGCCAGCAACTGAATATATTCGCCCCGCACCGGTGAAAAAACACCGTAATGCGGGTAAATGCGGTTGTGCGGCGGCGCCCCCAGCGCCGGGATTTCCAGCCCGACGCGTTGCCATTCATGGGCGCTGCGAATGCCCAGCAGCTCGCGCAGCGATACCACCGACTTGCCTCCGGCGAGATCGGGTGCACCCCAGGCCTCGGTCAAGGCAGCCTGGCTGTCGGGGGCCCGGCGCAAGCCGATGCTGTAGTCGGCATTGACCTCGATCAGCAGCATGCCGAGCAGACGCGCACGCCGGGCCTGCGCCTGGCGATGCTGGTTCAGGGCATCGAGCAAACTCACGGGTGGCGTCATCTTTTGGCGCTTGCGGGGTGACACCTGGTCGGCCCGGCGGGCCATGGCCTGTAGCAGGTGGCGGGCGTTCTGAAAGTCGCCGCGCCAGAGCAAGGCGGTGCCCTCGCAGGACATCTTGTACGCGCTGTCGGCCGGTGTGGTGTCATCGGCCAGCACCACGCGTTGCGCAGGCTTTGATCCGCGCTCCGAACGCCAGCGGGCGCTGCAGGGCAGGCCGGCCTCCAGCCAGTGAATGTGGGTGGGCAATGGTTCGGGCAGGGTGGCAGGTGGTGTCAGTGGCATAAGCTAGGGGTAAATTTGATACCTGTGTGTTTTAACAGATTGAAGCGGTCTTTTGAGGCTTGGTGCTTTCCCTGATGACATTGGACAGCCGCTTGACAGGCTGGTCGGGCATGATTGGGGCATGTTCAAGCTGCGTTTAGCCCCTTACTGGAGTTCCTGATGCGTCGTGCTGCCTTTCTAAAAGCTCTGTTGGCGCTGTCGGCTGGTGGCAGCCTGGCGGGCCGGGTAGCGGCGGGCGACAGCGGTCGCATCATGATTCCGGCCAATCCTGGCGGAGGCTGGGACTCGACCGGGCGTGCCCTGGGCCAGGCCCTGCTGGAGGCGGGTGCCTTTGACAAGCTGATTTTCGAGAACAAGGGGGGCGCTGCCGGCACTCTGGGTCTGGCACAGTTTGTGAACGCCAGCCGGGGGGATCCGAACGCTTTGCTGGTCATGGGCGCGGTCATGCTGGGTGGCATCATCACCGGCAAACCACCGGTGTCGCTGACCCTTGCCACCCCGATTGCCCGGCTCACAAGCGAATACAACGTGTTTGTATTGCCCGCCAATTCCCCGTTTAAATCCATGGCTGAAGTGCTGACCCAGCTTAAAAAAGATCCGGGTAGCGTCAAGTGGGGCGGGGGTTCGCGCGGTGCCACCGAACACATTGCGGCGGCCATGATGGCACGCGCTGTGGGGGTGAATCCGGCGCGCATCAACTATGTGGCGTTTCGCGGCGGTGGCGAAGCGGCGGCCGCCATTTTGGGCGGTTTTGTCACGCTGGGCGGCAGTG
>Ga0209211_10009362_pt1 | contig 13086 bp, 13 predicted proteins | sample RifGroA2_FD_183992 | JGI IMG/M metagenome (GOLD analysis project Ga0209211, IMG submission 183992) | Groundwater microbial communities from Rifle, Colorado, USA - Groundwater A2 (SPAdes) (version 2) | ecosystem: Environmental > Aquatic > Deep subsurface > Groundwater | place: Rifle, Colorado...
AGTCATCACAACAAAAAAAGTAATGATGACGAAAGCCGGATAAATAAGCGCGTTTCTTGTTTTTGAAGTAAGCGCGTACTGGCGATCCAAGTAATCTGCTAAATGTAAAAATACCTGATTGAGTTTTCCCGTCTCTTCTCCCACCTTAACCATATTTATATAAAAATCGGAAAATACATCTGGGTGCTTGGCAAGCGAGCCAGAAATAGAAACTCCAGCTTGTAGGTCATCACCGATTTGAGTAAGCTTGTGTCCGAGAAGTTTATTTTCCGTATTGGTGGCAAGCATCGTGAAAGCTTTTAGGGCGGAAACTTGCGCTTCAAACAAGGTTGAAATTTGACGCGAAAGAATTACCACATCCTTTGGTTTTACTCTTTCAAAAAAAGAAAACTGAAAAATTGATTTTCTTTCCCCTTCTTCTTTGATAGAAATAATTACGAGGCCTCGGCGCTGAAGTCCGCTGATTGCGATATCACGATTGGGCGCGTCAATTTCTCCTTCTTTGTTTGCCCCTTCTGCATCTATTGCTTTATATTTAAATAACATAATTAAGTTATGAAATTATATTAAACGCTCAAGCCCTTTCGGATTAAGTGAATATTGATAAGCGTTTTCTATGGAAATTTCTCCGGCCCGAACAAGCTCAATTAAAGAGTGATTTAAATCTACCATCCCGGATTCCATTCCTGTTTCTATAACTACATCTATTTCGTGCGTACGTTTTTCGCGAATTAGATTAGCCACCGCATTATTATTTAAAAGAAGTTCATAGGCCGGGATAAGTCCGCCCGCAATCCTGGGAATAAGTCTTTGGGAAAAAATACCGAGCAAGCTGGAAGAAAGCTGGGCGCGAATTTGGTCTTGCTGGTTTCCCGGAAAAGAATCAATTATTCTATCAATTGTCTGAGAAGCGTTGTTGGTATGTAACGTTGAAAGCACGAGATGTCCCGTCTCCGCTGCCGTTACCGCTGTCGCGATAGTTTCGGGCGTACGCATTTCGCCAACCATGATTACATTTACATCTTCTCGAAAAACTTCTTTGAGAGCTATATGAAAATCTTTAGTATCAATCCCAACTTCGCGTTGATTAATTATTGATTTATTAGCCACATATACATGCTCAATCGGATCTTCAATGGTTATTATATTGCGCGCTTGTTCATTATTGATGGCATTAATCATCGCCGATAGCGTAGTAGATTTGCCTTGTCCAACAGGACCAACGACCAGAAAAAAACCTTGTTTTTTATGGGCTAACTCTACCAAAATAGGAGGCAAGCGCAAATCGGACATTGTTTGAACTTTTGGCACTAGTCGAAAAACTATATTAACTAAACCTTTTTGGAAAAAAGCGTTGCAACGTAATCTAGCTTCTCCGCGAAAATCGTAAGAAAAGTCAGCTTCTTGGTCTTCCTTAAATTTATCAATTTTTATTTTTTCTAGCATTTCACCCAAAAATCCAAACATGTCTTCTTGAGTTAAAACTGGATGCTTCGGAAGAAAAGTAAGTTCTCCGGACACCCGAATAGCCGGCACGCGCCCAGCGCCCAAATGTAAATCCGAACCATTTTCACGGATAACGATTAAAACAAGCTCTTCAAGTTCTTTTTTATAATCCATAATTTTTTATTTTTGAACAACAACTTTTTCGTCTAAAATTTTTACTACTTGGTCAATAACTTCTGCTGGAGTGGAATTCGCCTTTACAATATAACCCGCCACGCCCAATCGAATGCCTTCGTCTATATCTGCTTGTTGGCTTTTATTGGATAAAATTATTTTTACGCAATTCGGACATAATTTTTGTTCATTTATCTGAGCTAACGTCTTAAAACCATCCAACTCCGGCATAATAATATCCATCAAAATAACATTGGGAAAAAGCCCACCCTTTAATTTTTCCAAAGCTTGCACACCAGAGGGAACCGTATAAACATCAAAATTATTTTGGCTGAATTTAAGCGCATACATATCTAAAAGAAAGCTATCATCGTCTACTATTAAAATTTTTCTTTTTTCTCCTTCCATATATTTTAAAAACCAATACCCTTTAATTATACTACAAAACAGCTATCAATTGAACACCCTGTGGACAACTTTACCCTGCCCTGGCGGGGCCTATTCATTCTCATTATTAAAATTATATACTTCGGCAAGTGGAATTATACCCTGTAGGGACTTAAGCATCGCGTCTTCTCTCATTACCAACATACCCTTACTGCGAGCCAATTTATAAATTGCCGCATTGGTAGGATTTTTTAGTATCACTGCCTGCATTTCCCTATCAATTTTGAACATTTCAAAAATGGCGATACGACCACGTGTTCCAGAAGGACATTCGGGAGATGGGACAGTATCGTACATCTTATCCCCTATTTTCAATTTAAACTCCTCTGGCAAATCTTTCATTTGTTCTTCAATTTGCGTTCTAACACTTTGATCCATCGGCACTTCTTTACGCGAAGATGGATAAGTCATTCGAGCTAAACGCTGAGCGATAGAAACAATGAGAGTTGGAGCAATCAAATACGGATCAACTCCCATATCCACAAGACGAGGAACCGCCCCAATTGCATTGTTGGTGTGTAGCGTAGAAAACACAAGATGCCCAGTAAGGGCAGCTTGAATTGCAAGCTGAGCTGTTTCTTTGTCGCGAATTTCTCCAACCATTATTATGTCCGGGTCTTGACGAAGAATTGAACGAAGCCCTGAAGCAAATGTGTATCCAATTTCCGGCATCATTTGTGATTGGTTAATGTCCGGCATATGATATTCTACCGGATCTTCCAAAGACACGATATTGCTTTTTTCTTTATCCAGTTCATTCATCATTGAGTACAGGGTGGTGGATTTTCCAGATCCCGTTGGACCAGTAATTAAAATAAGCCCATATGGTTTCGTAATCGCTTCTCTTATTATTTTAAGATTTGTCTCTGATAATCCCAATTGATCCAATGGCTTAACTCCTTTTTCGGAATCCAAAATACGCATAACAACTTTCTCTCCGTAATAAGCCGGCATCGTAGAAACACGAAAATCAATTTTATGCCCATCAATATTCGCGCTGAAGGATCCGTCTTGGGGCTTGCGTTTTTCGTCCAATCGTAATTTGGAAAGAATTTTTATGCGAGCAATAATTCCCCCGTAAACATTCGGCGGCAATACTATTGTGGTATGCAATACTCCATCCACGCGAAAACGCACCTTTACTTTTTCACCCGTGTATTCAATATGGATATCAGAAGCATTTCCCTCAATCGCATTACGCAAGATAACAGCCACAATTTTTATAACTGGCGCGTCTTCTACAATTTTTGATTCTTCTCCTTTCTTTATATCTTTAATTTCTTTGCTTAAATTTTCTTCGCTTATCCCTTTTGCGTCTGTTTCATCTTTGTTTAGCTCGCTAAGAGCTTCTTCAACTTGACTTCCCATTCCTTTATAAACTCCCATTATGCTTTCATAATCACTCTTGGAAATAAGAAAAACTTTAAAAGGAATACCTATTTTAGTAGAAATAAATTGGAGAGCATCCATCGCTTGTATATTTTCCGGATCTAGCACCCCCACCTCTAGCACTTCATCTTTTAACTCAATTGGAGCAAAATGATAATGGGTGGCAGAATCTTCTGAGATATATTTTAGAACGCTAAAAGATATTTCTTGAGGATTTATTTTCTTTATTGGTATGTTCAAATATTCTCCTTTTATTTCAAGAATTTTTTCTTCTGAAATTCCAAACTCAATTAATACTTCATCAACATCTCCATTATATTCTTCTTTGGCACGGCTCTTAATCTCACCTATTTGGCTACTGTTGATTATGCCCTTTTTTGCTAATTCTTCTAAAAAACTCATAATTAAATTAAGGAGTAACAACGGGAGCTACGTTGTCGTTTCCAAATTGAGCAAATGGATTTGGTCTGCCTTCAGTTCCATCTGGGATGAGAGTAATGCTGGAATCATGCAAACTACTAAACGCCACATCGAAAAAAATAGCATCGTCTAGTTTTATATTTTTTACACTCAACAATAACGTCAGAAAATCTTTGGCAACCAGCGCGGAAACTTCGTTTACTGCATTTGTGTCCTCAAGAGAACCATCTATGTTTGGAAGTGAAGTGGTAGAAGGCACAGACACCAAACTAGCTTCTGGCGGAGAGGATTTTATAAAAAAAATATAAATCAAAACAAAAGCAGCCGCGATTGTTACAAATATTACGATGTTTCTGATTTTGGGGGTCATTTTAATTTTTTAACCAATAAGTTTTAATTTTAAAATCATATTTATAAACTTCGGAGGAGTTTGTTTTTGCCGTAGCGCCAGTAACCACCCCGCCGGATGAAAATGCAATCGACGATATATCCACAATTCTGAGGTTGCTTTCTAGGGCTTTGGTGAAATTAATAAAATTAGTATAAGTTCCTGATGTAGAAAATTCCAAATCAAAAATTCCATAATCTTTGGGCGCTGACTTTGCGACCCCACCTCCTTGCACTATCGCTCCTCCGTTTGTAGGTGTATTTGTTTTTTCGGTCGCGTTATATTTTACATCTTTCAACGTCATGCCATAAGGCGAAGCTATTTGCTCTATTTCGAGAATTAAACGTATATTATCAACATTTTCTGGCAAAAGTTTTTGAAGATTTGTTAGATTCTCTGGATTAATAGCGTTGTATTTAGCAGTTAATTTATCTCGCTCTTTTTCAAGAGCTTTCGAATTATCAAGCGCTGCGTCATAAGCAGCAATCTCCGTTCTTAATTTAGATATATCGCTATAAATAGGATTAGTAAACACAAAAAAGAGGGTTACGGCAATTCCTATTAAAATAATGGGGGTAATAAATCTCATCATAAAATTTAATTCTGTGTCAAAAGTGTTTGTTTGTAATTAACAAAACTCGGATCGACCGAAAACTCTAAATCAAAAAGAACATTGCCGCTATTATCAAGAGTTAAATTGGAAAAAATAGGGTCAATTAAATTTCTATTCTTGGCAAATAAATCAGACTGAAGCGCCACTGAGCGATAACCGATAGCGACGCCGGACATTTTAATATTTATTGTTACATTTTTATCCGCCACAAAATCGTAGCTGAATTTAGTATAGCGAACAGTTTTCATAGTAAGCTGTTCAAGTGCGCTGAAAATTGGAGTAATAGTAATATGTTTAGAAAGAATTTCACTTGAAGCACGCAAGCGCTTGTCTAAAATTTGAAGTTCGGTTATTTTGGAAGGTTCAAAACGATTTTTGGCTAGATTTAAGTCAATTTGTTTTTGAGTAATTTGTTTTGCGATAATTCCTTTATAAAAATAAAAACCACCCGTTGCTAAGAGTACAGCAAATAAAATAAACAAAGAAATAATAAATAAAATACCAAGAGGCCGCGAAGGGGTATCGCGTTCTTTGACTATCGGTTTTTTGGGGATGAATGATGTTTGGAAACTTTGATCCATTGTAGTTAATTATATTACAAAAACAACTTTTTATGAAATAAATTGTGTATAACTTTGCCCTTAGTAAGACAACCTCAGCTGGTAGCCTTATTGTAGTTTTCGCAAGGCCAAACCTAGAGCAACGGCAAACTCAGGACCCATGGTTAAAAGAACTTTTTCTAAAAATGCTGGCGCCCTCACTTTGGAAAAAGGATGCCCTAGCTCTATTTCTGCTTGAAAATTATTCGTTGCAACTTCTTTTAATCCCTTTAAAAGAGAACCGCCGCCCGTAAATATTACTTTGCTGATAGTTCGATTGTGTTTCTTTTCATACCCCAACAACACATTGTTAGTCTCAGAAAAAATATAATCAACATGAACCTTAATGATGTCGGCCAAACTTTTTTCGCTAGGATTTTCAAAAAGGCCGAATTCTTTTTTCATTTTTTCCGCTTCTGAAAAGGAAACACTTAAAGATCTGGAAATAGAATTGGAAATATCGGATCCTCCTCTATCAATCGTGTGATAACCTTTAACCATACCAAACTCAACAATAGAGAGTTTCGTACGAGATGCGCCAAAATCCACCAACAAAACCGGTGAAAGCTCGTGTTCAAAATTTGCCCGAATGGAAGAAAATATTTCTATTTCAAAAAAAGAAGCCGAAAGCCCGCACTGAGAAACAATTGAACGATACTTAGCAACTGCGTCATTTTGAGTTGCCACAACTAGCACGTTTATTTTATCCGCTGACTCTGCTGGCAAATCGGTGCGATTCATCTCCTCAAAAGAAGATTCTTTCTTCGGCAATATGAAATAATCGATTGAAACTTCGGTCATCGGTACTGGAATATATTTGCGAGCCTCAGTGGGAACAATGGTCGCTATCTCCGCTTCTTGTATTTGTGCTGGAAGTTCAATGGTAAAAATCAGACTTGACTGAATAGGAATAGCCATCGCGAGAGAAGTACCGGTCACCCCAGATTGTTTTAGCACTTCCTGTAAGGCTAATGCGCTTTTTTCAACAGGAAGATTGGTAACACTCCCCGCGTCAAGTTCTGCATAAGGACCAAGCGCAATAGCACCATAGGTTTCAAGAACCGCCTTCCCTCCTTTTCTTTTAATTTCAACTACTTTAATCGCGGAAGAGCCAATATCAATACCAATAGCACTATCTTCTCCGCCACCAATTTTGCTAAAGCTTGAAAAAAGATTTTTTAATAAATTATTCATATTAATCTATGCTAAAATTATATCATAAATGCGATTTTTAAACACCATATTAGACATAGTTTTTCCCGTAAAATGTATCTTGTGCGATAAAGCTGGAGCGGATTTATGTTTAAAATGCCTTAAAGATGCGCCAATGGCTGAACGAGAAAGTGCCAAATGGATTTTTCCCTTATATGACTACCGCCATCCCGCTATTAAAAAATCACTGTGGCTTTTAAAATATAAAGGCAAAAAGAGATTGGCAAATGTTTTTGCGGAAATTATTTATGAAAAAATTTTAGAAGAATTGTCCGAATTGTCTGTGTTGGAAAATTTTACCGAACCAATTCTAATTCCTATCCCCCTTTCACCCAAAAGATACCGCGAACGTGGATTCAACCAAACGGAATTAATTTGCCGAGAATTAATTAAAATAAATAATTTACGCCATGGCGTAAATATGCAATTAGCAAATAATATTTTAATCAAACCAAAAGAAACTGAACACCAGGCGCGCATCCGAGATCGTCGCGAGAGATTAAAAAACATTGCTGGCTCCTTTGCTGTTAAAAACAATGAAAAAATAAAAGGCAAAAATATAATCCTAATAGACGACATCCTTACCACTGGTGCGACCTTAAGCGAAGCAAAAAAAGTTTTAAAACAAGCTGGAGCACGAAAAGTAATTGCTTTCACCGTGGCGCATTAGAATATATTTCTGTTATACTTGAGTCCATGAGATATTGCAAAGATTGTGAACCAGCGCAGGAAATACACTTGATCGCTTATTTATCGGTTGTCTTAGGGTGGTTAGACGAGCCATTTTTTGATTTGATGGAACTTTTTTTTAAAAATACTGCGGAAAAAATTTCCAATAAAATATCTATTCCGTTTTTTAAGACAATGGTTTTTTTAAAATTGGGATATTGGACAGAGAAACCTAACGATAAAGACACGTGGCGAACAAAGTGTTTTTGGGATGAAGCAACTCGTCGTGGAATCAAAATGCGCGAATTTCATTTAGGTCCTATAAAGGATGGCTTTGTGGCGGAATATGGGAATAAAAAGATAATTTTTGATGGTTTGCCAAGACCTGGTTTTGACGAGTCTCAATCGCTGAAATGGATGGATAATAAGGGAATAATGAAAAAGAAATTCTTAAAAGAGGGTTTACCGGTGGCCCCCGGTGGAGTAGCATTTACAAAAAAGGGGGCACTTAAAATTTTCAATAATATAACAAAGCCAGTTATCACCAAACCCAATCTGGGATCTAGAAGCAGACACACAATGATTCATATAAATGCACCGGAAGATTTGCTTGCCGGTTTTAAAAAAGCAAAAAAACTCTCTCCGCTTGTCGTCATAGAAGAAGAACTTAACGGGTTTCTTTTTCGTGGAACTTTAATCGGTGGAAAGTTAGAAGGGGTAGTAAAACGCGACCAGCCAGAAGTAGTAGGCAATGGCATACACACCTTACGTGAATTAATGGAAAAAGAAAACGAAAGACCTGAACGTAGTGGCCCAATTTTCCATAAAATAATAGTAGACAAAGAAACTGAAATAGAATTAAAAAGACAAAACACAGAGATGAATGATGTTCCAGAAAAAGAACGAATCATAACATTTTCCCAAAAGACCAGTCGTGGTTGTGGTGGCACTACTACAGAAGTTACAGATATTGTGCATCCGGATAATATAGAAATGCTGGAACACGTCGGCAGCTTTCTCAAAGACCCACTCGTGGGTGTGGATTTTATAATTGAAGATATTACTAAATCATGGAAAGAAGAACAGCATTGCGGAATAATTGAATGTAATAGTTTGCCTTTTATAGATTTGCACCACTATCCTCTTTACGGCAAACCAAACAACATTGCTGGTAAACTTTGGGATTTAGTCTTGCCAGAATCAAAAATAGATTAATTTTTTTCTATCGTAATTTCTGATTTTGGATCAAAAGCATCTGGATCCATTTTCAAATGTGAAATATATTTCTCTTGTACTATAAAATCTCCCAGAAATTTTAAAAAATCTTCGCGCTTATCTATTTCTCCTTTTTCTTCAAAATGCTCTAATGGATGTGCCTCGGGGGTGAGTTCAAAGTGACCACAGATTTCTCCATCTTTAAAAACTCGAAGGTGATATTGATCTTGAAAATCAGTCAGTTTTCTCCAGCTAAGAACTTGATCTTCATCTACCCAAGCAATGAAATGATTGCCAAAACCCCAGGTATCATGTAGATGCTTTTTCAACCCTTCTAGGGTTTTACCTGGCGCTAGCCATCCCAAATGATATCTTTGTCTTCCTTTTTTGTGCCAAATTATTCCAAGCTTAAAAAGAAATTTTCTTATGGGCAAAAAGAAGCGATAAAAATGGGACCAGATTTTTTGTTTTATTTTATCAAAAAAAGTCATAATTATTTTGGCGGAGAGAGAGGGATTCGAACCCTCGGTCCTTTTAAGGGGACGACAGTTTAGTAAACTGTTGGTTTAAACCACTCACCCATCTCTCCAAAACTTTCCTTGCTTCAAATACTCACCCATCTCTCCCTTGCAGGAGAGTATAGCAGAAATAATGGAAAAATAGCAGTAATATGCTAGAGTAATTAAGTTCCGCTGGAGCCGTGTCAGAGTGGTCTAACGTACCTCTTTGCTAAAGAGGCAGGGGCTTCAAAACCCCTCGACGGTTCGAATCCGTCCGGCTCCGCAGATTTTGAAATCAAGATTCTTTTTTTCTTTCTTCAAAAATTTTTGCAATTTCTGCATCATCCATTTTTTCCATTTTATCAAGAATTTCATTTATCAATGGATATTTTGTGCTAAATTCTTTTGGTATTTTTGACCTAACTCCTTCAATAGCGTCTTTGGGTTTAAGTCCGCCACGATGCACAAAAGCTTCATAATTATCAAAAACAACTACCAGCAGATATTCTTCTAAAATACCCAAAAGGGATGCTCTTTCCATCATATCAGTCGAGGGTATTTCTACCTCCGGAATCCCGTCAATCAAAGGATTATAAGTGCGACTATTAAGACCCTTGTATGCATGATGCATACCAGCAATTGTTATTGCCTCGAGAGGAAGTGCATCTTTGTATTCTTTCAAAATATCGTAACCCCAAGTTATATGCATGTCCCAAAACGCGCTCATTGGCAAGGATACGTCCACTCCACATTCCTTTAGGCGAAGAATCATTTGGTCTGCATCTTCAAATGTTTCCGCCACTATACTTTTAATACTTTTTTCTGCAATTCCCATACTTTCTACAGCGTATAACTTTACCACAGCAAGCTGTTGTTCCGGTGTTGCGCCGGCAGGCCCCGATTTTCCTATATCATGAATTAAAGCTGCAAGTTTGGTTATCAGCAGTTTCCATTCTGGTATTTCAATTCCTTTATCTTTATAAATTTCGGTTAAAATGTTCCCCGCGCCGTTTGAAACCATTTCAGAATAATCATTAATAAGGGAATGGCGTTCAAGTAACTTAAAACGGTCCATAAGCGCTTCCGGCAACTTCATTTCCCATTTAATTTTACTGAATCTTTCTGAAATGTTACTTTCAGTTTCCACCTCAGAAAGACCCTTTTTCTTTTCTAGAAGTTGGTCTTTTGAATTATTAGCTTGTCTTTGAGACTGGGGACTTTCTTTAGTATTCATAATTCTATTATACATACAAAAACTCTTCTAGTAAATCAGCTTAAAAAGCCTTATACTTTATGAATGCAATTAAATGATCGACTGGAAGAAAAGTTCCGCTTAGACGCGAACCAAAAAAAAGCTCTAAATAAACTTAAAATTTTTTCTGTAGCAGATTTGCTTTTTCACTTCCCTGTTCGTTACAGCGATATTAGTGAAGTAAAAAAAATTACAGAGTTGATTCCGGGTGACATGGCGACAATTTACGGGAAAATATCAAAATTAAAAACAAAAAAGTCTTTTCGTACAAAAATCCCGATGGGCGAAGGCGAGATCGAAGACTTGTCCGGAAAAATAAAAATCACTTGGTTCAACCAAGCCTACCTCGCCAAGATGATCAAGAATGGAGAAAATGTAAAACTAACTGGAAAAGTTACTAAAGGAAAAAATGGTATTTATTTAGCCAATCCGGAATTTGAAAAAATGCCAGATATGCCAATAGATTCGCATGATACACTTTTTAAAAAAAATAATATTTCTAATATAGGTTTTTCATATCCTATTTATACAGAAACTAGGGGCATTACTTCCATGTGGTTTTATCATGCGATTGAAAAAATATTAAAAGAAAAAACTCTTGATAATATAGAAGACTATATCCCAGATGATATTTTAAAAAAATATCATCTGCCTACTTTAAAAACTGCCCTCATCTGGATTCATAAACCAAAAAATAAAAAAGATGCAGAGTCTGCGCGAAAAAGATTTGCTTTTGAAGAAGTATTTTGCATCCAGTTGGAGCGCCAGCATGATAAATTTGAATATAGAAAAAATAAATCTTTTCAAATTAAGCCAAACGAAAAAGAGGCGCAATATTTTTTAGAACGTTTTCCATTTTCTCTGACGAATTCTCAAAAAAAATCCGTAGAAACAATTCTGGCGGATATGGCAAAAAATTTTCCAATGTCCCGATTACTCGAAGGTGACGTCGGCTCTGGTAAAACTGCTGTCGCGGCCACTGCCGCTTATGCAACGGTCAACCAAAGGCCCCAAGATAAAAATGGCAAATTGCAAAATTTTGGCAATTTGCAGGTGGCCTATATGGCACCGACAGAAATCCTTGCCACCCAGCATTTTGAATCTTTCATAGAATATTTTGGTGGTAACGCAACCACTTGGACGCCCCGCGTCCAAGTGGGGCTTATTACTGGCTCGGGTTGTAGAAAATTTCCGTCTAAAGTAAACCCTGGAAGCTGGACTACAATTTCCCGCGCGCAACTCTTAAAATGGGTAGCCAATGGCGAAATTCCAATATTAATCGGCACCCATGCCCTTATTCAAAAAACTGTAAAATTCAAAAATTTGGCATTGGTAGTAATCGACGAACAACATCGCTTTGGTACGGCGCAAAGAAGAAAATTGATACGCAAAGACGGCGTCGCTCCTCATCTACTTTCTATGACTGCCACACCTATTCCCCGCACTCTCGCACTTACTATCTATGGTGATCTTGATTTATCCCTGCTCCTTGAAATGCCAGCTGGACGCAAACAAATAATTACAGAAATAATCACGCCAAATAAAAGAGAAGAAACTTATGAACAAATCAGAAAAGAATTAGAAGCTGGCAGACAGCTCTATGTTATCTGTCCGAGAATTTTCGAACCAGATCCTGAAAAAGAATTAGCTCTCAATGTAAAATCAGCCGTGGCTGAAGCGAAGCGTTTAAAAAAAGAAGTCTTTCAAGAATACGAGATAGAGGTGCTGCATAGCAAAATGAGCAAAGAAAAAAAAGAAAAAGTAATGCAAGATTTTTCAGAAGGTAAAATAAATATTTTATGCGCCACTTCGGTAGTAGAGGTTGGTGTAAATGTCCCCAATGCTACGATTATAATTATCGAGGGAGCGGAACGTTTTGGACTCGCACAACTTCATCAGCTACGAGGACGAGTTATCAGAAGCACCCATCAAGCATATTGTTATATCTTTGCCGAAGCCAAAAGTGAAAAAACGGTAGAAAGATTAAAAGCACTCAAAACTGCAAAAAATGGTTTTGAATTAGCTGAACTCGACCTCACCCTGCGTGGCGCGGGCGAGCTCGGTGGCACAAAACAATGGGGTATCACAGACCTCGGCATGGAAGCTATAAAAAATATAAAAATGGTGGAAGCCGCTCGCACAGAGGCCATTCGCCTGATAGAAGAAGATCCCGAACTCCTAAAGTATCCCCTCCTAAAACAAAAAGTCCATCAAAAATCCGGCGAATTCCATTTCGAATAGTGTTATCATTTTGTGACGGCCGTCAGGTATGATAATATATAAATATGTCTTATAATTCACCAAGTATCGGAGATCTTTTAATAGCTACGTTAGGAAGTGCTAGGAATACCCGTCAGTTTTATTCTATAATCCGAGAACGAGAATTAAGGCGACACAAAAAAGACAGCATACGAGTTGCACTTTCACGATTACACAAGAAAGGATATGTGTATAATTCCAGTCTTGGTTGGTCTATTACTAAAAAGGGTAGTAAACATTTAAAAGATACCAGACCCTTAGCTTATATTACGTCTCCATTTGAAAAAGATTCCCCTGCTACTATGATTATTTCGTTTGATATTCCGGAACAGAATCGGACTCTGAGAAATTGGCTAAGAAATCAGATAAAAATATTTTCGTCATTAGATTATTTGGGAGATTATAATGATTGAAACCATTCGATTCACATTAAACGGCAAACCTGTAAAAATTAGCGCAGATATGTTTTGAAAAATATAATGAACTTGCTGCGGCTTATCTTA
>Ga0209211_10009363_pt1 | contig 13086 bp, 13 predicted proteins | sample RifGroA2_FD_183992 | JGI IMG/M metagenome (GOLD analysis project Ga0209211, IMG submission 183992) | Groundwater microbial communities from Rifle, Colorado, USA - Groundwater A2 (SPAdes) (version 2) | ecosystem: Environmental > Aquatic > Deep subsurface > Groundwater | place: Rifle, Colorado...
TCCCGATGGGAGCACCTTATTTTTTTGGCTTAGTTTGGGAAAAACTATTAATATTAGTTAATCTGAACTATAATTATGAAAAAGGAAAATTACGAAATAGCAACCTTCGCAGCAGGGTGCTTCTGGGGAGTTGAAGCTGCGTTCAGGCAGATTAAGGGAGTTAAATCAACCAGAGTCGGCTATACCGGCGGCAAGATGGAAAATCCCAGCTACGAAGATGTCTGCGCTGATGAAACCGGGCATGCAGAAGCTGTCGAAGTCACGTTTGACCCAAAACAGGTTTCTTATGAGAAATTGCTGGATGTGTTCTGGGGCAACCATAATCCGACACAAGGAAACCGGCAGGGCCCAGATGTCGGAACACAATACCGCTCGGCGGTTTTTTATCATAATACAAAACAGAGAGAGTTAGCATCCAAATCATTAAAAGAACAGCAGAAAAAATATGATAAGAAAATTACAACAGAGATAAATCCAGCAGAGAAATTTTTCAAAGCGGAGGATTATCATCAGCAGTACCTTGAGAAGCGTGGAATGAGCACCTGCCACATTTAGTTAGTTTTTTATATTTACTTTATTCTTGTTTTTAGTATATGATTAAAATAAAAACCAAAATCTTCATCTACGCGCCCCCTGAAAGAGTCTGGAAGGAATTCACAAATCTTGGTAAATGGCCGAAGATGAATTCTTTTTACAAGTACGCAAAGCATACGAAAGGCAATCCGTGGACAAAAGGATCTACGTTTGAGTTTCAGTCTGATTATGGAATTTTGAAAACAAAAGCCAAGCCTATTATCTTAAGGGCCAATGCCCCTCATTTTATCGAGTGGATTGGCACTAAGCCATTCATCAAAGGAAAGCATTCGTTTACATTTAGAAAAATAAAAAACGGCACTGAAGTAACTAATTACGAGGAATTTGATGGAATTGGACTGCCGGTAATTGATATTTTGAAATTGAAGCCTAAGATTGAGAAATCTTTTGAATTATTCATGAAAGGATTAAAAAGAGAAGCGGAGAGGAAAAGCTGGATGTAGGTTTAAAATGAAACAAAATAATTCCTTCAACGAAAGAACTTATGATTTATTAAAGAAAGTTCCAAAAGGCAAGGTTACGACCTACAAAGCATTGGCAGAAAAATTAGGAACGAAAGCCTATCGCGCTGTCGGCCAGGCGATGAGATGCAATCCATACGCTCCAAAAGTGCCATGCCATCGTGTTGTTTCTTCTGATGGCTCAATTGGCGGGTTTTCCGGAAATAAAAATTCAAACAGCAAAGAAGTTAAGAGAAAGATTAGGATGCTAAATAAGGAGAGTATTAAAATAAAAAATAACAGAATTGTTGATTTTGAGGAAAAATTATTTTATTTTGGATGAGTCTATACCATTCTTGATATCAACCCTGCAGTTCCGGAACTGCTTTCGAGTGTAGCGGTAATATCTTGAACTCTTTTTTGGCTTGCTGGTGTTGAAGATAAACCTAAAACTGGAGAAACAGTCATTTTAAGAGTTGCTGTTAGAATATTTTCACCTTGAACTTGTATATCAACAATAACTGGCGGACCGCTGTTCTCAGTTACCTGTAAGCCTTCTTTGGGAACTGTACTAGAACGATACATCAGCCTTGTCCTATCAAGTCTGGCAACATCAAGGGCTTGATCTATATCATAATGGTCTCCTCCGATCACGAGTATACCGGTTTTGGGATTGTATTCGGGTTCGTACATTTTCTTACCTAAACAAATAATGTTTCTCACCCCAATTTTTTCCAGAACTAAAAATAAAAAAATTTATCTTTTCTTCTTTTTCTTGGTTTTCTTGATTTCGTCTTCAAGGTCAAGCTCGTCCAAGAGTTCCTTGTATCTGTTCCTGATCGTAACTTCTGTTACACCGGCAACATCAGCAACTTCCCTTTGGGTTCTTTTCTCGCCATGTATTAAAGCTGAGACGTACAAAGCAGCTGCTGCGATTCCCGTCGGCCCGCGACCCGAAGTCAATTCAGCCTTTTGGGCTGACTCAAGAATCTCAATTGATTTAGACTGTGTTTCTGCTGACAATTTCAAAGCAGATGCAAACCTTGCGATATAATCAGCCGGGTTGCTTGGCAAAATCGTTATTCCCAATTCCCTTGTTACGAACCTGTAAGTCCTCCCGACTTCTTTCTTTTCAATGCCGGAAGCTTCTGATAATTCATCCAAAGTTCTTGGAACATCATGCCTTCTGCAGGCCGCATACAAAGCGCCTGCAACAACAGATTCCATTGAACGGCCTCTTACCAGGCCTCTCTGAACAGCTAAAGTGTAAATTCTGGCAGACTCTTCCTCAACTGACTTTGGCAGCTTCAAATATGAGGAAACCCTTTTCAGTTCAGCCAAAGCTAGCTTCAAATTCCTTTCGATAGCAGTTGAAATCCGGTACTGCCATTTTCTTAACCTGAAGAATTTGTTCCTGTCTTTTCCGCCAAGCTTAAGCAAGTCAGCTTTCTGCCCGACTTCTGTGCCTAACCCCTGGTCGTACTGAGTATAAGTCATTGGAGCGCCTGAACGCCTTCTTTTCTCGCCTTCTTCTGAGTCAAACTCCCTCCATTCCTGCGAGAAATCAACCATCTTCTCTTCAATTACCAGTCCGCAGTCTCTGCAAATAATTTCTCCCCTTTCCCTCTGCCAGGAAAGATTCACTCCACTGCATTCCGGACACTTCTTTACTAGTTCTGCCATTTTTAGTTCACCTGTGTATTGTTTGAAAATTATATCAGTATGACAATATATTTAACAACTAAACTAACGCCCAACCCCCCTTATTGAAAATTGTATCAATTTTCAATTCCGCAAATTCTGACGAATCTGCGTTAACGAAAACTTTAAAAAATGATTTATTGCAAAATTTGTCTTGAAGTCGATAAATTTAACAAGATTTATAAAGAAGTAGTATTAGGTGGTATATAAAGCTTTCGGTTTTTTTTTGGATTTGGACATAAGTTTAAAATCAAGTGGTTATAGCCCAAAACAAACAATAAATATAAAAATATAACCTCATTCCCTCACTGAATGGAATTATCCCATTTAATGGCTGATGTACCTCACGCAATTCATCATCACGGACCGAAAGTACTTAGCCAGTCCGATTCTGAAGCCGTTAGATTTATAATAATTGCTCGGGAAAACCAGCCAAAATCGCAGGATATATGCAGTCGCTTGGATTACCTGGCAGGACTGGGTTACTTCGGTGTGCGTTTTATTTCTCACGATTCTAGAAAGCCCGGTGGTCATGATTCTTATTATGAAGGGACAAAGACGGTAAGAGTTGAAGGCACGCCGGTAGAATTTGTGGATCCAATAGTGTTTGACTGAAATCACTCTTTCTCCAATCCAATCTCAAACTCTTTCCCCTTGACTTTCTCTTTTGAAACAAACTCATGAGTCTTGCTCGGCTCCATCTCGGAAATCCTGAACTGGGAAGCGCCGACTTTCTCTTTTATCACAACAGCCCATTCTTTCAGCATTTCCTTCAGTTCTTCATCTGTCTTAAGAAATAAAGAAATATTGTCAGATTTCTGCAGGCCTGCTTTCTTCCTCAAAGCCTGGACTCTCCTCATAATCTCACGGGCGAAGCCTTCCGCTTCCAGCTCATCATTCATTTCTTTGTTTAAGTATATATTTCCAAATCTGAAAGTTCCTTCCTCATATGGCGCAGAAACTTCTCTTGTTAAAATAAGATGCTCTTTGACAATGTCAAGCGTTTCCCCATCAGCTTTGAAAGAATATTTCCCTTTCTCATTGATGTGCTTCAAAACAGTTTCAGGGCTGTCTATTGCAAGCTGGGCTATGACCTTAGCCGATTTATCCCCAAAAGCAGGGCCTATTTTCGAATAATCAGCTTTTATCTTGACTCTGACATTGGGCATTGCCTCAACCAATCCAATCGCTTTGACATTGACCTGGGTTTTAATCACATCCTTAAGCTTTTCAACGGCTTTCATGACATTATTGTCTTTCGTGGCAACAACGAGCTCCTTTATCGGCCACCTTACTCCAAGCTGCATCTTTTCCCGTACTGCAAGAGCGCTCTGCACAATCTCGGCCACAACTTTCATTGCATCCTCAAGCTCTTTGTCAATCTGCCCTTCATTATATTTAGGCCAACTGTGATGATGAATGCTCTCTTCCTTTAGCCTGAACTCGTGCTTAAGATTTTGGTACATTCTTTCCGTTATGAACGGCGCAACCGGCGCAAACATCTTCAGGGATTCCATAAAAACATTATAAACAGCGTAAAGGACGATTTTTTTGTCGTCATCGCTTCCCATCGAGGATTTTTCTCTTGTCAGCTGTATGTAGGTCCTGCTCAGTTCCAGGAATAATTCCTCAACCTGCCACGGAGTTTCATTTAACTTGTATTCCTCAAACAATTCTGTGATTTTCCTGGTGGCTGAATTTAATTTCGAGAAAATATACCTCTCTTCAATATCAAGCTCGAATTTTTCCAAATCCAGGTTCGAGGGATTGACTTTCAGGTTTTTGGCCATCTCAATCAGGTATTTGTGCAGATTCCAAAGCACTGTAAGATTTTTGTGCTTCAATTTCATGTCGTCAAAATTATAGTTTATATCCACGCCCGGAGCCGTGCCGCCTATCATGTAATACCTTAATGTATCGGCGCCGTACTCTTTTATGACTTCCTGCGGGAGAATATAATTTCCAAGTGATTTTGACATTTTTCTTCCCTGCGCATCATTTATGAATCCGTGCATGTAAACGGACTTAAACGACACGTTATTCATTGCGACCATTGAAGCGACAAACAAGAGATTAAACCAGCCCCTTATCTGGTCTATGCCTTCCAGGATAAAATCTGCAGGATACAGTTTTTCGAATAAATCTTCCCTTCTGGGATAATCCAGGCAGTTCCATGAAGCGGAGCCCGCGTCTATCCAGACGTCAAGAATGTCAGGCACCCTTTCTTTGGTCCCGCCGCACCCGCATTTTATCTTGACTTCGTCAATCCACGGCTTGTGCAGGTCTTCCGGAAGATGGCCAGCAAGCTTCTTTAATTCCTCAATAGAGCCGACAACAACAAACTCCTTGCACTGGCTGCATCTCCAGACCGGCATTGGGGTGCCCCAGTACCTTTGACGTGTTATTCCATTATCCCTTAAATTGCTCAGCCAATTGTCAAAATTCTTCGAGCCTGCAAATTCAGGAACCCACTTTATTGTTTTATTCAGCTCCCTCATTTTTTCCTTTAAATCTTCAATCTTGAAAAACCACTGAGTTGTTGTACGGAAAATAACAGGGTTCTTGCATCTCCAGCAGTGCGCATAATCGTGCTCGACTTTTGTTTTTGCAATAAGGCAGCCTTTTTTGTCTATTTCCTCCACTATGCTTTTGTCCTCAACCTTTGCCCGTATGCCTGCTAAAAAAGAAATTGAATCATCAAATATGCCCTGTTCTGTTAAGGTGTTGAACGGCGGTATGCTATTCCGGCGGCCGACTTCATAATCTTCAGGGCCACATCCGGGAGCCATGTGCACTAAACCAGTGCCTGCGCTTGTATCAACATATTCTTCGCTTAAGACGACAGTATGGACTTTAGGATGTTTTTTTTCCAGCTCCTTAAACTGGGAGATCTCATTTTCAAACGGATGAATATATTTTAATCCAAGCAGGTCATTTCCCTTGAATTCTTCAATTATCTCGAATTTTTTGTCGGCAACTCCGCTTATGAACGGCGCCGCAAGTGATTTTGCAACAATCCAGGTTTCATTTCCAACTTTTGCTCTTACATAATCCAGGTTTGGATTCACCATCACTCCAAGATTGAATGGAATGGTCCATGGAGTTGTTGTCCAGATTATCAGGAATTCATTTTCTTTGCCTTTGACCTGAAATTTTACGAAAATAGAGTCATCTTTCACGTTTTCATATTCCAATTCATGCTTTGCCAGCGATGTCGCGCACGAGAAGCACCAGTGCATTGTTTTCTCGCCTTCATACAGCCTGTCGTTCTCATATGCTTTCTTTATAAGCCACCATTCGCCTTCCATGTAATTGTTATCTACAGACTTGTATGGGTTTTCAAAATCCATCCAAACCCCGATTCTTTTGAAGTCATTGTTCATGGCCATTAAATTAGTGATTGCAAACTCCTTGCATTCTCTCACGAAATTCGCTATTCCAAAATTTGGGATTTCATCCTTGTTTTTTATCCCGAGATTTTTTTCAACAGCCTGCTCCGTGGGCATTCCGTGCATGTCATATCCCGCGCGGTCCCAGACGTCAAAGCCCTGCATTCTTTTGTACCTCAATACGGAATCTTTCAGCGATTTGTTCCATGCAGTTCCAAGGTGGACTTTTCCGCTTGTATACGGCGGCCCGTCAAGAAAATAAAACTTTTTTTTGCCTTCATTTTTTTTTCTGGCCTTGGGATAAGTGTCATTTCTCTTCCAGAATTCCAACACTTCAGGCTCAAGCTTGATTGCGTCGTAGTTTTCTATCATAACTGAGAAGAAAAATTAGGCATTTATTAAAGTTTTGGAGAATCCTTTTTTAAACAGGTAAATTTTTATTATATCTATAGGACCAAAAGTTCAAGGGGCGGATTAGGCCTTGCAGCAAATTTTCCTTTAAATTAGTCTCTATTTATCAGTTCTATTCAAGTAAATTCCAATCATGAATGCAAGTCCCAACTTCATCAGAAGACAACGAAGTAGCGTGAGTTAAATCACTCTTATAGTGGGTACCAGAAACTCCTTGTGGTTCTAAAATTGGAAACTTAGGGACATCTTTTGAGTCAAACCATCCTATTTTTCTAATAGTATAACTTTCATTAAATTTGGGTCCTTCTTCCTCTGTTTCAAGCATATTAGCAACTCTAATTGCTTTTTGCAATTTTAAGATGTGTGGAGTTCCTACAAGAGTAGTTCTGGCTTGTTCTACTAATGACTTTAAACTAAGACCAGAATCATCTTCTTGAAGCATAAAAGAAACAATTAAAATTTTTTCAGATGGGGGTGCTAAAAGTTGACCATGGCTAAACTCATGAATTCTTTCACTCCTTATTGTGCTCTTAATTTCAATTCTTTTTCTCTGTCTTGAAAAATCAAACAATCTAGTTGGTTCGCTATGCCATGAAGGTATCCAAAAATTAAATCCAGTATAATGTTTCATAAAATAGAGTTCAGCCCAGAGACCTCTCCTTTCCGTTATGTAATCTTGAGAAGGTTTAATACTGAAAAGATTAACAAGTGACCTAAAAATGGAGTTCATTGATTCAACTGAAACATTATCTCCTAATTCTAGCAACACATATTCCATAACTGAAATAAAAGTGTTAATGTCAATTTTTTCTTTGCTTAAACAAAATATTCCATGAAAAATTCCATCTTTCTTTTGACTCCCACTTAACAATAAGGAATATTTTTTAGAAAACTCAACTTTTATTTGAGTTGTCTTAATAGACGGAAATTGTTCAATACTAGACACTGAAATGAATACGCAAGGGCGGTCATCATGGTCAAGACCAACAAAAACTTTATCAGAATTAAATTTTGTAACAGAATACACTGAAGACTTCCTATTAGATTTGATATCGTTCAAGACCCCCTGTAATCCCACACTAATCCCCCCTCACTACAAATGAAAGATTGAATTTACCTTCGTTTGGGACATAAAAGGCTAATGCTGTTGTCTTATTAAGAGGCATATCATCTTGTGACATACACTGAACTAAGTGAATTTGCAATTTTGCCCTATTAGGTTCTAAGTACCTATCTCCATCATAATTGGGATTACTTCCTTGGAATAACTCATCAATTTTCCCATCAGTAGTTTTTCTATCTCTCCACTCCCCATTGGCCATCAAAAAAATATCCATTGTTCCCAAAACTGGATTCCCATTATCTAATTGAAGGTGGAGTCTTTCAATATATTCTGTAATATATGAATTGTCCCAGTCAGTATTATCACTATTTATATTTCTCAATAGAAAAATAACCTCACTAATACTACAGTCTCTTATTACAGTGTGACTTGTGCTTCCAAAATTTTCCCTAGTTGCCTTATGTTTTCTAAAAAATTCATCTATAACTTTTTTGTTGTCCTCAACAACTGAATGCACATTAATTGAAGTCCTTTGAATTTCCCAGTCATTTGGACGGAATCTTTTATAGCTAGCTACTGATGACCTCGTAGGGTTTATACCTAATAAAGAATTTAAAATTAGCATTCTTGGCCATCGGTCAAGTGGAATATTCTGGCTTATGTTTCTTCTAAGAGACTCCCAAAAATCATCTTCATGCTCGAGCAGACCTTCAAAATCTGACCTTACTCTTGCTGGGATAAAGATTAAGCATAGGTCAAGGTAATCTCTCTTGTATCCAAACCATCTCGCTCTTTGTTCCATTGTATCTGCATTAGTATTACCCTTGGCACGTCTAGCCATGTAAGATACAGTAAGTTCTTGAATTGTTAAACCCCTACCAAGAATATTACCACCAATAACAATATTATTTTCAAGTTGAAAAGTGCTTTCAGCAATTTGAATACCTTGAGGCAAGCTATTCACCATATGTAACTCACAAGAATTTAATTCCCTGATTAGTCTTGGTTCAATCGATTCCCAAGTTCCTGAATTAAAAGAGGTTTTACTAATATCCACATCATAGACTCGCTTAAACAGTTCGATAAGGGTTTGCCTACTTGGGTCAGCTTGTCTGAGTTTAAACGTATCTTTCCAACTTCTAATCTTTCCAGAAACAGATTCAGACATTTTCCTATGTGCCTCTTTTCTAACACTCATATGAATTAACATGGAATGTCGCTGAAGATCTGCCCTCATATGACGAATAGCTGCTGTAACAAAGAAGATAGCAAGAGCATTTTCTAAACTTGGAGGTATTTGACCTTCATCTGCTGTGTTTTCATCTACATCGTTAATGTCCCTAATATAATTATCACTTCTTTCTCCAAAAAATTCAGAACCCCCACAATAGCCTTCACCCGGTTCTATGAGTTCACAAAAATCAGGTTTAAGACCGTCAATTGATTTCAAAAGTAAATTTGCCTGAGGAGTTGCAGTATACGCTACATACGCATTATTCCTAATTGATTCCCTCAGATTGATGATACTTCTGTAAGTTGCCGACCTCCCACCTTTTTTGAAATAGTTGTTTAGAGAGGCTTCGTCACCTTCATCATCTATAATCAAGACAGGTCTCCTAGGTAAGGTTTTAATTAAGTCTGCAACACCAGTTATATGGTTAGCATGTTTTAGCACGACAAAGAGTACACATCTTCCGCTATCAAGGGCACTAGTTACTCCTTCTGATATGCTAATCCTTGGATTATCTTGAATGTAAATTCTGCTAATATTTTGGGGATGGTTAATTCCTAAATCTTTTCTCAAACGGTCGTATGTTTGATTCATCAACGCATCCTTTGTTCCAGCCAAAACAATGATTATCCCATAACCATTAGTAGCTGCTAAACCCACAAGAGCTGTAAAAGATAAGGTCTTACCACTCTGAATTTTACCAATTGCTAATCCAGTTCTTCTTGCAGATTCAAGACTTGGATTTGGGCACTTTGAAAGAATATTGACTGCTGAACTTATTACTTGAGAAAATTCCTCATCAGGAATATTTCCATATCTCACCCTTAAATGATTAATTTCTGGTGAAGAAATATCTATGTTCCATGAAGTAGGTTCATCTGTTTCAGGGTCAAGACCAAAGATTTCAGGCATTGTTATCCTCTCTAATTTGACCTGCGTACTTGAGAACCCAATTCATATAGTTTCTAAAATCTGCCGCGTCAATTTTATTGTTGCTGGAAATGTTTCTGGCAAGCTTTTCTGCAAGTGCCAAGGAAATTACTAATTTTTGGATTAAGGAAATCATATTTAAATTGCTCAAATAAGGTTCAAAGAAAGGATGGTCAGCATTCAAGAAAATATGAATTTCGTTTTCCTGGGGAAATTCCATACTCATCCAAGGGGCGTCTGAAAGTTGATTCTGCCAAAATAATTTAAATTTCCATTCACCTCTTGGCAAAGTTAAATTTATTTCAATTGGGCCATCGCTTATTTTTTCAATTTTTTCTAAATCTCGATTAATAATCTCTTGAGGAATAGGTACTGTAGGTAAAGAGATTTCAGCACTGACGGAACTTGAGAAAGTCTTACTTTCAAAAATACGTTTTGTTTCTTCAGCAACTACTTCCATCTCTGCTTTAGTTAGTTTTTTTGTTTTTTCTCTATGACCTTCAGCTTTTTGGATATAATCTTTACAATGTTCTTTCAGAACTTCGATAAATTTATCCTCTAAACCCCCTGACCAATCAAAGGCGTCCTTAGCCTGAGTTACTGGCCACTCGTCAAGTTTAAGTTCCCCTATCAATCTTTGAGAACTGTAACTATTGCCCTGACCAAAAATTTCTTCTGGTTTGTATCCTCTTTCTGGACCACCAACTATAACTCTCCCCCGTCTCAACAAAACAAAACCTGCATCTCTCTGGCTACCTGGGAGTCTTATTCCAATCCATCCTTTTACATGCAAGACTTCCTTAGAATTTTCTAAGGAAACTTTAAACTCTACATTTTTCTTCCACTTGACTCTTGTGCCATCATTATATACTTCTTCAAAAATTGGCGCCTCATCGAAGTTCAGAATTGAACCATTCCACAGAATGGACATTTCCTCACTCCTTAAGTCTTCTCGATACATGCTACTCAACTGGTCTTTAATTCTTTGAGTAGTCCTACCTTTTAACGGTTTATAGAGGTCAAATATTTTAATAATTGTGTAGTGTTCATCCTGATTTAATTTTGCAACATTAACAATTAATTTCTCACTATTTTCGTGGCTTAATTTATCAACATCTAAAGAAACCGTGTATTTTTCCGTAGCGCCAAGTCGTGTTGTTTCTATACTCCATTTTTTACCAAACCAGCAAGCTGCTGTTTTAAGTCCCATACCAAATTCGCAACGTCCAGAAGAGTCTGGTGGCGGTCTGTTCAATTTCACTGCTCGCTGCAATTCTTGTAAATCCATACCATTTGCATTGTCTTTAATTGTTAGAGTGTTTTCGTCTGGGTCATAATCAACCATAATCCTAAAATTATCTGCTTCTTTCCCATAAACTTCAAGAAGTTCATTTTTAAAATTATAATAATTTTGGGTAGAATTATCCACAAATTCTGCAATAGCATACCATGGTTGGTAACTTAAACGACGATAGGTTGCGTAAACACTTACAGGAGGTTGAATATCAATTGTTAGAGGTTTGTTTGTCATTGTGGTTTCCCCCATTCAGCAAACATGAGGCAATTAATTTTACAACTTCAACATTTACAGCATTTCCTAGTGCAACATAAACTTTAGACCTTTGGCTTGGTAAAACTTTCAATTTCTCCATACTTTGTAGTTTGATACATTCTTCAGAAGTCATATATCTGTTCTCCCAAGGAATAATTGGGATTTGAGAAAGATTCATTGCAACTAATGAAGGCGAAGTGGTAAGTTTTTTGACCCTAATTCCGGAAGCCCTACATTGGATTATGTATTTATTCAGTTTTCTTGTGCCATCTCCAACATTCCATTCCAATTTCTGAAAACTAGATGGGAATTCCAGTATCTTTGGAATCCAAGAATCCAATATTTTCTTATTTCTTAAATAAAATTCCCTATTTCTTCTTATCATATTAATTTTCCATCTAGGGAATTTAGTATCCGGTCTTATGGCATGAGATGGAAGATTTTGGAATAACTCCTTTCTATTTTTTCCAACTAATTTTTTACCAAAAGAACCCCTATAATTTTTTAATTCTGAGTATTTGATTTTATGAGGGGTGCTAGATTCATAAGGGTAGTTTGCTCCAAATTCCATTGCCCAAAGTGGATGTGGAATCTTTTCATCATTGGGCAACAAATCAAGTAACTCTTGCCAAACCTGAAAGCATTTTCTAATATTAATGGGTAACAATCTAGCATTTTTTGGATTTTTATCTAAGATTGATAATATAGAACTAGGTTGTTTAATTTCCATATGAACTGGCCATTTGAACCCATTTAATTTACCCCTTACCGCTACAATATAAGTTCTTAGTCTAATTTGTGGAATACCAAAATGGTGTGGAGAAAAATCTTCCGTGGATACATCATAACCCTCACCCGTAAGTAACGCCTCAATTTTCTCCCAAGTTTTACCACTATCATGTTTCTTAATATTTGGAACATTTTCCAATAGGAGATACTTTGGTTTATGATGCTTAATAATTTTCATTAATTCGTAAAATAGTGCGCCTCTTTCTTTATCGTTCAACCCTTCCTGGAAACCTGCCTTCGAAAAGGATTGACAGGGAAAACCTGCACAAAGTATTTCGTGTCTAGGAACATCTTCAACAGAAATTTGTCTAATATCTCCATCAGGCATTATGCCAAAATTTCCAAAATAACTTTCCCTTAATTCTTTTTGAATTTCACAAGCAAAAACACATTTGTGCCCTAAATCCGATAGTGCTAAGTGGAATCCTCCCAGACCTGCAAACAGGTCAACAAATCTAAGCTCTTTAATTGATTCCTGAACCATTACTGCCTCGTAATATCATTAAGTTATTGAATTAATCAACTCATATTTAAATAATACTTTTTTCAGGGATAAATTCTAGGTAAAATGAAATTCTTTTGTCATCGGGATTATCTTTGAAAATGCCCGCGCTTATTCCTGATACGCTCTGGATGCAGTTATAATCTATTTCCATCAGAAAAACCCGCCAAGCTTCGTCTGGTCTTTTGTTTCCAGCAAATCTTCTTTTGTGTAGCCGAGAACGTTGAAAATCCTTTCAACCGCAGGAACAACCTGGTTGTGGATGTAATAATCGGAATCGTAGTCGCTTTCTGTCACCTCATCAGGCAATTTAACGCGGTTTCTTATGATGTCGCTTCCCTGCGTTACTACATATTTTATTATCGAGCCGGCTGCTATCTTCCTGCCCTTGTTTATCAGCCTCTGGGCGGCAGCAACATGCGGCCCTTTGTTTGCATAATCCAAAATTTCTTTTGTCAGCTGGGTGTGCATGATGACTCCGGCA
>Ga0209211_10009365_pt1 | contig 13085 bp, 13 predicted proteins | sample RifGroA2_FD_183992 | JGI IMG/M metagenome (GOLD analysis project Ga0209211, IMG submission 183992) | Groundwater microbial communities from Rifle, Colorado, USA - Groundwater A2 (SPAdes) (version 2) | ecosystem: Environmental > Aquatic > Deep subsurface > Groundwater | place: Rifle, Colorado...
CGCATATTCTGAAGCATGACGTGCAGTAATTCCAAAAATGGTTCCCCAGACTGATGCGTTCCAGGTGATGATAAAGATCGCGCCATCACCCGTCAACAACGCAATCAAAAAGCACGCAAGGAGCACCCTGAAATTAGTTTTGAGGAGATTCCAAAACAAATTTCCGGTAAACGTAAATTCGTCAGCAAAGATACCCTCGTACATGATCTCACCAGCGTATCTTGACGTATCACGGATTTCTAATTGCTGTTCAAAAAGCCGGTTGGTTTCTTTCGGTGGAAGAAGCAAGGTTCCAATCGTGAACACAATGAGCACTCCTAAAAACAGAAAGATATAGATTTTCACGACATCCCAGTCATCTTTGAAGAGTTCTTTGAAAGAAAATTGTGTTTCCATCATCTCTTGTCGTTCTTCGATGGAGAAAATCTTGTTGAGTTCGGGAAGGAGAAGAAGCGAGATAAACGCAACTGATACCAATCCTGAATCTTTAGGAAAGAGAATCTTTGCAATGAGGATTCCTAGGATGGAGTATCCCGCTCCCAGAAGAAACGCATACTTTGTTTTCTGCTCTAACCAATCCTCAGGAAAGATGTGTTCGAGTACCAACTCTTATTTCACCCCTCTTTCATCACACCCCTTTCTTGGGTTTATTGGTTTTTAAAGGTTTGTCATTTTTATTTAGTTTGTCACTTTTGTTTAACCTTCTCCTCTCTCCTTCTTAGAAACGTTTATAAGCCTCGAGCTAACTCCCTCCTTTATGAATCTTAGGGACCGGCGGCATTATTTAGATTCAGAACTTACCTTGCTCTTGGGCGAAGTTCGCCTAGGAACCCCTCTTTCTGATCTTGAAAGGAAATTAAGAAGATCGCAAGGTGCGATTGCAAAAAAACTTATTCAACTTTCTCATGTAGACTCTGAAAGGTGGCCTTACGCTGTTGTAGGGCCTTACCAGCAGGCCTATTGGAAAATCTTACGCGATCGCTATGGTGAAACGTATCGGGCAAAGATTGTTTCCTATCTGCGAAAACATCCTGATGCTACGCGCGACCAGATTGTAAAATCCAGTTTTGGCTGGTGCTTTGAGCTGGTGTACGGGAAAGAAGGTGGAGGAATCAGCCAGGCACGGCAGGATGCAAGCGTTGATAGAGATGCGATCCTTCGCGAAAGAAAAAAACAACCCGTGCGTTCCTATCTGAGAAAACATCGTTCTGCTCAACTCCAAGACTTGTTCGATGCAGGAGTCATGGGACGCCATACGTTTGAAATGCTCTATCCTGGTGGCGTTACCGAAGCACGAAAAGATGCAGGTCTTTTCAAAGACCAAGAATATATTTCAGGTGCAGAAGCAAGTCGAAGGTTAGGACTTTCACGTCAAGCTGTTTCTCAACTTTTTTGTCGCGGTAAACTTGAAGGTTATAAGTTAGGCCGTGATCTCTACATCAGCGCGGTTAGTGTTGACACGCGTTTGCATGAAAGATCACTTCGATATACACCTTCAACTTCTTAATACTTCTCCCTTTATATTCCTACTTAGCCAGCCGATCATGCGCCCGCATGCTGGGACGCAGTTTCTCAGCACCCTTTCCTTTGTTGGTTAAGATACCTCTGCTTCGTTTTCCCGATGCAGTCAGTCCTCTCCAAATACGTCCGGTGTGTTGTTTTTCATGAATCCATCGCATCTGCGGATCAGCAAGAATTGCGGGGTGATTTTTATCAACTAAGATCACTTCATACCAGTAATTCTTTCCATCTTTTCCTACGAAGTAGGAATTGAGAACTTCACAATTGACATAATCCTGCACTGCTCGCTGTTCAGCAATGATCTGGTATGTTTTTGAAAGAACAGTAAAACGCCGCGCATGCTTTGGTCTTCGGCCTTTTCTTCGAATCGTTGATCGGTTGTGGCCTCCTGCGCCGACACGCTGTCGAACAATGATAAATCCTGGTTTTGCTTTATAGCCAAGAGAACGCGCGCGGTCAATTCGTGTGGGATGTTCAATGCGTAAGGTTACTGGTTCTTGTCTCCAAAGAATCATCCGTTGCCTCCATAAGGCTTCAACGGTTTCGCTTGGATTTTTCCAAGACTCTCGCATATATTTTAAGTATCCCATGTTCGGCCTCCTATAAGAGTGTTCGTTATGATATCTTATGATATACTTATGTTTTCCAGCTGGATTCAGAGAAGCCAATCTCCACATCTCCGGCCTTCCTTTACATTTCTTTACTCTGCTGGAGAAGCGATCCATTTATAAATCTTTAGGTCACCTCATCCTGTATGGAATCTGCAACCATCATCCCTCAAAAGCACATTTTTGTCTGCTGTAATGACCGCGGCACTGAGAAGGCATGCTGTATGAACGTGCAGGGTATGGAGTTTTTTCGCGAACTGAAACAGTTTGTTGCAGAACAGGGTCTGATCGGCAAAGTGTTTGTCACCAAAACAGGCTGTCTGGGTTATTGCAGCGATGAAGGATCGAATCTGGTTTTATATCCTGAAAACAAGTGGTATATTCATGTGAAGCCAGAAGATCTGAAGAAGATTAAAGAGGATATTTTGAAGGGGTTGTAGACTATTTTCTCTGCTTCCATTTCAACAGAAACATTTATATACCAAGTAAGACCTATCTTACCTAAGGTGAGAATAGGTGAGATTATGGAAATTGCTTTAACAACACTGAGCTCAAAAGGACAAGTGGTCATTCCTTCTGAATTACGTGAAGGTATGAAAGAAGGAGAGAAGTTAATCATTATCAAAAACGGCCACCAACTCATTCTTAAGAAAGCAAGCGAACTGGATAAACAGATGAAGGAAGATTTAGAGTTTGCAAGACGCACTGAGGAAGCTTATAAACGCTATGAACGCGGAGAATTCAAAAGCATGGATTTCGATGATTTTATTGCTGAAATGAAAAAATGGTAATTGCCGATTTTCATCCTGACTTTCAAAGATTATTCTCTAAACTTAAAGATCCGGTTATTAAAGAACAGATTATCAAACAGATAACAAAATTAAAAGAAAATCCGGAACTGGGAAAACCTATGCGTTACACTCGAAAGGGAACGCGAGAAGTCTACATTTCATCATTGAGACTTTCTTATTTGTATCTGCGGGAAGAAAGTAAGATACTTATTTTAGATTTATACCACAAAGACGAGCAATAAACCCACAAGAATCGGCTGATGCACCAAGTAAATCACTAACGATCGTCTCCCCATCCAGCTGAGGAGCTTGGGAATCCAGCCAGTAGGTATGGGAGCGAAAACTGACTTGTATCTTTTTTCTCCACGGGGATAAAAATACTTTCCTAAAAATAACCCCACTAATACCACACCAAACCAAGGAAGCAAGGGATAATAATCAAGTGTGGTAAATCCCGGATAAACAAAACCTAACCACAGCAAAGCTTTTGTCTGCACGATGTTCTGTTGAACAACGGTTCCGAAATATATCAAAACAATCCCCAGCACAAGATTAAGCCAGTACAACGAAAGAAATGCCAGTGCAAGCAGAATCGAAACGCCGATCATATGCAAAATTCCAAACACAATGTACTGTTGAGGATACAGAAGATACGTAACAAGTGTGATCAACAAACCACAGCCAAACACCCTCAATGCGCGTTTTCCATATTTTGCAAAGAGCGATGGAATCGCATGGTGCTTCTGTGCGCGTGCATAACTTAAGGTAAGACTCACCCCGACCAACAGGAGAAAGGTCGTTGCGATGGCCTTTTGAAAGATTCCCCAACCACCTGCATACATCTCACGCTCTGCAATGCCTAAGAAATCAAGATCAAAGAAGAAATGAAACACTATCATTCCAAAAATGGCAAGGCCACGAAGCACATCAATCTCTTGATAACGCTCTGTCACTCGAGAACCTGCCTCAGAATCCTTAAACGCCTTTATGCGCATCGTCCGTTCTTGCATCTCATACCGTACTGAGAACAATCATAATCCCAAGCTTTTCCTGCTCCATACTTGGAAACACAGGTTGCTTCTAAAACCGTTTTTTCATCTTTGCATTGATCGTACAAATACTTTCCGCCTCCTGTGGTGGTGTACGATGAAATTAATAAATCTGCGCCATCATCTGCATCAAAACACTCCTTCATTTGTCTGACGCTAGGGTTTCCAATACTTCTGGTAGCAAATCCTGATACAGCTCCTAGCTTGGGTGTCGTTTCTGAACCCAGGGGAGCATGTTGCACGCGAATATCTGAAACAATAAGAGCAAGCGCAATAAAAACTGACATCACAATGACAACGGATCCAAGATCTCTTAAACTTTCCATGGGGTATCCAGGGTTATACCTCTTTTTAAAGTTTGTTGTTTTTTCTGAATACGATCACGGGGATTTGATCAATCCAAATCGTCTTTTCCTTCGTCAACGTTTCAGGAAGGAAGATATTATTATTCACCAGCAGAACTGCATCTTCTTTCATCTCCTTCACCAATTTCTGTTCAAATCCCTTGTGAAAGCCCTGATCAGGATTGATGAACAAGAGGTCGTAGTTGCCAATATCAAGTTCATAAAAATCTCCGCAGAGCAGGTTTCCCTTTAGTCTCAGCTTTTGCTGAATCTTTTTCCCCATCTCAACAAGGTCTTCATCGCATTCAATGCCTGTTGCATCCGTGAATAATGAGGCGATGAGGACTGCTCTTCCGTCTCCGCTTCCGATGTCAAGAAACTTTTTGTATTGGCTCAGGCCGATGCGTTTGAAAAGTTCATAGAGCCGTTCGCATTGCGATGCCCCAAAGATTCCTTTCTGCGTGTCCCACACCAATCCACGTCCCGATGCTTTCAATTCTTTTTCAAGTTCTTGGTAGGCTTTGCAAATGGTTTGAAACTTTTTTTCTTGATCCGATACTCGGTTCATATTGTTCATATCTCTTTCACCATATACGGTCCTTCAAGATAATAGCCCAACTTTTTATAATACTCCCGCGTTCCAATCGCACTAATGACCAATATTTTATTTTTGTTATATTCCTTTGCAATTTCTTCTGCCTTGAGCATAAGTTTTGTTCCTAATCCTTTATGCTGTGCTTTTTCTTTTGATGTGCTCGTGTCTTCACCAATGGATGCAGCTTCTCCAAAGACCTTCAGCTCACGCACGATCGCACTGGTTGGAGTAATTTCCTCCCGCAAGCATTGGCTCGGAAATCGCAGTCTGCAGAATCCGTATAAGATATCATTATCTGCGTCTTCTGCTTGGATAAAAAATTCTTTTCCAAAGCTTGCATGATACACCATCGTACCGATGCTGATCTTGCCGTCTTTTTTGCCATCTTTTTTCTGTACTCTTCCCACTTCTCTACATCGTATGCATCGACATTGAATCCCTTTCTTTTTCGCAAGCTGTTCAACATACTGCCGTAAATTGGTTCGATTAACACCTGCTTCGGTTCGATAGGTGGGAATATCTCGCTGTACTCTCATAATTCTACAATACTCAGGAATAAATGCTTTGGCTTCAACAATCAGTTCAGCTGCTTCTTGGGTTGTGATGGGTTGATATTTTCCTGCTTTCCAAATGTGATAAAGAGGAGTTCCCTTGAGCACCATGCACGGATAAATCTTCATCATATCGGGTTTGTAGGCGTCGTTGTCAAACAATTCTTGCAACGCTTTTTGATCCATTTCTTTTGTCGTATTCGGAAGACCAAGCATGTAGTGAAAATTTAATTTATAACCAAGATCTTTCAATTCTCGAATTGCACGCTTGGTGTCTTCAAGGGTGTGCCCACGATGTGTAATTTTGAGGACGTCTTCATAGAGGCTTTCTACACCGAGTTCAACGCGCGTGCATCCCTGCTCGAGCATCTTGTTTCCGTGTTTCAAAAAAGCCCAGTCAGGTTTGGTTTCTACGGTTAAACTTACACCGCGAATCTTTGCAGTTTCATTGGTCTTCTGTGCTTGTTTGAGTGCTGCTTTATTTTCTCTTTTGATTGCAAGCAGTTTGGTATGCAGGCGTTGGGTTCGTTCTTCATCTTCCACATTGCCCGGAAGCTCAAAAAATTCCTTAAACCGGGCAAGGTCGATTTTTCCTTTCGAGAAAAACTGTGTTGAAAAATCATTCAGTGCTTGAAAACAATCGGTTACAACTTCTTCTTGATACTCGTCAGGAAATGCGGGAAAGGTTCCGCCTTGCAAAATCAGTTCGACTTTGTCAGGAACGTGACCGGTGACCACATACTGTTCTAAACGATTCATCACAATCAGATACGCGTCATATTCTGCACGTATTGCACGCATGGTAGAAGGTTCTTTTCCGGTGTATGATTGAGGAACATCGCCAAATGCACTGCCTGGTCCTCCCGGGCAGAAGGTGCATTTTCCATGCGGACATGCTAAGGGTTTGGTCATGACTGCAACCGGAGCAACACCTGATAAGGATCGTGTTGGCTTTGTCAAAAGAATCGGTTTTATTTGTTCAAGATCATCTGCACTCGCGTTGAGCATAACTTGAATATCCGTAGGAATCTTTTTCATCCGATGCTTGGTGCAGAGTTGTATTTTGAGTCTCGCAAGTTTGTCTTTCGGAAGGGTTTTTTTCGTGTGCTGTTTGAGGAGGCTGATGAGTTCGGTGTAAAAGGCAGGTTCTCCTGTTCCCTGATTTCCATGTCCAGTTTCCCCCTGAAGTGTCGTTTCCATGCAGAGTCTTTACTCTAAGAGGTATTTAAACCTTCAGATACAGTTCTGTTTGTGCGCAGGGTGAGAACGTTCATGTCATTGAATCATTCTTTAGAAAACTTTATATATAACAAAGTTATACTATGTGTTTAATATGGTGGAAGCAATGGCAAAAACACGGAAGCTGGGAGGTTCCCTCATGGTAACGATTCCTCGAGAAGTTGTTGAAGCAGAAGGACTCATGGAAGACCAATTGATCAGTATTCATGTTAAAAAAGTAAAGCTGAGTGGATTCGGAATTGCAAAGGGTACAGGACCATTCACTGACGAATTTAAACTGAAAAGCCACATCATTGACTAGGTTTTCTCCCATGAAACGTTACGTTATAGATTCTTCAGCTTGGATCGAATACTTTGATGGAAGTCCTCTTGGAAAAAGGGTTGCAGCGATTGTGGAGGATCCGGATGCAGAGATCGCCACGTGTGTTATCAGTATCGCGGAAATGGCGGCTTTTTATACTGCAAAAAACATCGAATTTCCGATGATAAAAAAAATTCTTATCTCCCTTTCTACGATGTATGCCGCAAGTTTTGCATTTTGTGAAGAAGCAGGAATGATCTATCCTCAACTTCGTCAAAAACATCCTAAAATAAGTTTCTTTGACGTTTTTGTTCTCCTTACTGCACGAAAACTTCACGCAAAGGTGCTCACGAAAGATACTGATTTTGCCGGCATCAAGGATGCTGAAGTATTATCAGACTGATTTTGGATTGTTCTCAAATCCTGATCCTATCAGGATTACTTGATGTTTTGATGTCACTTTCTAGTGGTTATAAAAACGAAATGTTTATAAACAAGGAGTATATTGAGGTGTGCATGGGCCTAGCTGACATGATCACTCGAGGTTTGCGGGGGACTGAGTTGCACGGATTAGTCAGGATGCCCTCTTTGTTAGTCGTTAGAGATCTCGAAGCCTATCACACACTCCGTACTCAATTAAGTCCGCGAAAATCCCTTGTGATGCACTCACCTGCAATACTTCATACCACTGGTGTTTCTACGCTGAAAATTGGCAAGCATGATGTTGAAGGTTATCTTATTGAAGGGGATATCCTGGGTCATAGTTTGGCTGGAATCTATGCACAACAACAAGCAGATGCCCCGCAAATTGAGCGAACGCTTGCTTCGTTAGATGAGGCTGTTGTTCGTACTGCTCAAGAACGTTCTGAAAATATGGCAGTGCTTGCTGAAACTGCGCGGCGTTTATGTGCTGAACGGCATGATGGCCGGCAAGATCTGCAAGATCAAACTGCACTTCGTGAACTCATTCATAGCATTGTTACAACTCAATTTGAACATCCTGAATATTTTATTCGTGAAGCAGTGCAGAATGCAGATGGTGCTTCAAGAGAAAAAGCAAAAAATCGTATTGATATTTATCTCGATTCTGAACAACACCTGGTGCGTGTTGAGGATCGTGGCCGTGGAATGACTCCTGAAGTCATGGATGGTGTTTTCTTTAATCTCTATGCTTCTTTGAATGAAGCACTTGATCATGCTGCAGGAAAATTTGGTATTGGTGCAGTAAGTTTTTTTGGCCTTGGCCACGAATATGTGATGGTTGATAGTCTTCCTCGGGCCGGCGAAGGCGAACGCGTAGGCGAAGGAGGACGTATCGTTGTTGATGCTGATTTGAATCGGGATGAAAGATTCACACCTTCTCATCGAACTGAACCAGGAACAACGCTTGAAATTAAACTGAAGTCCGACGCAGATATTGATTTCAATCGCATTGTTCAAATTTTGAGAAGAGATTGCGCATATATTGAAACTCCTCTTTATCTTCATACCGGTGGAACAACAGAACAACTCAATAGAGAACTGACACCCTCTGCATCTTCCCATAGCATTTCTTTTGAAGAACCCTCTGTGCAAGGTCATGTTGTTCCTGCTCAAGAAGGCGAACTTGCACTCCTCTCTCACCGAATTCGTTTGCAATCTGTTCCTACCCAAGGTTACTCAGGTGTTGTGAACTGTTCCGGTCTTGATACAACCTTTTCACGAGATACGGTTGCAGATGATCCTGTTTTAAGAAATGTCCTCCGGTATGTGCAAGGACAAGTTGCAAAACTGAAAACCACACAACGTGTTGGTCTTGATCAGCTTTCCCTTGACACACGGCTTCGCGCATATCGTACCTTTGTAGAACAAAGTTTATTCCTTCCTGATGGAAGTCCTAACGAACCTTGGATTCAAGAAAACATCAGAGAACTTTCTGAGGGAGAACACTGGTACCCCTCTCTTGTTCAAAGAAGTTGGGATGGGTCTATTTTTGCCAGTAAACTTGCTTCTCTTGCTACGCATGGATTAGATCTTATTACCCTTCCTCTCGAAGCATTACGATCCAAAACTGAACAGCAATCTTTTTTTTCAAGTTTGAAACAAGCATGGCGTTGCTATCGAGACGATGGTCCTTCTTACAATAACTTAGACACGGTCTGCCTTATCGGTTTCTTTGGTGTTGTTGGACCTGTTGCACAAGGAGTTGGTTTTGGTTTGATCTATGAATGTGCCCCTTCACTGCGTTCATCTCCTCTTTTTGACATTGCTCCCATTAGTATTGGAAGCTCTGTTCTGTACGGCGTTCTTACTTTGGCAGAAGTCGCATCCCGTTGGATTTCACGAAATACAAAACACGTCTTAAGAAAACACGCAGTCAACCGTGCTTATGATCGCATTGCTAGTACTGATTTTACAGCAGATGATCAAAGTGTCCAGACCATCGGTAGAGATGCGCCTTCTCGCGCTCTGCGTTACGCACGGTATGCAATCAGTGCAGCAGGAGTTGCAGGAGCACTTGCTTTAACAGGATATGCTCTCGACACCGGTCTAGTGGAATATTCTTCTACTTCCGATGTATTCAGAACACGTGCAAAAACCCCTGAGTCGCATGTTGTTTTGCCGTCTGATGATGAAATAAGTATTGATCCGACAAAGGGGTCAGCTCAATCACCTTCTTCATCTGATTCAGTACCTCCCGGGACCCAGGATCCTTCCCATCAAAATCGTAATCTTGCTTTGTTAGGTGGCCTTGTTGCTCTGTTGGCAGCAGGCGAAGTGCTTGCACGCCGCTCTCGTAGCCGAAAAGAGTATCGACGTATCACCGCACATTCTGAAGGATCATTAAGCGATGATGCACAACACTACCTCAGTCAAGTTGCTGAGGAATTCGAGCATCTTCCTGCATCTCAACGCCCCTCGGTGTATGTCGGAGGGAATCTCAGATTCACTGATAAAACATTTTATGCAGTACCTGGTAAAAAGGATCAAAAACCGGTTGTCGTCTTAAACGCGCATCGCATGCACCAAACACGACCTGAACTGGTGGTGTTAGGATATGTCACCCAAGTCTTAAGGGATCCTGAACTTGCACAAACTTTTATAGCAAGGACCTATCAAAAACCAGCACCTCAACAAACACAAACACCGGGACCGCTGCGAGGCAACCGAACATGAGCCAACGCTTTGCCTTTACCGTCTCTTTAGTAGACATGCTGAGAAAACTGCATTTTCGCTATGCTGATCGCATCGATTATGTTGATACGTTTGTAAGTAAACTGTATCATCCTGGTGCAGAAGTTCATGTTTCAACTGATGACCAAGCGATTACTCTCCAAGCAGATCAAACTCTTCCTGCACAATTTTTAGACAGTCTTGTTGCAGGAAACTTTCTTGCTCTTGCACACGCACTGCCGCCGGCAAAAGAGTATGAAACCGTAACGATTGATTCGGATGGTCGTCGCATCGTGATTGATGCTGAGAGAACGATTCGAGACGAATCCGATCGCAACGAAGAGGTAGGACCAAGAAGAGGAACACGCATCATCATTGCACGAAAAAGCGACAAACACCAACAATGGGGTGAAGTTCAGCGTCTCAGCCAGCTCTATCAAAACTCTGATTTTGCTGTAACCCTCAATGGGGCATCCTTACAAAGTTCGGATGCACACGAGTTTTCCTTTGAACAGGAAGGGTTCCAAGGCACATTGGTTTATGATCGTTATAGTGCTGGAAGTTTAGACTACTTTGTACAGGGAAGACATATCGGGTCAGAACGGTTTGTTCCGGGTCTTCATCTGCGTTTGTATCAGCATCCCTTTAAACCAACGGTTACGAAATCAAAAGTTATCACCACCGGCCGTGGACGTGAAGAACATGAGCGATTACAGCGTGCTTTTCCTGAGATTGTTCTTGCTTATTTGAAATCTGACAGTATGCAACAATTGCGCCAGGAATCTGAGCAGTCGTATCAAACTATTTTACGATCCGTCATTCCGCTTGCTCAACATCATCAACTGCTTAGCGAACATCTTTCTGCTGAGCTTCGTTTTACTGATGATACGGGCCAAAGAAAAGGGGAGTATACTGCTGCATTTGTGAGAAACCACCCTCTCCAGTTTACTTATGCAGACGAAGCACGTGCATTAGGACTGGTAGACGAAAGAGCGCTTGCATCAGCATCCACAGATTCTCCAGTATCTGATCGCGCATCAAGACGGCGGGTTTCACCTGTTCTTGCTGGTGTTCTTGCTGCTGCGTCGTTAGGAATGTTTGCGTACCATGCAGCGCCGTATGTGGATGCGCTTGTTGACAGCAGGAACAAACCGGTTGCAGGTGTTCGAGCTGAAGAGTCTTGCAAAACGTGCAAAGGCGGAAACATGGATCAAAGACTGCGTGCTCTTGCTGAAAATCTCAGTTCTCTTGGTGCAGAACCTATGGACAAAGATGAGCTCATTCGTACGTTATCTGATTTGCTTCGTCAAAGCAGCACCGGAGGTATGAGTGCGGGGTATATTCGTCTCCAAGCTCATAACACGCTTGTTTGTTCTCCTGATCGCCTCATATGGTCAAACAGCAACCCTGAAAGTGTTTTATCTACACACGGCTGTGATCTTGTTCTTCCTGTTGAGATTTCTGGCCGCGTAACAACGGATTCATCTCTCAAACAAAAATTACGAGCTGTTGCTTCGTATATGGGTCATTTTGTATACAATGCGCTTGAACCAAACGCTGTTGCTCAATACCCAACGATTCTTGACGCGATTGCAGGCGAGAAAAAAGCAATCTGCAATTCAGGAAACTCGCTTGCAGCAATTTTATTGCACGATCTAGGTGTGAAAAATGTTCGAGCAGCTTCAGGAGTATACAACGGTGTTCCTCACATGTGGTTGGAGCTGAATCTGGGATCTGAACGAAAACCTGATTGGGCAGTGTACGATTTTACACCGACACACCTTGATCCTGAAATTGCTGCGGAGTTATTTCCAGATCTGCTGGCGGGAGCTTTAGTAGGATTATACGGTGGTGTAAGCAATCTGCTTCATGAACCTTTTGCAGGTCTTGACGCTTTGGGAAATCGTATGCATGATGCCTTCGTTCAAATTGCACAACGGCCTGATGCATTCATGTACCAAGGCAGTGCTCTTTTCATGCTGGTAGCGCTTGCCGGTTTAACTGCTGCAGGTGGAATTGCACTGACCTCAAAAGCGAGAAAAGCTGCACGAAGACTAGTTCATGAAACACCCTTTGCTTTAACGAGTGCACCTCAGTACGAACAACCTTGTGCTATTATTCGTGATCTGTTGGGGGTTCGTCGTGTATATGCAGAGCTCCTCCGCACAAGTCCGGTATATGATAGAAAAACGCAGGTTTTGGGTATTCCCTCTTCTTATTTCGAACAGCATGACCCTCTGCATATTGCTCTGCAGCTTGTTCCTCCTTTAGGCGTGACTCCAGAAAAAATCCTGGCTCATTACGCAAGAATTGTTGATTTGCAGAGCAAATAAGTTGTTATAGCCAATGACGTACCTAGTTATCCAAATAAGTCATTGGCTTATTAGTACATGACAACAATTTGTACAAACTATTTTGTCATTTACTATAAGTTCCAGAACGTCATGCACGATTACGGTATGCGTATCAACTGCTTCAGCCGATAATCCACCTTCTCTCCTTTCTGTTCATGAGCATCTTTCGCATCTTTCTCGTGGTCCTCTTTCTTTCCGTCTTTCTTGTCGTGTCCGTGCTCGTCTTGCTGTGCAACGTCTTTTCCTTCGTGTTGCTCTTCTTTCTTTCCTTTTTTCTGATCGAGTGCAAACGCCTTGTCTTTTAATTTCTCAAGCGCTTTGTCTTTCTCTTCATCATCCATGGTCTTCGGCTTCCACATCAGACTCAGATTATCATCAAATTTTCGAGGAACAATATGGGCGCAGAGATGGTTGTCGTTCTCTCCCTCCAAAATATTGCCTTCATTGATGATCACATTCGTTCCCTGCGGTCCTAACGCTTCAAACACTGCACTTGCCACATGCGCACTCGTCTGTAAAAAGTGCGTCATCCCTTCATCGTCAAGTTTCGTAATCTCTGTTTCATGTTTCTTGGTAAAG
>Ga0209211_10009367_pt1 | contig 13083 bp, 14 predicted proteins | sample RifGroA2_FD_183992 | JGI IMG/M metagenome (GOLD analysis project Ga0209211, IMG submission 183992) | Groundwater microbial communities from Rifle, Colorado, USA - Groundwater A2 (SPAdes) (version 2) | ecosystem: Environmental > Aquatic > Deep subsurface > Groundwater | place: Rifle, Colorado...
TCTGAGAAGGGGTTGTATCATGGCGCCGGGCAGAAATCAAGGGGACGCAGGGGTTGTCCAGGCCTAGAGCCAAGCTGCGGCTAAAAGTCCGGGGTGCAGAGGCGCAGGGAGACCTCTTCCCCGGCCAGCAGGTGTTTCCGATTTGCCGGCAGATGGATGATGGCGTTGGCCGCCTCGTTCTTGCGGGTGGGCCGGACGGTGAGGGTCTTGCCGTTTAAGCCGGCCACCGCGCCTTTCAGGTTGAGCAGCCCGGTTTTTTTGAGCAGAATAGGCGTGGTCAGGATGGCGCGCCGGAGAGGAGGCAAGGGACGGCGCTGCCCCTGCATCGCCCGCAAGGCCGGCAGGACAAGTTCGTGAAAGAGCAGGAAAACCGCGGGCGGCGGGCCCGGCAGGGCGAAGACCGGTTTGCCTTTGTAGAGGCCGAACATGGTTGAGCGGCCAGGGCGGACCGCCAGGGCCGTGTACAAAGGGGCAATTCCCAGCTCGGCAAAGGCCTGGGGCAGGAGATCGTAGTTGCCCGGCCCCATGCCGCCGGTGGTGATCACCCCCTGGGAGGGGCCGTGCAAGGCATCTTTCAGGGTGGCGACAATTCGGGCGCAGTCGTCGGCCACCAGGCCGAGGTCACGGGAGACTGCTCCCGCGCCCCTGATGAGGGCGGCGAGCAGGAAACGGTTGCCGCCGATAATCTGGCCGGTTTCCGGGGTGTCCGCCGTACTGAGCAATTCGCTGCCTGTGCAGATGATGGCCAGTTCCGGGCGTCCAACCACGGAAACCTGGGCCAGACCGCTTTCGGCAAGGAGCGGGAGATGCTGAACCTCGATCCTGGCCCCGGCCCGGACAATGGTTTGCCCGGCGGCAAGGTCCGCGCCCCGGGCGCGAAGGAAGGCGCCTGGGTTGGGCGGACTGTTTACCAGCACCACCTCTCTATCTCTGCGGCAGCGCTCAAAGGGAACAACCTGATTCGCCCCGGGGGGCAGGGCGCCGCCGGTCATGATGGCAATGGCGCTTTTTCCGGTAAGCCTTGGCAGGTCGGTGGTGCCCGCGGCAATCTCGCCGGTTACCCGCAAAGTTACCTGTTCTGCTCCGGCGGTCAGGTAGCGGCTGTTGACGGCATAGCCATCCATGGCCGAGCGGGCAAAGTCCGGCACCGGACGCATGGACTTGATGGCCTGCGCGGCGATGCGGCCAGCGGCTTCAGACAGGGGGACAGCCTCCGCAGCCAGACTGGGGCTGTGGCTGACAATCAGCCGTTGCGCTGCGGCAAGCGAGAGGATCGGCATGTAACTAATCACGGTGAACGCCTCCGTAAGTCAAATAAGCACGGAATAAGCGGTCACAGGGTGCCGCAGGTTGCGGCAAGCGGGCCGGCGATGCGTACTTTTGTACGTGAGCCTGACCGATCGCCGTAAGATGTGGTGCCCTGTGATCGCTACATCGGCATGGCTCAGGGCTCCAGCATGGCGGCAAGACGGGCAAGGTCATGCTGGTGGTTGATGTTTTGAAAGGTGGTGAGATCTGGGATGACCTGCAAGATCTCCTCGGCGGTGACCTTGCGGATGCGCAGCTTTTTGTACAGGACGCCGAGCTTGTACTGGCCGACGGCGAGATTTTCCTCGATGAGCGGCAGGGCTGTTTGGCTGTAGACCGCGTACAGAGGCTCCGGCCCCTCGGGCAGCCAGGGCAGCACCACCTCATGGTCGCCGGGCAGTTCGCAGAGAAAACGGATCAGCGCCGGATTGACCAGCGGCATATCGCAGCCGCAGACAAAGGCGCGGGGCTGGGAGATCGCCTGCAGGGCGGCATGGATTCCGGCCAGGGGGCCGCAGTTCAGGTATTGATCGCCGGCCATGGGCCAGCCGAGAAAGGCATAATCCTCAGGGGTATTGGTGACCAGCAGGGTTTCCGGGAACAATCCGGCCAGCCTGCGGGTGATTCCCTTTATCAGGGCATCGCCCTGATGGAGAGCCAGGGCCTTGTTGCTGCCGAAACGCGAGCTTTTGCCGCCCGCCAGGATCACCCCGGCAACCTGACTGATCATGTCGGCGGGGCCTGACGGATGGTGATGATGATCTCCTCTGGGTTCTGGCACCCCTTGAGCGAACAGGTCATGCCGGTGATGGCCTGGCGGAGAAAGCTCTCCACGAAGGAGTTGAGATAGACCGGCTGGCCGTTGACCAGCAGGCTGGTTTTTTGCCGGGGGAAGGGCTTGATGAAGCGTTCTTCGAGAAAATCGGCCAGGCCGATGACATCGTCCAGGCCAAAGCAGGGGAGATCTGTGGGGCAGGAGATGTCGCTGACCATGGCAACCCAGGTTTCATCCCGCTCCGGCAGGGGCTCGGCATGCAAGGTGCTGCGGAAGACCTCGATCTTGGGCAGCCCCAGCCGCTTGTAGCCCTCGGTGATCACCAGATCAATATCGCCGTAATAGCGGCCCACCAGCTCTTCAATGCTTAGATCTTCGGGGACATCGCGGATAAGCCCCAGGCCGGTGGGGGATGAGAGGGCCACGGTGGAGGCGCCGGCCTGCTTGTGGCGCCAGGTATCCTTACCGGGCTTGTCCATTTCAAAGGCGTGGACATGGTGCTTGATGGTGCCGATGCGGTAGCTGCGGCGGTTTAATTCCGGGATAAGCTTTTCAAGAAGCGTGGTCTTGCCGGAGTCGGGTTTGCCGATGAATGCGATGACAGGGGGCATGGTGTTTGCTTACCGTGAGTAAAAAGGAAGGTTTCGTGTAACTATCCAGCTCAGTGCCGGGAATGAACAAAAACCACCGAACAGTAACTATCCAGCAGTGCCGTAGCTGCTAGGCAGAAGTCTGCGAAGTGTGCTGGTGCCCATGAGCAGGCTGATAACAACGCAGATGCGGTGCTGCTGGATAGTTACTGTTTCGCTTCAGCCCGGCGGCCAGGACATGGCCCTGCCCCCGAGAACGTGGAGATGCAGGTGGAAAACAGTCTGCCCGGCTTCGGCCCCGTTGTTCATGACCAGGCGGCAATCTTCCGCGCCGTTTTCCCTGGCCAGTTGCGCGCCGATCCGGACGACCTTGCCGATGAGAGTTTCGTCTTCACTTGCAACCGCGCCAGGGCCGCTGAGGTGTTTTTTGGGAATGACCAGAAAGTGCTTGGGTGCTTGGGGGCTAATGTCCCAGAAGGCGAAAACATCTTCATCTTCGAACAGTTTTTTGGCAGGTATTTCCCCGTTGATGATCCTGCAGAAAAGACAGGGGTTGCTCATCGCTTCTCCTTGTTTGTAAGATACCTGAATCCGTGAGCGTTCGAGAACGGTGCAGGTGCAAGGCGGCAACGATGTCGATAATACATATGGTATATCAACGAGTTGCCAACGCAGCAGATGCGCCGTTATCGGGCGCCCCGCAGGGCGGCGGGGTGAATCAGGGCAACACTGGTGAAGCTTGATATTTGCCGGCAACAACAAGTAGATATCAAATAATCAACCACGAAGCCGTCACGGATTCAGGAGATAATAATCAGCCGCAGAATACTGTTCGGGGCTGGTTCTGTCAAATGTAAAGGTAATTGGTCGGCAGTAAAGAAAGGTGCGGCGGCCAGTCTCGCTGGTGACAGCCGGCGGCTGTTTTGGTATTGTGATGAGGTGCGCTGTTGCCTGGGAGTTGTCCTGTGGCAAATCAGGGCAAAAATACTAATTTGCCGGGAAACCGGCGGGGGATGCCATGCGTCAGTTTGTTGTTGATGAGTTGAGCAGAGAGGAACAGAATAATCTGGAGTCATATCTGAAGCGCACCTTGCCGTCTGCCCCCATGGAGGGGATGTTCTGGCTGCCTGTCCCGGAGGAGCTGCTGGCCGAAGCGCAGCAGGGGCATAAGCAATGCGGCCCGTTTTTTTTCGGGATCGAGCTGGGGCGGAGCAGGTTGATCGTCGAATTTCTGGTCCGGAGTCAGAGCAACCTGCATTGCTCGTGCATCAGTTATGCCACCCCGGCCCAGCGCCAGTTTCTCCTTGGGTTTCTTGACCGGATGCTTGAGGATGAACAGATCAAGGCGTGAAGGGTTAGCAAAAAGATCCATCCGCAAGGCAAAAAAAATCCCCGGCCAAGATGGCAGGGGATTTGGCTCAGTCAGGACAGGCTGAAAATTTTTTGCTTACCACCAGCAGATGGTCTGGTCGGCCGTAAAAACTTTGTCCACCAGGGCGTCGTAGTCCGGGTTCTCAACATTAAGGGCAAAGGACTCGGCGTCACGACCCTCGGAGACGATCTCCGCCAGTTTTTTGGTGTCGTCATTGGGTTCAGAGCGATATACATTCAAGAGTTTCATCGGAGCACTCCTTGTTTGTTGGTTCTCGGGGGTTGATCAGCTCTTGTCTGAGCGCATGATGCCGTAGGGAATGATATAGTCCAGCTCACGGAGCTGCTTGCCGATCTCCTCGAGGGTGACCTTGGGCATCCCTAAATTTTCGGCGTTGGCGTCCACCGTGGTGTAGACCTCACCTTCCATGTCGCGAATCCACTCGATGTTTTCCTTGTGGTAGTCGCTTACGTCGGTGAGTTCGTTGTTTAGAATATATCCGTATGCATACATGTTCTCGACAGCCAGCCCCAGGGCGGAGCGGATGCCGTCCAAGGTGTATTCCTGGTTTGCCAGCAGAAAGCCTACTTTCTTCGACATTGTGGTATCTCCTTATAAGGTCAGGTAGCAGTCGTAGTCTTCAATAATTGCGCCATGCTGGCCCTGGGTGGCCATGTCCTTGGCCTCAAGTCCCTTGGGAACGTCGTTGATCGGATCGTAGCCGCACTTCTTGTAGCTGTCCGCGCAGATGGAGACATCGTCGGCCATTTCGCAGAGGGCCGGGAAATCGGAACACTTGGTCAGGTGGACGCCGTACCAGCTGAAGAAAACCTTAACCTTGGAACCCTTGGCCTTGGCGGCCTTGGTGATCCCCATGACGTGCCGCATGTTCTGGGGAGAGGTGACAAAGATACCCAAACTTTTAGCCATTTGCTGTCTCCTTGAATAATTGAAAGGCGCCGAGCCGAAAAGATTCAGGCACCATGGCGTTTGTGGGAATTACTGCTTCTTCATGTAGAAACGGATGAAGCCTGCGTCTTCCTTTTCGCCGAGATACTCGTGTCCGGCGCGGGTGCACCAGCCGGGCAGGTCGTTGCGGGAGCCGGGATCGGTGCCAAGCACTTCGAGGATTTCACCGGAACCCAGCTTGTCCATTTCCTTTTTGGTCCGCAACAGGGGCATGGGGCAGCTCAGGCCTTTTGCGTCAAGGGTGCGGTTCGGGGTGATGCCCTCCGGGGCCTTCTTGAAATCGTCGCTCATGGTTTCCTCCTTGGGAAAGATTGTGGTGTTCTATTTTTTAAAAAAACGGGAAACGGCGGGATTTTTAAGGTGGTTCCGCTCGATGCCGTTGGCTGTTCTCCGGGAGTTGTCAGGTGTAGGGAAAGCCGTCGCCTTCTCCAATAGAAAAGGTGAATTAGTGTCTACCAAACATCCGCGGACCATGTCAAGGGAATTTGTGAGTGATCATTTGCCGGAATGTTCAGGGTGAACCCCCTGTTTTTCTGGTTGATTTTTCTCCTTGTTGTGTGTCACATTGTGGTGGCGATTCAGGTCGGGTGTCGGAATATTTTCCCGGCTTGACAAAAGTGTGCGGCACCGGGTAAAGAAAATCGTTCTGAGCTGGCTTGCGAAGGGAGATTGAAGCGTCGACTTTCCGTGTTTCGTTTGGGAAATGTCGGGAGTGCAACTTGTAGTTTTCAGAAAAAACGGGAGAGGAGAGCGATTATGAGTGGAAGCAGCGGGCTTGGCGACACTGCCAAAGAGCTTTACAAAAAGTTATGCCAGGATGAGTGGAATCCCTATACCTCTGGAACCCTCGTCGCCTTTCTGAGCGTGATGCTCTTGGCCTGGTATCGGCCGTGGGGGGCGACCGGGGCGGTGCGCAATTGGGCGGACTGGCTTTTGTACGGTCTCGGGATCTACGGTGATGCTCCTGCTTCGATTTTTGTCAATAGCGGTTCCATCATCGGTCTTGGTTTTGTGGGCGGCGCTTTTCTTTCCGCCTGCTTTGGCAACAACTTTGCCTTCCGGATTCCGCCGGTTCTGGAAATGGTCAAGGGGGTGGCTGCCGGTATCCTGATGGGGGTCGGCGCGACCCTTGCCGGTGGTTGCAACGTGGGCGGATTTTACAATGCGATCGGCAATTTGTCCGCCAGCGGCTTCGCGATGATGGCGGGGTTGATTGCCGGCGCCATTATCGGCCTCAAATATATCTACTGGGAGATGGAGAATGTTTCCTGGGGCAGCGGCGGGGCCAAGACCATCGAAGTTCCTTTTGCCACCCAGGTGGTGCTCGGGATTGTCGCCCTGCTGGTCATGATCTGGGGCGCCTATACCTACACCGCCAATGAGACGCTGGCCAAGATGGGTGGAGTGCTGCTGATCGCGGCCGCGCTGGGTTACACCATGCAGCGGGGCCGTTGGTGCATGATTCAGGGCTTTCGTGAGCCCCATATGACCGGCAATGCCACCATGGCCAAGTCGGTGGCGTTGAGCATCGTCCTGCTGACCATCGGCGGGGTGATCGTCAAGGCCGGCGGCATCAACGAAGTGGAGCATTACGTGCGCGGCACCTTCGGCTGGGGCGGGGTGGTTGGCGGGATGATTTTTGGCTTTGGCGCCATTTTAGCCGGCGGCTGCGGTACCGGCACCCTGTGGCGGGTTGGAGAAGGCCAGATCAAGCTGTGGATCGTGGTGCCTTTTTTCGGGATAGCCAACTCCTTGATGACCAGGTGGTTTTCCGTCAGCGACGTCGAAGGAATGGATGCCTTCCTTAATGAAGGGGTCACCAACGCCGGCAAGCTCGGCAGCTTTGTCTATATGCCTGGCACCTTTCTCGGCTACGGCGGCACCCTGGCGCTGGTTTTCCTGGCCATGGCGATCTGGTGGCTGGTGGCGCGCTGGAATGAGGACAGCAACAAGCTTATAGTTGAGATGTAAGGAGACAATCATGCCGCTGGGCGCGGTGTGTAGTTCATAACAGATCGCATTCCCCGGGGGTTCCGGGGAATGCGATTTTTTTGTCCTGTATACCTTGGCTTGCAAGGAGTACTATTTCCCTTGACAGTGCTTTGCCTGTCATCCTAGCATTGTACGAGGCCTCATCTCGAGGCGCGCCAGTTTTTTATGTTCGCAGGGTGTTTTATGGTCGAAGCGGTTTCCGGGCTGCATAAGCATGTCTCCATTTCCTTGGGGCAACTGCTGCAAAATGGCGAGATTATCGCCATTGTTGATGATGATGCGGCAATCCGCGAGCCGCTCAGGAGCTATTTTGAAGTACACGGCCTGCCCGTGGCGGAATGCGCCTCGGCGGCAGACCTCATGCAGGTTCTGTCTTCCCGGAATGTGGCCTTGGTCCTTCTTGACATCGGTCTCCCGGATACCGACGGCCTTTCTCTTTTGCCCCGGATCGTGGACCAATACCCTGATGTCGCCGTGATCATGCTCACCGGCATTGCCGACCTGCAGGTGGCTTTGGACTGCATGCGCAAGGGCGCCACGGACTATCTCTCCAAACCGGTGCAGTTTGAAGAAATATTCCATGTGGCGCGCAAGGCTCTGGAAAAGAGGCGGCTGGTTTTTGAAAACCGCAAATATCAGGAAGAGCTGGAAGAAGCGCATTTCCGGATTCAGCTCCTGCATCAGTTGTCGGTGAAGATGAACACCGTCTATCTGAGCACCGTGGAACTTGATCAGATCCTGCGGGCCGTCCTGGTGGGGATTACCTCGCGGGAAGGGTTGGGCTTTAACCGGGCTTTTCTGGTCCTGTTTGACGAGGATGGCCGGTTTTTGCGGGGGAGGATGGCCATTGGCCCGAGTTCCCGGGAGGAGGCCGGCAAGGTTTGGGGGGAGATCGAAGAGCGGGATCTCAACTTTTTACAGATCGTTGACAATCTCAAAGAGATCAGTAAGTCCCAGGACGCCGCGGTTAACACCATTGCCAGGCGTTTGCTGGTTTCGGCCGAGGACACCGAAAACATCCTGATTCGCGCCGTGCTGGGGAGAAGGAGCTACAGGGTTTCGCCGGAAAACGGTTGGGTGCCCGTGCCTCTGGAGCGACGCAACGGCAATGGTGGCAGGCATGGCAACGGAGACCGCCTGCTTAACGAGCACCGGCAAAATGTGGAGATGGTTGCCACTCCTCTTGCCGTGCCCAGGGAGCTCATCAACATCCTTGATGAGGATGCCTTTGTCGTGGTGCCGCTGTACTCTCCGGGTCGTTCCTTCGGAGTAATCATTGCTGACAATTATGTGACCAGGCGCCCCATTGAGGATAATCATATCAGCGCTCTGGAGCTGTTTGCCAGCCAGGCCAGCCTCGCCATTGAACAAAGTAATCTGCACAACGAACGGCAGCGCAAGATCATCGAGCTTGAGGCGGTGAATCAGGAGCTTGACCGGAGCAAGGATCTGCTGGTCGAGGCGGAGCGTTATTCTGCTCTGGGCCATATGGCGGCCCAGCTGGTCCACATCATCAGAAATCCCATCACCTCCATCGGCGGGGTTTCCCGCATCCTGAGCAAAAAGAATGTCGATCCCGAGTGGGAAAAATACCTGAATGTCATTATCCGTGAAACAGAGCGGGTGGAATCCACCCTGGAGGATCTTTTTGCCTTTGTGGGGCAGGGCGAGATTCACCGGGAGGATATCCCGCTCTGCATGGTGATCGAAAAAACCGCTCTCCTGCTTCAGTCGAGCATGGCAAAACATGGGGTGACCTGGAAGTTGGAATGCCCCGGCCAGGAGCCGGTTATCCAGGGGGATATGCATCAGATTCGCCAGGTGTTTCTCCATCTGTTTAGAAACGCGGTGGAGGCCATGCCCGATGGGGGGCGGCTGACCATTATCGTGGAGGCCGGCGAGGGGCAGGCCATTGTTTCGGTAATCGACACCGGACCCGGGATTCCGGAATCCTATCTGGACAAGGCCAAGGATCCGTTTTTCACCACGAAAACTTACGGAACAGGCATGGGCTTGACCCTGGTTGAACGGATTGTCAATGCCCATGGCGGCAGTTTCTCTCTCAAGCCCCACCTTGGCGGCGGCCTGGAAGTCCGGGTGGTTTTGCCTCTACAGTAAAAGTGACAAGGTGCCAGGTTTTTGGCCAATCCCGGCACCAGGCAGGCGAGGTGGGTAAGGCATGAAAATCGAAGGCCCCACCCCTCTTCTCAAGGGGATACAGTTGCCTGCTTCAGGCCGGAGTGAGGGCGGCGGCAAGCCAGGCTCGCCGCCGCCTTTGCTGTTTGGACAGGGACAACTGCTCAGGGGGGAGGTCACCGGCTTTACTCCGGAGGGCAAGGTGCTTATCGATCTCGGCGGCCAGATCGTTGAGGCGAGGAGCGAGGTGGCGCTTAAGCCCGGCAGCGCCCTATGGCTTGAGGTGCAGCAGACTGAGCCTCTCTGGCTGCGGGTGGCCGACAAAAAAGGGGCGGCCCAGGAATTTCTTCGGCAGTTTTATACCGATCCCGCCGCCATGGGCAAAGGGCTGCGGGCCTTGCTCGGCCTGGCTTTTCTCGCGGAGGCGGAAAACAGTTTTCCGGAGCAGGCAGGAGCCCTGCAAAATTTTGCCAATAGCGCCATGGGATCGGAGGCCGATCCCGGTCGGCTCCTCCGTCTGCTGGCCATGTTGGGTACCGGGACGGCCGCGGAAGAGGGCGGCTCCGGCCAGGCAGGCTCTGGCCCGGAAAGGCTCCAGGATCTGATCGCCCTCCTGGCCGGTAAGCAGGACGGGGTTCTTGGCAAAGCAAACGGTGCCGCCATGCAGAAGCTCGGAATGCTTCTGGAATTGCAGGGGGAACTCAACGCTCTGCCCGCCTCGGCCCAGCAGGCGCAGTTTCTCCTCTTTCCCTGCCTCTTTGCCATGGGCGCTGGGGTGGGGCAATGGCTTTTCACCCTGGACCGTGGGGAAGATCAGGCTGCCGCCGGCGGGGAGCGGGGCTACTCGCTTTCTTTTTTTCTGGAGATGAGCCGGTTGGGAGAGGTGCAGATCCAACTCCGGGTCAAGGGCCAGGCCCTGCAAGGGGAATGCCTCGTGAACAGCGAGGCGGTGCGGGAGCATCTGGCCCCGCAGCTTGCCGAGCTTGAGGAGTTGCTGGGCAAGCTAGGCTACGAGCCGGTTCTTTTTTCCTGCCGGGTTGCCAAGGTCGGCATGCTGGAATCATTGAAGACCGGCATTGAGATGGCGGCGCAACTGGACAGCGTCAGGATCGTCGACCTTCAGGCCTGAGGGCAGGGGCCGCCTTTGCCCCGGAACCAGGAGGCCGCCGTGCCGAGCAGGCCGGTAAGGACTGCCCCCAGCAAGGCGCCGTGCAGGGAGGTCAGGAAGGCTGCGGCATGCTCCGGCTGGAAATCCCGTAAATCAAGACCGTTGGTAAGTCCCCGGAAAAACAGGGAGAAGATCAGGGCAGCCTGGGCGATGCCCAGGAGCATGCCCAGATTCCTGGCCGTGGCCAGCAGGGCTGCGGCGGCGCCCGTCTTCTCGGCCTCCACCTGGCTTAGGACCGAGGCGCTGTTTGGCGAAAGAAACAGGGCCTGGCCCAGACCCACCAGCAGCAACTGTCCGGCAATCATGAGCGGCGAGGTGGCGGCCTGAATCGTGGTGAGCAGGAATACCCCCAGGGTGGAGACGCTCAGGCCGAGAGTGCTGATAAACCGGGCGCCGACCTGATCGGAAAGCCAGCCGGCCAGGGGAGAGACCACTAGGATCGAGGAGGGGATGGCCAGCATGACCAGACCGATTCGCGAAGGAGGCAGGCCGAGAACCCGGTCAAGATAAAAGGGGATAAGCAGGATCACGCCAAAAAGGACCGTGAAGGAAAGCATGGCGCTGACTATGGCCAGGCTGAAGTGCCGGTTGCGGAAAAGCTTCAGGGCCAGAAGCGGGTGGGGCAGCCGGGCCTCGATGGCGATAAAGCAGGCCAGGGCGACCACGCCGGCGCCGCCGGTGAGGAGCAAGCCGGCGGCCTGCCAGTTGGGCGCGGAGGCATGGCTTAGGGTCAGGCAAAGCAGGACCAGGGCCGCCGCCCAGGCCAGGCTTCCCAGCCAGTCCAGCGGCCCGGTATAATGGCGGGTTGGGCCGGGCAGAACCCGGATGGCAAAGAAAGCGAAGATCAGCCCCAGCGGGACAGTGAGGAAAAAAAGAACGCGCCAGGAGGCGAGTTCGAGCAGGAAGCCCCCCAGGCTGGGGCCGCTCATCAAGCCGAGGGAAACGGCCATGCCGATCAACCCCAGGCCGCGGCCCAGCTGTTCGCGCGGGAAGGCCTCCTTGATGATCGCCGGGCCTGCGGCCATCATCATCGCCCCGCCCAGGGCCTGAGAGAATCGGGCGGTCACCAGGAAAGTCAGCCCCGGCGCCCAGGTGCAGGCCAGGGAGCCCAGAGCGAAGATCAGCAACCCTGAGGTGTAGATCCTGCCCCGGCCCAGCCGGTCGGCAAGATGGCCCCAGAAGAGCAGGGTGGCGGTGATGGTGAGCAGATAGATCAGCACCACCCACTGGGTGTCGGCCAGCGAGCTGTGGAAATCCTTCATGATGAAGGGCAGGGCGATGTTCACCATGCTGCTGTCCAGGGTGGACATGAATACGCCGGCGGCCACGATGAGAAAGGTGGGCCATTTGTTTGCAGGGGAAGACACGGAAGGGATCTGTTGCCTCAAGGAAAAAGAGCGGGTTTTGGCGCCGACCGCATTGGGCTGGCTGATTTTTTTGTACTGTATCGCAAGTCGGCTGATCCTGCAAAGGGGATTGCGGGGAAACTGACTTTTTGGTAATCGTTCACCAGGGGCACACAATTTCCGGCGACCCCAGAACTGTAACCGTTCAGCAGTGCCGTAGATGCTAGGAAGAGGCCTGCGATGTGTGCTGGTGTGCACATGAGCAGGTCGATGACAACGCAGATGCGGTGCTGCTGAACGGTTACACTTTTTGTGCTTTCAAGCATTCTGATCATGGGGAGAAAAATGGCTGACGGGCAAAGCGGAGGTGCGGAGGAAAGAATTGCCCAATGTGTCGCGGGCTGCAAGGATCCGGCCCTGGGGGAGATTATGCGGACGGCGGGCCGGGCCGCCCTTGCCGCGGGCGGTGTTTTGCGAAGCCTGTACGACCAGCCCCACCGGATTACCCACAAAGGGGCCATTGATCTGGTCACCGAGGCGGACGTGGCCGCGGAACAGACCGTGCTCGCCATGCTACGGGAAGCGGGCGGCGACATCGGCATTCTCGCGGAAGAATCGCACTCCTCCTATGAAACCCTGCCTCAGGGGCCGGTCTGGGTTATCGACCCCCTGGACGGCACCACCAACTTTGCCCATGGCTTTCCTTTTTTTGCGGTGTCCATCGCCTATGCCGTGGGCACACGCAGCAAGGTCGGCGTGGTCTACGCGCCCATGCAGGACGAGCTTTTCTGCGCCTGCCTTGGCGACGGGGCCTGGCTCAATGGCCGCCCCATCAAGGTTTCCGGCGCCTCTTTGTTGCAGGACTCCCTTTTGGCCACGGGCTTTCCCTACGCCATCGAGACAGAGGTCGAAGGGGTGATGGCGGCGCTTAGCCGGTTGCTGACGAGATGCCAGGGGGTGCGGCGGACCGGGGCTGCGGCGGTTGATCTTGCCTATCTTGCCTGCGGCCGGACCGATGGCTTTTGGGAGATCAACCTCAAGCCATGGGACACCGCCGCGGCCATGCTGCTGGTGAGCGAGGCCGGGGGCCGGCTGACCGCCTACAACGGCCAAGGGTACACCCCCTATCTGCCCGAGGTGGTGGCGAGCAATGGCAGGATCCATGCGGAGATGGTCGGGCAACTGGCGGATTTCAGTAAGGCGGGGAAATAGTGAGAAATAAAAAGTGGTGAATGGCGGCGGTTTTTTTCTCTCGACAGTCTGCCACCATGTGGTAGTTTAGGCAGACTTTGGTGAGACCGGAAAAGTCCCCGCAGGCAACTTCTCGCCCTTCAGACGAAAAGATCGGAGAAACAAGATGGAAACGGAAAAGAAAAGGCATTTTCATACCCAGGTAATTCACGCCGCCTTAAAACCTGGGGATTGGC
>Ga0209211_10009368_pt1 | contig 13081 bp, 12 predicted proteins | sample RifGroA2_FD_183992 | JGI IMG/M metagenome (GOLD analysis project Ga0209211, IMG submission 183992) | Groundwater microbial communities from Rifle, Colorado, USA - Groundwater A2 (SPAdes) (version 2) | ecosystem: Environmental > Aquatic > Deep subsurface > Groundwater | place: Rifle, Colorado...
TTTTTGTTATCACAGCATTTAGTCACCAGCCGATAGCGGGTGCGCTATCGCTTGCTAAATTGAGACAACCGTGATAGCTTATTATCAAGGTTTCGGAACGGTTTCGAAGCCTTGGAGTTGTCCTTTGAAAAAGGAGGGAAAATGTGGCAACATATAATGAACGTTAGCCTCTTCACTATTATGGCCGCGTGGATGGCCTTCGGTTTTGTAGAGTCTCTCAATAAGTTAAAAAATTCTTTTGGGAGAATTTTAGTTGCTGTTGGCACTTACGGTGGTTCTGTCGCTATTTATTTTTTTATTAACGGAACCCGACGCGTTAGTGGTGCGTGGCGCGATTTGTTTATGTTTTTTCTTGGCACGTCTTTGATTACGACTTTTGTGTTGTTCTGGAGCGCCCTTGTTCCAGCTCTAGGAAGTAAGAAGCAAACTGAAAAAAACATAAAAAGCGCCAAACATCGATGCTTGCTATCGCGACGACCTTTGCTCAAACGAAAGCGACATTCGTTATTGTTAAGGTAGAAGGCAAATTTTTCCCGAAAGAGGATGGTTTTAAAATAAATTCGTACAAATATAAAAAGCGCCCCACAAAACAGGGTGCTTTTGCCTTTAATTTTTATTATACATTATACACAAGACATACAAGAAAGTTTTTTTAAGATATCTCTGACGATGGGTCGCATATCTTTCTTGTTTTTCATTTTGCCGGCGCTGAAAGTTATTGTCTTCCACTGTTCTTGTCTCGAGCCTATCGAAGGGCTCTGTCCTAAGCTTGTCGAATGGCTCAAAATACTTAAAACCTGATTCTTTACCGAGGGGGGGGTTTCTAAAATTCCCAAGACTTGTTCGCCAGACGGTTCCTGAATTAAAATGCACACAAATTTTGATTTAGTGCTTAGCGTCTTGTAAATATCTATTATTCTTACCACATCATCAAAACTTGTCTGGGTTTTTTCTAAATCCGATCGCGTAATAACTCCTAAAGTGGTAGAAGAAGATGGGTCAAAAATTGTGCGCGCCAAAAGCCTTCCCAAAAGCTGTTTCTGGTTTTGCTTGGGCGAAGTTAATGGGACGGGCTCAGGCTGTAATTTCCAAGAAAAAATATCGGAAACAACCTGCGTGCAATTTTTGGCATTTGAATTGTTTATAAAAAATCCAGATTTTGCTTGCTCGTCGGATGAGCGGGCCTGTTTTATGTAATAGGAATGGCTGATGTTGATAATTGGCCTTTTGGGATAGTTGTCTGGCAAGGACTGTTCCAAAAAATCAAGGCCGTCATCGCACAGAACTATAAAAAGATCCGGAGTCTGTTGATAGAGGGCGTCAATTAAAGAATTGTCGCTTAGCATTATATCGGTTTTTTTCAGAGGAGATAAAAGCCCTTCAAAAAATATTGTAAGGTCGTTGCCGTTTTTTTCATAACGCAAGCCCTTGAGGTTCTTCTGGTTTAAATTTACAGTTAAGGCCGCCTCGGAATTTTTTTGGTATGGCAGAAGCGTTGAAGAGTGCGAGATTTTTTTAAGAATATCTATATGATTATCGGGCAGGCAGATAAAAGATTTCTTATTGTCTTTATGAAGAAGACTCGAGAGAAATCCTGCCGCGTAGATGCTTTCCTCTTGTGTCGGGGATGGAATTATAAAAATTTGCCGGCTTTTATCTAAAATCTCATCAAATTCACTTTTTTGCTTGCTGTTTAAAAACGTTTGCATATTTTTAATAAAACACCTACTTTATAATCACCATAAGAAATAAGTGTATCCTCGGGCATTTTAGAAGTCAACACTTTTTCTTTGCCGCCGTATTTTATTTGTAAAGAAAATTATTTATGATACTATAAAATAAGGGTCTATTTTTTAATAAATAAATGTTATTTATATAAGTATAAATATGGTAAATATGAAAAAATACAGCATGTATTTAGGAGCGCTCGTTTTATTAGTAGTTTTTGGCGGATATTTTGTTTGGCAATATTACCAGACAAATATTGAGTTTAGCCAAAGCGGAGCTACCGCCAAGCTTCAGTTGGTATGTGGCAATACATCTTGTCCGGGATCGTCAACTTCAGACAATCCAAAGATTAAACAGGCGATTTCTTGCATAGATCAAAAACTTAATTGGAAAGGCAAATTTTCCGAATCAATAACTGTTGATGATGACCTCGCCCCACATGCCGGAGGGGCTTGTAGTTTAGATGGACCCACCGAAATAAACGGAGTTCGCCTTTGCGCTGTTTATGCTTTTGACGCGGCGCTGGACTATGTTAAGGCTAGAAGAGCTAAAGCCGCGGCAGCAAGTTGTGGAGCGATTGGATATTTAGTGGATAAAAATGGCGATGCTATTTTGGGCGGATTTTTAAGACCTAAATCATACAGCCATTTACACTTAGAACTAAAAGATTCTACCGATTCTTGCGGTTGCAAATGGACCAACGTAAGCGGTCCATCGTCTAGTCCAACTCCAGCGGCCAGTCCGACAGCCATCCCTTCGGTCTCGGCGAGCGTTTCCTCTGGCCCGTCCACTTACCCCGCTCTTCCTCTCTCCCAAATATATCCATCCAAGGAATCTTTATTGAAATATCCGCTCACATATTTGGACGCAAGTACTGTTCCCGCGCCGAGAAGTTTGACGGAGAATGTGTTTGCCAGATTTACTACTTATGGCGGGCAAAATAGGCCCGGCCCAACAGAAACAATATCTTGGTCGGTTTCAAAAATAGCCTGGACGATCAGCTCGGGCTTTTTGCCTCAAGGATTAAAGCTTTATACGGGCATTGGCGCCGATTCAAGCCAGAAATCAAGCTGGGCGGAAGTCAGGGGAATTCCTTCCCAAATCGGCACATTTGATTTCAAGCTAAAGGCCACAGATTCTGATGGCGCAAGCAAAACCCAGGATTATTCAATAGTGGTGCAGGCGCCCAAAAACGCTCCGATGCTAAGCGACGGGCTTCTGGCTGACTGTGAAAATAAGGTTGACTGTATCGAGGGGAGCAAAGGGCCGCTCAACGGTTTCACCAAGACTAATTTTTTAAGACCTGCGACTATTAATAAAGTATATGGCAACACGATTAGAGCTTTCGGAATGGTTTTGCCTTTGAAATGGTCTGTTGCCAAAGGAGCTTTGCCGGAAGGATTTAGGTTTATTAGCGAGCCAGATTCATTTGGTTTATCGTTTGGGGCCGAAAAAGTAACGGCTCCGGCCGGATTGTATAATTTTACGATTAAAGCCACGGATAGTCTGGGCAAGACCGCTACCAAAGATTACGCAATAAGAGTTTATTCTCAAAATCCGTTGCGTTTGGCTATTGAGGCCCCTTGGGTTGGTGGCGGAGGAGAAGATAAATCTCAAAGATTTTTCAATTATTATTTGCCGGCGGGAGTGGTCGGCAAAGAATACAAAGCTTACCACAAAGACGCTTTTGGTTCGTCCGATTTGTCCGGCGATTTCACCTTTAAAGTTTTCGGCGGAAACGGTGATTATTCTTTGCGCTTGGTGAGCGGAAGCTTGCCGCCGGGACTGTCAATTGTTCCAATGTCCTGTTCTTTGACTAGCGATCGTCCCTGCTTTAATTTTAAGCTTTCCGGAACTCCCACAACCCAAGGCAACTATACCTTTGAGTTGCAGGGTGAAGAACGCGCGTCAAGCACAGTTTTTGTCAGACGAGAATTTTATTTAGCTGTCAGGAAGATAATGCCGATAAAGGTTTACACCCAAGATGAAACAAATTGGACGTTTGAGAGATATTGGAACTCCTCGATGGTTAGCGAGACTGGCAAAAGTCTTTTGTATGGAATGGCCGATCGGGGATTTTTTGTCGCTTTTGACACGGGTGGATCTTCCGTGCCATACTCTTATTCTTTGAGTGGTAGCGTCCCCCCCGGTTTGCAGCTCAAGCAAGACAATAAACCAATATCGGGGGGAACTGCGAAGGGCATGATTGTCGCGAGACTATCCGGCGTTATTAATTCAAGCGCCGCTGGTAAGACTTACGATTTTATGGTTATCGCCCAAGATTCTTTGGGTAATTATGCCCAGAGAAGATTCTCCATGTTTGTAAAAAGTATGCCTCCGGCTATGAGCTGGAACGCTTCAGCTCATCAGGGCGTCTCCGGTACCAGTCCAGCGGGATTCTTTACGCCCAAGAGCATGAATATGTATTCCGCCAAACCGCCAATGTTCCAAGAAGGAAAAACTCTTAGCGCGGTCTACGGCTCTAGCACTTTAGACGGTCTATATTCTGAAGGAGCGGTTGTGTCCAGAAATTCGGCTTTGGATAATTCCTACAGCTTAAAAAGCGGAGCGTTGCCGTCGGGGACTAGATTTGAAAATGGCCTCAAGGTCTGCGCAAAAGAAATGTCTGGAGGAGGTTGCTGGCACTGGTTTAATTTAGTTGGTCCATTGCAAAAATCTGGATATTACACCTTTGCGATTGGCGCAAAAGATAGTCGCGGGTATGAAGAGGTGGAAGAGTTTTATTTGAAAGTCGCGCCTAAATAATTTTTAGTTCGCTTAAAACCGCCCTGAGCTTGTCGAAGGGCGGTTTTAGATTTAGAAACATTTTTTCCTGTGGTATAATTTTATTAGCTTATGGAAGAAATTTTTCATACAAAAAATTTAAAAGAAACTCAAAATGTCTCTAAAAAGGTCATTGAGCTATTGCGGCAGTCAGCTGTTCGTGGCCGGCGGGCTTCAGTCGTGGGGCTTGTGGGAGATCTGGGCGGAGGCAAAACGTCTTTTACGCAGGGCTTGGCAAAAAATTTAGGGATTAAAGGAGAGATTTTAAGCCCGACGTTTATTTTAATGCAAAGCTATCTGCTTGCAGATAAAAAATTGACCTGGAAAAATTTTTATCATCTGGACGTTTATCGGATAAAATCATCTAAAGAGATTTTAAAAATCGGATTTGAAGAAATTATAGAAAACAATCAAAATATGATCGTAATTGAATGGGCTGATATTATAAAAGATATTATGCCGAAAAATACTCTATGGATAGAATTTAAGTGGCTGGACGAAAGTGAGAGAAAAATAATTTTACATAGAATACCCCCCATAAATTAACAGAATCAGTTTTACAACATTCCAATATTCTGCAGAATATTGGAATGTTGTAAAAAAGAGATTATACTGAGGTAAAGCAATAATATGATAATCGACAATCATAAAAAATGAAAACACCCAAGCAATTAGAACGTTATTTTAAGGGAGCGGCTAATCATTGGCGAATTGCTATTTTAGCTGTCGTTGAGAAAAATAATGAAATTGTGCTTGAAGAGATTGCTGAAAAATTGCACGCTAACTTTAAAACGGTTTCTCAGCACACCCACTCTTTAGTCCGTGCGGGTCTTTTGAATAAAAAATATAAAGGTCGCCAAGTTGCTCACATGCTCTCACCTTACGGAAAATTGTTTATATCCTTTATAAAAACATTCTAATATTCTATAGAATATTAGAATGTTTTTCAAGGCGGAATTATGCAGGAAATAAAAAATAAAAAAATACTTTTACTTTTAGATTCAAATGGTCTTATTCATAGGGCATATCATGCATTGCCTCCTTTGACTAACCCTAAGGGCGAGATGGTGAATGCTGTATATGGATTTATTAGTATTTTATTGCGCGTGCTTAAAGAAATAAAACCAGATTTTGTGGCTGCAACTTTTGATTTGGCTGGTCCGACGTTTCGTCACGAGGCGTTTGCAGGGTATAAAGCCCAGCGCCCGAAAATGGATGATGATTTGGTGAAACAATTGCCATTAATCAGGGAAGTTTTAAATGTTTTGGAAATTCCTGCTTATGATAAACAAGGATTTGAGGCGGATGATGTAATAGGCACGATATCATCTTTAGTTTCAAAAACGCACAAAGACACAGAAGTTATTGTTTTGAGCGGAGACATGGATACTTTGCAGCTTGTAGAAAAAAATGTAAGGGTTTATACATTTAAAAAAGGCGTAAGCGATTCAATAATTTATGGCGAAAAAGAAGTTGAGGAGAGATTTGGTTTAAGGCCTTCTCAGGTAGCTGATTTTAAAGGATTAAAAGGTGATCCTTCAGATAATATTCCGGGAGTGCCGGGCATAGGAGATAAATCAGCGTCTTTGCTCTTGCAGTACTTTGGAAATATAGAAAAAATTTATAAATATCTTTCCAGTAAGAAAAAAGATGCAAAGGCAGAGAAAATCATAAAACCTAAAATGCGTCAATCGCTTGAAGAAAATAAAGACCAGGCATTTTTTAGTCGGGAGCTTGCCACTATTAATTCAAAAGTGCCCGTGAAATTTAATCTGGAGGATTCTAAATTTAGTGTGCAAAATTTACAAAATGAGAAACTGTATAAATTTATGCAGTCCATGGGATTTTTTAGCTTAATTTCACGCTTAAACTCTCAAGGCAAATTATTTGAAAGTCCACAGGCATCTCCGAATGCTCTTTTTCCAAAAGAAGATATTTCTGAAAAGTCAAATAAAAAATCCAAAGGCAATTCTGATTTTGAAAAAAAATTTGAAAAGTGCAAAAATGCCGGAATTTTTTGCCATGACAATAAAATTTTTATAGCACTTGATTTGGGTGCCGAGAAAGAAATATTTGAAATTCCACAAGATAAATTTCCATTTGATGAGATTTGGCAAAAATTAAACGACGGCGAGCTGGAGCTAAAAGTTTTTGATTTTAAGGAGTTGCTTCACATTGGAAATTGCGATTTAGAAAAATATCCAAAAATTCGCCATGCCAATTTTTTTGATATTAAAATTGCCGCATGGCTGTTGCGCCCCGGAGAGCGCGACTACGGACTAGAGAAAATTTTCTTTTTATACACTAAAGAAAAACTAGAAAGTATCCATGATGCTTCGCGGCATATTTTTAGACTCAGCGATATTTTGGAAGAAAAAATATCTCAAATAAATCTGCAAAATGTTTTGCAAAAAATTGAACAGCCCCTAAGCATTGTCCTTTATCAAATGGAAAAGCTTGGCATAATGATTGATAAGTCTATTTTGGAAAATCTCGATAAAAAAATAGACAAAGATATTGAAAAGGCTGAGAAAGAGATTTATAAATTAGCGGGCTCAAAATTTAATATCAGTTCACCAAAACAACTTTCCGAAATTTTATTTAAAAAATTAAAAATTGAAACCCAAGACTTACGCAAAACTCCTGGCGGCGCGCTTTCTACACAGGCATCGGAGCTTGAAAAACTAAAAGACAAGCACAAAATTATTGATTGGATATTACAGTATCGCGAAATAACAAAGTTAAAAACCACTTATATTGTGCCCCTGCCACTTCTTACAGATTCTCTTTCAAGAGTCCATACCAATTTTAATCAGGAAGGAACGGCTACCGGGCGCCTCTCTTCGGATAATCCCAATTTGCAAAATATTCCCACGCGCTCTGTTTGGGGTGCGGCTGTCAGGCGTGCTTTTGTGCCAAAAAAAGGATATAAGCTCGTCTCTTTTGATTATTCACAAATAGAACTTAGAGTTGCGGCATCGCTGGCCCATGATAAAAAGATGCTCCAAATTTTTAAAGAGGGAAAAGATATTCACACCATGACTGCCGCAGAGATTGCAAATGTTTCTGAAAAAGAAGTGACGCCAATTTTGCGCAGGGAGGCGAAAATTTTAAATTTTGGGGTTTTATATGGTATGAGCGCGCAAGGATTTTCAGAGGCGGCGGGCGTTTCGCATGAAAGGGCAAGCGAGTTCATAAAACAATATTTCAAGACATTTGAAGGAGCGGCGCAACTTGTGGAGAATTTGAAAAATCAGGTTAAAGCCAAAGGATATGTGGAGACACTGACGGGTCGTCGTAGATATTTGCCGGAGATTTACGCTTCAAATTGGCATATTCGCCAAGCGGCGGAGCGCGCGGCAATAAATATGCCTTTTCAGGGACTTGCGGCAGATATTTTGAAAATGGCGATGATTAAACTCTATGATGATATTTTGGAGAAACAAAATTCCGAAGACATTCGTATGATTTTACAGGTGCACGACGAGCTAATTTTTGAAATAAAAGAAAATAAGGTGAAAGATTTTGCTTCAAAAATTAAAAATATAATGGAGCAAAATTATAAACTGGAAGCGCCAGTAGTTGTTGACGCAAAAGAAGGAGATAATTGGGGAGAATTGGAAGAAATTAAATAATTTTTAGAAATATTCACCCCCACACCTAATTAATAATAAAATTCTCAGCAATCCTTTTAAATAAAAACATATGCTTGAAAATAATAAAATTAAGAAAAAACTTTTAGGTGTGGGGGTGAAATTTGGAGCACACGTATCAATAGCTGGGGGCGTGCAAAATGCTCCTAAAAATGCCAAAGATATTGGCTGTGAAGTTTTTCAAATGTTTACTCATCCTCCGCAGATGGGGAAAGTTGCCGATCTTGCCGAAAAATCCGTGAGCGAATTTAAAAAAGAATTGAAAAAATATAAATTTACGGATTTTTACGTTCACGCGCCATATATCGTAAATTTTGCTTCCCAGAGTCCTGCTATTCGCCATGCCACAATTAGTATTGTGAGAAACAATTTAGAAAGGGCTGACCTTTTAGGCGCGACGGCTATGATGACGCATTTGGGAAGCTCTCGTGAGGCAGGAAAAGAAGAGGGTTTGAAGCATGTTGTAAAGGGTCTTGATGAGATGCTGGAAGGATATAAAGGAAAAACCAATTTTTTAATTGAAATTTCCGCTGGCGCAGGAAGCGTGATAGGAGGTACTTTTGAAGAAATTGCCTGGATCTTAAAAAATATTCAAAATAAAAATGTAGGAATATGTTTTGACACCCAACACGCTTTTGCCTCGGGATACGATCTGCGAAGCGTAGGAAAAGTTGATGAAGTTTTTAAGAAGTTTGATAAATTAATTGGTCTGGAAAAATTGGCGGTAATTCATACCAATGACTCAAAGACTGAGCTCGGTTCTCACAAAGATAGGCACGAACATATCGGCAAAGGATTTTTGGGCCTTTCCGCATTTGAAGCACTTCTGTCGCGTCCATATCTAAAAGATAAGGATTTTATTTTGGAGACAGAGCCGGATTTGGTAGAAAATGATTTAAAAGTTTTAAAAGATATTCGTAAAAAACTAAAATAATAAAAGAGCTTTTTGAAGAAGTTCTTTTATTATTTTATTAAACATTCTCAAGCTACTCAAGTTGTCTTTCCAGCTTTTCTATTTGTCTTGCTAAATCTATTCTTCGACTTTGTGCGTCATAAGCTCTTGTTATGTTATTTTGTCTATTAGCCTCAAGGCGGACAAATTCTTCCCTGATCGTAGGACTCATTTTATCAAAGTCTGAAATTTTCCATTCAGCAGTAGTTTGCTTCCAAGAATCCATTTTATTATTCGCCTCATCTCGTTCGTGCCAAGCCTTAATCTCTATTCTTCTCGCCCCTTCAAACTCTTGCTTCATTTTTTCAAGTTGGGCCATTAATTCTTTTTTACGAACTTCTATTTCTTCGGGACTAATCGTATCTTCTTTTCTGATTTCCCTTTTTAATTTTTCCTCAGAAACAGCTCCTATTTCTGACCTTAACTCAGCCAATCTTTTTTCAATCCCCTCATTCGTGGTTTCCTTGCTTGGGCTGGGGGCTTCTTCTGCGTCCATGGTGCTCGCCCTAACCTGACTTTCAAGGTCTTTAATCATTGATTCTATCGATGGCTTTTTGGGGGATCCTCCCTGTTTTTTTCTAGGGTCTAAGTCCGCTAACATTTTTTCTACATTATTGACCATATTTATTATTTTACTTATTTAAATTTGAAAGAAACCAACATTTTTACACACTAATTATATATATATTATATATATTGCAAGGACTGGGGGCGACCCGAACGCTTGTCCACGTTTGTAGTTAATTGCCAATTGATTTATTATAAAAATATAGATTTGAGGCTAAAGTCCATGCCAGGTAGTGAAAATTCGACTGCCAAAGGCACAAAATAAGCGTTATTTTAGTAAAATTATATTTTAAAAACATAAAACATAGCAAATTCGATTTAATTGTTGAATAATAAAGTCGAATTTCTACTACCTGGTATGCCCGAGCTTCCCGAAGTACAAACCACAATCAATGGTTTGCGCAGAAAAATTTTAAATAAAAAGATATTATCGGTTTGGAGTGATTGGCCGAAAGTTGCCAAAAGCCCCACGCCTTTTTCTGCGTTTCAAAAATTGGTGTCGGGTAAAAAAATAGAAGAAATTGAACGCCGTGGAAAAAATATCATTTTCTATTTATCAGGCGGCATTGTAATGGTGGCGCATCAAAAAATGACCGGACATTTTATGGTGGGAAAGTTTGTTCCGCAGGGCGGTAAAATGCTGGCGCAGGATAAAAAAATCTCTAAAGATCCATACAATAAATATATTCATCTTTTATTTAAATTAAGCGGAAAAACCGATCTGGCGCTCTCGGATGTGCGAAAATTTGCCCATGTTTTTGTAGGCGGCAACGTCCAAGATATATTTAAAAGGAGTGGTGTGGACAAATTAGGTCCGGACGCTCTGAAAATTTCAGTTAAAGATTTTGAAAAGTTGGTTAAAAATCAAAGGCGTCCCATCAAAGCAGTTTTAATGGATCAAGCTTTAGTTTCTGGTATCGGAAATATATATGGAGACGAAATTTTATGGGAGGCAAAAACAAATCCTTTTTCTCATTCAAATGCACTGACTTCTTTGCAGATAAAAAATATATTAAGGACAATTCATAAAATTTTATCTTATGCGACAAAATTAGGAGGTACAAGCACAAGCGATTATCGTGATCCTGAAGGACAAAAGGGGAAATACGGATTGCACCTGAAAGCGTACCGGCAAACAGGTAAAAAATGTTTAAGGAGGGACGGAGGAATTATACAAAGAAAAGTTTTAAATCAGCGCTCGGCGCATTTTTGCCCTAAGTGCCAAAAAATATGATCTATTATTTTTACGGAAAAGAAAGGTTTTTAAACCAAAAAAAGGCGCAAGAATATACGGAGAAATATAAAAATAAATATCCGGCGTCTTTAGGTTTTTATGCCTTTGGCGCGGAAAATTTCTTACCGGACGAAATGGAAAGCGCTGTTAAAACTCTTTCGATGTTTGGTGAAAACAAGCTCATTGTTTTACAAAGTATTCAGGATTTCTCAAGTGAAAATATGGACAAGATTGCTAGCTTAGTAAAAGAAAACGATTTAATTGGCCATAAAAACACCTTTTTGATTTTTACAGCCGAAAATTTGGCGGGAGAAGATCTGTTAAAAAGGCATGATTTTTTTAAAATTTTGGAAACCTTGCCTCAAAACTCAAATCTTTCTCAAAGTTCAAAACAACCTACCGATTTAAGTCCAATAAAATTGCGTGCGTTTATTGAAGATGAGGCGGGTAGATTGGGATTGAAGCTAAGTTCAAAGATGGTTCCCTTGCTTTTACAGTCAGGCGTGGATGTTTCAACTATCGCCAATAATTTACAAACACTTTCTGATTTTCAAGCACAGATAAATCGGCCCATTGATGAAAATGATTTTACTGATTTAATAGAAAGCCACATTGTTTTGGATGAAAATGCTATTTTTAGATCTATCGATGCTATCGCCTCGGGCAATGCCGGTCAGGCGCTGGATATTTTTTATGCTCTTTTACAAAAAGACGGCGAAGCAATTTATAGTATTTGGGGAATGTTAGGATATTTTTTGCGCAATCTTATCATCGTGCGAAGTTTATTGGATGAGGGAAATAAAAAAGAGGAGATTATAAAAAAATCAGAACTAAAACCTTTTGTCGTCCAGAAATATATAGAATTTTCCAAAAATTTAAAAATAGACCAAACTTTAAAACTCCACACGCTTTTAGCGGATCTGGATATCAAAATAAAAACAGGCCAAATAGATGGCGTGGCGGCACTTGAGCTTTTTGTTTCAAAGGTGTCTTCGATGTTGAAAAAATAACAAGATTATTTATAAAATCGCCCTTTGCGAGGCGATTTTATTTTTTTATTTCTTATTTAAAACATTTGTCAGTTTAGTTAAGCGGGATTTTTTGCGGGCAGCGGTGTTTTTCTTTATAGTGCCGTGTTTGGCGGCCTTGTCTAAGAATTTATAAAGTTTGGGGATTATCACCCTGGCCTCTTTTGTTTTTTTCTCTGTAATGAGCTTTTTTAAATCACGCGTTAAATTTCTCACATTGGTAAGATAATACAAGTTCATCTCTTTGCGTCTGGCATTTTGTCTCAAAGCTTTTTTCGCTGATTGTATATTTGGCATATAAAATTATTTTCTGGAGGTTATTTACAATTATTTTTTGAGTATACTATATAAATATGTTTTTGCAAGCCCCATACTATTTAGCTTATAAATTTGCTTTTTCATAAAATTTTCATATAATAAAAATACAATTAAATATTCCGCGGTAGCTCAGTGGTAGAGCAGGCGACTGTTAATCGCTTGGTCGCTGGTTCGAATCCAGCCCGCGGAGCCAATAAACTAGATACGAACTCGGATTTTGAAGACGAGAGGGTTCGCTCGCCCAGCCCCGCCAATGGCGGTGCTGGGCTTCGCTTCGCGGTGGCGAAGCCGTCGCTTTGGCGGGAAATGAGGCGGATTTTAATGCTTTCGGGGGAATAGAAAATGTTTGAAAGAAATCTTTTAGCAAAGAGATTTCTTTCAATTCCTTTGGTGGTTTTGAGTCCAGCAAGGAAAAATTTTAGAGTGTCCGAAAGGTTTTCGGTGGAAAATTTAGAGCATCCGTTCGTTAGTTCGTATCCAGCCCGATATCGGCGTAGTTACTTTTTTAAACCAATAGTCCACCACGTCCCTGGCTATCTTTTTTCTTTCGGTTTTATCCTGTCTTTGATATTCTTTAATGCCGGACAAAATATTTTCCGTCTTGGCCAGGTGCTTCTTGTGTTCTCGTTGAGTTTGTCTCAATTCCTCGCTTAATGTCTTTATGACTTCAGTCGTTTCCTTCAGAGCCAGCACCAGCCCGGCATTATCAAAAGCATTTTGGACCGCGTCCTTCGTCTCGACAATATCAAATTTGTAGCAGGTCTCCATCGAGACCATTGTCACTTTCATAATCATTGTCAGTTAAACAAAAGGGCTC
>Ga0209211_10009371_pt1 | contig 13078 bp, 6 predicted proteins | sample RifGroA2_FD_183992 | JGI IMG/M metagenome (GOLD analysis project Ga0209211, IMG submission 183992) | Groundwater microbial communities from Rifle, Colorado, USA - Groundwater A2 (SPAdes) (version 2) | ecosystem: Environmental > Aquatic > Deep subsurface > Groundwater | place: Rifle, Colorado...
GTTGATACCTTTCTTCAAATCATTGTTGTACATGGTATTGATCTTCTTTGGGAAGGAGATTAATGCATGCGCACCTGCTGAAATCAACAGGAATGAAGCAACTAAAACGAAGAATGGCAATGTGAACATTTCAGCTCTTGCAAAATCTAAATAACCAGAATCTGGTCCTGTTTGAACGAATTGAAGGTAATTTTGAAAGATTGTAAGTTTGAAATCTCCAAGCTTAGAAACTGTCAAACCGATAAAAATCATCAATAACCCTTGGACAAGGTGCACCCCACCCATAATCATGTTAAATCTTTTTAATTTCAGTAATTCATTGTTTTCCATACGTTTCCTCCGAAAATCTTTATATTTCAATTTCAATTATACCATTTATAATTTATGTGTCACGCTACACGCTTTAAAAAAAATTATAAATAAGAAGTTGCATAAAGTATCGTTTGATTTTGTTACTTTAGTACAGGTTTTAATTAATTCGTTATTTATTATAAAATGCAAAGAACCTGTTTATAAGTTACTGCCATGTGACTTTTAAGCAACCCAGTTCAAGACGTGGTAAAATAAGTTTATCGAACAGTAGTAGAAATCAATAGAAGAGGCTAAGATGAATCCTAAGCGTATAACCATACTCAAAGAGGGAACAACAAAGAGAACAGGCAAATATATTTTATATTGGATGCAGCAATCCCAGCGCGTCCATTTTAATCACGCGCTTGAACATGCAATTCAAACAGCCAATCAATTCAATCTTCCACTATTGGTCTATTTTGGATTGACATCAGGATATCCTGACGCGAACTTCAGACATTATCAATTCATGCTGGAGGGATTAAGGGAAGTTAAAGAGACGCTTCATAAATTTCATATTTCCTTTGTCTTAAAGCTTCAATCTCCAGAAATCGGAATCTTATCATTACTAGACCATGTGCATACTTTGGTCATGGATATGGGATACATGAGACATCAAGTCAAGTGGAGAAATGATGTTGTTTTTTATGCTGATCAAAACTTTATGGATATAAGGATTGATATTGTCGATACGGATTTGATTGTTCCAGTCCATGTTGCATCCGATAAAGCGGAGTACGGAGCTTATACATTAAGACCTAAAATAAAAAAACTATATCATGAGTTCAGAGATTTCAAACGTATATCGACTGTTGTCAATCAGAATCCTATTCAAATAACAAGCGATGATGACTTATCTGATTTATCTAACACCATGTCAAGATTGAACTTGGATCAATCGGTAGCCCCGAGTCCTTTATATCATGGGGGTTATCTCGCATTTTCAAAACTGTTCATCGATTTTATTGAGAATAAAGCGAACCTTTATAAAGACAGCAATGATCCCAGCAAGCAGCTGACATCAAAATTCTCGATGTATCTTCATTTCGGCCAGATTTCATCTTTAGATATTTTAGAGCGTATGATGGTTGCACAGTCTCAGGGTCAGATTGAGGGTGAGTCGTTCGATGCTTTTATAGAACAACTCCTTGTCAGAAGAGAACTCGCATTCAATTATGTGACCTTTCAAAAGGGTTATGATGATTTTGACTTGATGACAGAACCTTGGGCATACATGACAATGAGAGAGCATGAACTCGATAAGAGGGATTATTTATATACGAGAGAAGAACTTGAATCAAGCAAAACGCATGATCCCTATTTCAATGCTGCTATGAAGGAAATGCATTTTTCAGGATATATGCATAATTATATGCGCATGTACTGGGCAAAGAAAATCATAGAATGGATGCCTACCTTTAGGGAGGCATATCAGACAATCATTTATTTGAATAACAAGTATTTTATTGATGGAAGAGATCCCAACAGCTATGCAGGAGTTGCCTGGTGTTTTGGCAAGCACGACCGTGCTTGGACAGAACGTCATGTCTTTGGAAAACTGAGATATATGAACGATAAAGGATTAGAACGTAAGTTTGATATTGATTCTTACGTGAATTGGGTTAATTCCTTCAGTAATCTTTCATAAACTATTGAGAAAAAATTGATTTTGTATTACTATATAAATATATAGAGCAAAGCAATATTATACATACGCAACTGAGATATAAGTCTCTGGTTGCGTTTTTTTGTTTTTTGATTGAATGATATTAGGAGGAGAAAAAAATGATGCGAAAAGTAGTAATGATTCTTGCATTCTTGTTTTTTACTTTGTCGATTGCAGCATGTACTGGCGCGACGAGCATTGTCATCAGCTTTGATACCGATGGTGGTAACGAAATTGAAAATATGACGATTGACTCCACGAGTACTTCAGTTGAATTACCGACACCGGTCAAAGAAGGTTTCACATTTGATGGATGGTATACCGATCCGGCATTGACAACATCCTGGTCCTTGGCTGCATTGCTGTCTGGATCTGGTACGTTGACTTTGTATGCAAAGTGGACTTCTACGACAGTTACGTACACGATTACCTTTGAAACTAATGGCGGAACAGCTGTCAGTCCGATTGTACTTGCTGCTGGAGCGACTGTTACAGCTCCAACCGCACCAACCAAAACAGACTTTACGTTTGCTGGTTGGTATTCTGATGTTGGACTAACAACAGCTTATACATTTGGAACGATGCCTGCTGAAAACATAACTCTATATGCGAAATGGAATGCAGTTGTTTTGCAACAAACCATTTCCTTTGAAGAAAATGGTGGAACTGATGTTACCAATATTACACAGGCGATCGGTAGCGCAGTTGTTGCTCCAAGCGCTCCTACCAAGGTGGGATATGCATTTGGAGGATGGTATACAGATAGTGGATTAACAACAGCTTATACATTTGGAGTCATGCCTTCAACAGCTTTGACTTTATATGCAAAATGGACAATCAATAACTATACCATCACCTTTGAAGAAAATGGCGGAACTGCAGTTACTGATATCCTTCAAGCATATCTATCCGCAGTCACAGCTCCAACCGCACCAACTAAAGAAGGTTATACGTTTGAGGGCTGGTATTCTGACACTGGATTAACAACAGCTTATACATTTGCAACGATGCCATTAAACGGTATCACTTTATATGCGAAATGGACGATTAACAATAGCACCATCTCATTTGAAGAAAATGGAGGAAGCGCGGTTGCTGATATCGTACAAGAATATTTATCTGTTGTAACTGCTCCAGCCAATCCAACTAAAGAGGGTTATACATTTGCTGGATGGTATTCTGATACTGGATTAACAACAGCTTATACGTTTGGAACGATGCCATTGAATGGTGTTATTTTGTATGCAAAATGGACAATCAATAATTACACCATCTCCTTTGAAGAAAATGGAGGATCTGCAGTTACTGATATCGTTCAAGCATATTTATCAGCTGTCACAGCTCCAACAGCTCCAACTAAAGAAGGAAACACATTTGGTGGCTGGTATTCCGATACTGGATTAACTACAGCGTATACATTTGGAACGATGCCGCTAAACGGTATCACCTTATATGCGAAATGGACATTGAATCAATACACAATCTCCTTTGAAGAAAATGGAGGATCTGCGGTTACTGATATCGTACAAGCATATCTATCCGCAGTCACAGCTCCAACCGCACCAACTAAGGAAGGTTATTCATTTGAAGGCTGGTATTCTGATACTGGATTAACAACAGCTTATACGTTCGCAACGATGCCATTAAACGGTATCACCTTATATGCGAAATGGACAGTGAATCAATATACCATCACCTTTGAAGAAAATGGCGGATCTGCAGTTACGGATATCGTTCAGGCATATTTATCAGCTGTTACAGCACCAACCGCACCAACTAAAGAAGGTTACACTTTTGAAGGTTGGTATTCTGATAGCGGATTAACTACAGCTTATACGTTTGGAGCGATGCCATTAAATGGTATCACTTTATATGCGAAGTGGACAGCTGTCAACTATACGATAACCTTTGAAGAAAATGGTGGAACTGAAGTTACAGATATCGTTCAAGCATATCTGTCAGTTGTCGTAGCTCCAACTCCTCCAACCAAGGATGGCTATGCATTCGAAGGTTGGTATTCTGATAGTGGATTAACTACAGCGTACACTTTTGGAACAATGCCATTAAATGGAATTACACTTTATGCAAAATGGAGCATGCTGCCTCATGCTATCAGTTTTGTTTATGGCGAAAACACAATTCCGGATTTAGTACTGATTCCTGGTACTTTAATCGTGCTTCCAGCAGATCCGATCAAAGTAGGATATGAATTTGCAGGTTGGTATGAAGATCAATTATTCTTAGTTCCATTTATCGATACCTTGATGCCTGATCATGATGTCATCCTTTACGCAAAATGGAATACAGCAACTTATACATTATCCTTTGATACGAATGATGGAACATTGATTGATGATATTGAATTAGGTCAAAATCAATGGATCGGCATGCCTCCTCATCCAACAAGAGATGGATTCATTTTCGCTGGTTGGTTCACAGATGAGGCATTGTTGGTAGCATTTACGTTGGAATACATGCCAGCAATGGATGTCATGCTCTATGCAAAATGGATTACTGACGAAGGTTATAATACGATTGCTCAAATTCTATACGAACAACCAAAGGAAACCGTGAAGGTTCGAGGAGTTGTTTATTATGTATTCCCAGATCCTATGAATCCTGGATTCTATGTTTCTGACGGTACGGGTTATATATTTGTATTGGCACCAAGAGGTACACTTGCTGTTGGCGACGGCATTGAATTTAATGCAACCTTTGAATTCTTTGAAATGACACCTCAATTGGTCGGTGTGACCAATCTGGTGGCAAACTCTTATTACACAACACTTCCAGCTTCTGAAGACATGACATTCAGATATTTAGCTGAAACCTATGAAGATGAAATCGATATTTATGGAAGACATGTCATCATCCGCGGCATCGTCGGTCAAATGGGTCCGAACTTCTATATCGCCGACATTGATTCAGAAGAAATCATCATGATCAACTATAAGTCATATACGCCGATGGACAATCCATTCGCGTCCATGGTTGGTCAGCTTGTTTCCTTCCACGCGATTGTTCATGATTACAATACGATGGCAAGTCAGTGGCATATCCTATATTATCAGGTATCCCCTGTCCAACAGATTACTTTAGATGATGAAGACAAGGTCGATGAATTATTGGCTTTTGGCGCATCTATGCTTGATCATATGGTGTTCTACCCAGGTCAATCCTTTATGATTCCAGATACGCTTCCTGTATTTGGTGCAACGTTGTCTGGCGCTACATTTGGTGATAATGCCAGCTATTATGATGTAACAACAGGATTCTTCGCAACCACGGACGTTATGCGAGAAATCGGATTCACAATCACAGTGACAGTAGGTCTCGTGACGAAGAGCGCTGACGTGACTTTGATTTTGATGCCTGTAGAAATGCTTACGATTGAAGAGTTTTTGAGTGTTCAAGATGAAAACTACTATGAAGTAACAGGCGTTGTTTTAATGATATTTAATGATATCGGATTGATGATTATCGCCGATGAAACAGGTACTTTGGGTGTCGCTTATCAAGGACCTATTGATGATGGTGGAATCATTACCACATTAGGATCAGTAGTTATACTAGATGCACAGGTTGGAGATTTAGTTGTGGTTGGCGGATATGCGATGCATCAGGATGGAGCGATATTGATGGGTAATGATCCAACTCAATCGCTTCGTGAGATTATCAGTCATGATCAACCTATTCCTATAGCTCCATTTGGTGTAACCGTAGCTCAATTTTCATCACTTGATGTTTATAATCCATACTATTGGATTAAGTATTATGAAATTTCTGGAACGCTGATGTTAGATGAAATGAACCATTCGTTCTATTTGACGGATGGTACTAATAACGTTCCTGTTCATGCAATGGATAAGGAAATGTATTTCTTGCTTGAAATGTTTACTGATTTCGAAGTCACATTGCGTGGTATCAGTTTACCTAACTTCGATTTCGATGCGATGGAACCATATTTGATGCTTGTCTTTGGAGGATCTGAGGGAGATATTGAACTTGGATATACCGATGAGGAATTGGTTGCTCTGCTTGGTGACATGATGTCGGAATGGCTTGGTGGAATGACATTCTATCCAGGTGAAGAAGTGCCTTTGGAAACAACGCATCCATTATTTGATGTTGCTGTGACATATGAAACATTTGGTGAAAATGCTTCTCTGCTTGATTTGATTACGAAGCTGGTTTCAACAGAAATCACTGTAGAAACATTCATTGGATTGCGTGCAACCATCACGATTGGAACAGCTGTTGAAATTGTTGAAATACAAATCAGGGTAGTTCCTATTGAAATATTAACGATTGCAGAATTCCTCTTGGTCGCACAAGATGAAACTATGTATTTTGTACAAGGCGTTGTCATTTTTGAACAAATGATGGAAGGAGTATTGCTGATTGCGGATGCTACAGGTGTGGTTTTCGTTGTTACATCGCGTACAGATTTGATGGTTGGAGATATGATTTTGGTTAGAGGTGCCTTGATGGAACAACAAGGCATGATTTTCTTGGCCAATGATCCATCGATGACGGTTGTCAGACTGATATCGAGCGGTAATGAAATGCCGATGACACCAACAGCGATGACGATTGAACAGTTCACCCTTCTTGACTACACGAATCCGGATTATGCGTTTAATTATATAATGCTTCAAGGAACTCTTCTTGAAAATGAAGAATACCATATTTTCTTCCTATCTGATGGAATGAATCAAATACCGGTGTTCACACAATCGATGGAAGCTTATAGCCTGCTTTCCATGTATAAAGGAATGGAAGTCAACTTAGCAGGATTATCGCTTTACAACCAAAGTGATGAAGAACCGATGATGATGCTGATTTTCATCAATTATCCTGGAGATGTTGAATTTACAATGACGGATGAAGAATTATCATTGTTCTTGGCAAATGCTTTGCAAGCTAAATTTGCTGATGAATATTTCAGACCGGATTATACAGTGATGTTACCAACATCTTATGCATTTTATGAAGATATTGTAACCTATGAGTTATTCGGTGATTATGCGACTTTATATAGTCTTGAAACTGGTTATATATCAGATACGATTACGGTGGAAACATGGATTGATGTGAGAGCAACCATTAACATCAATGGTTTTATCAATGTTGTTGAGTTCACCATTCATGTCATACCAATTCAAACAGTCACGATTGCAGAATTCCTTGCAGGCGTGGAAAACGTACCATACAGACTAGAAGTCGTTGTTATCTTAGCAATGTCAACACAGATGGACGGCACGCATATTTTGGCTGATGAAACAGGATATCTGCTTTGTGCGAAACCATTTGAATTTGTTGCAGGAGACAAAGTCATTTTAATTGGATCGAGAACGATTCATGATGGCGCTATCTTGCTTTGGGATGTTTCTCATACGGTTGATAGTTTTAATTTAATTTCTATAGAAGACCCATTAAACTGGGGTATGTATGTTGAGTTGACAGGATATGTCGGTGAAGCGCAAGATATTGGCTATTTATTGACGGATACACTGGGAGCTAGTGATTTTGCAGGTATCGTCTCCATGTCAAGTGAAGCATTGACGATTCTTTATGATCATTTGCATCTAAAGGTTGTTATTAAAGGATTCCTACTTCCTAACTTTGATGGTGATGAAACTGAACCAGACAGAATGCTTGTTTTTGAAGCATACGACAATCCAATTCATTTGGTTTCAACTACGGATCAGGAAAAGATTGATGAATTGATTGCTTTAGGAACTCATTTCCTTGAAGGACAGATGTGGTATCCATATGATTATGTAGAGATTGAAGAAGAAATGCCCGCATTGGGAGCTACGATCGTTTGGGCGATTACTTCAGATAATGCAAGTGTTTATGATGCGCTTCTTGGAAGATTTAACGATGTAAGTGAAATAGAAGTTGTTGCTTTTGAAGCGACGATTACCGTTGGTTCATTGACGGTTGTTCACACTTTCAATTTGACAGTCAATCCGTATCCGGTAACAACAATCTTTGACTTTAGAATGATGGATGATTTTGAAGTTGTGAAGCTTCATGGCGTGATTATTGAAGAAGTTGCGAATCTTGGTTATATCCTGCAAGATAGCAGCGGAATGATTATGATTAAGGGCTATCATGATTTACAGGTTGGATGGGAAATTACTATTTTTGGACATAAGGATTCATACAATAACATTTGCTGGTTGAGCGGATATTCAACTCCATCACAATACAACGTGATCAATACAGGAGTTTCGTTCACTGTTCCAGTAACTCCGATGACTTTACAAGATATTGGCGACATTACTCCATACACGGAACATCCGATGGTTTATACAACAATCAGGGGCAGATTATATTATTCTTCAGCTGATGAATTCTATTATTTAACTGATGGTGTGACCGATGTTTATATTTATCATGCAAACTTTGGAGCACAAAACACATTACAGGCATTTGAGGGTCAAGATGTTGAAATCAAGGTTTATTTGAATGATTACAATTCACACTTCTTAGGAGAAAATTGGAGCGTTATCTTCATGGGTAAACCTGGAGATATTCAAGCAATCCCCTTTACAGATGCAGAAATATTAGAAATGATGTATGACTATGTTCACTTTGATTTAGACCATGTGTATGTGGAAAATAAGATTAAGATGTTTTCACCAGCACATCCTATTTATGGCGGAACGATTGAACTGGCACTGAATGGACTCAATGCAGAGTATGCATATATTTTCGAAAATCAATTCGCAATCACAGATATTCCTGGCGACTTGTGGATTGAACTTGAAATCACAATTACAAAAGGCGCAGAAACAATGACCTTTGTCCTTTCTGTTGAAGTACTCGCAGATGATGGATTGCCTGTTGAACCGTTCATTCCAGGAATGATGGGTTCAATCCCAGGTGAACCGCCTGCTGCAGCATTTGGAACATTTGGCGGGTTGATCATTGAAGAAATTGAAAGACACAATGTATTTATGGGTGAAGGCACAGAAATGATTGTCAATATGTCGTTCCCTGATGCATCTAGCTTAGGCGCTGACCATGTCACGCTACAGTATTATGATTATTCACTTTCTACTTGGTTTGACTACATGTATGCAGGAGTACCGTTAATTACATCAGGGGATAACTTCAGTTTATCCTTCAACGGGCCAATGACGCTGAGATTAATCACATCAGGTGTTCTTACAGGCAATCTGACATCCAATGTCGTTGAAGTGCAATATACAAATGTGGATACATATTTTGCAGGTTGGTCTTTGGATGAAAGCGTATATTTGACAGGCATCATGTTCCCATATGTGGGTCATGGAATCTTTATCGAGGATGTCACTGTATTTGACACAGACGGTGTTGAAGTGATTGGTGGAATCAGTTACCAGTGGTACAGACTCAATCCAAACACATTTGAAACCATATTGATTCCAGGTGAAACTAATCAATTGTATATTACGACCATTGCAGATCTGGGTTATTATCTCATGGTCAAAGTCACTGGTGATGAAATTACTGTCGGTGGCTACATGCAAATCATGTCGATGAACCCCGTTCAGTTACTCAATAAAGGCATTGTTACCGATATCGATGGAGCAGGTTTCACACTCTCGATGGAATATGATGTAACCATGGCTGATATGGCCAACTTGAAGATTTATAATCAAGATTATTTGGAAATTGTTGGAATCAACATCATTCCAACCGCAGATCCAGCAATCTATGAAATTGAATTGGATATGCTCGGAGCTACCGAACTGCATCTTGAACTTATGACTCCTACATGGATGCTGGGTCAAAAGATGTTTGAATATTTGATGCCAGGAATTACCGTCCCATTGATCTAGTAACAATCAACTGAAACATTTTTAAACAAGAGCCCATTCGGTAAGATAGATACATGACCGAATGGGCTTTTTTTAATATTATGAAATATTGTACCAATAAGAATCATGGCTTTTTACGTTTATATAGTGTAGAGGGGATTCTTGGATGAACCGCATACGCTATGCTTCTACAAGAAGAGGTCAAAATGCAATCTGCAAGAATTAGTAAAGAATATCGTCAATTTGCTTTTTATTTATACACCTTCATACAGGTTGTTTTGTTCGTTATCATTTTTTCAATCGGCTTATCGATAGACTCACTTCAAAAATACTGGATTCTCGCGTTGATTATTGCAGTTTTAGTGGTATTGTTGAACATATTCATTCACATCAAACGTCAAAAAAATGAATTATACAAATCTTTCTATATCATTCAGAGTTTAACTCACAAATTAGATTTGCCAAGTTCTTTTGTTAAAAATGTCATGCTGATCATGCCAGACGGAAAACCAGCATACTATGTTGAAAACAAAATCATACCGGGCGTATTTATTGAATTTTTAGAAGGAAAAAGAGCTTACTTGATCAAACAGCTCACAGAAGAACAATGTGTCGACAAATTTAAACTTATTTATGTAAGTCAGAAGAAGTATGCACTCATTGAGGATGAAAACCGAATCAGGTATATTGTTCACTTTGATAATTTGAAGGCAATCTAGAAGATATAATTAAACTTCATTTTGAAATTTTGCACTCCGTTTACCGGGGTGTATTTCTTTTTATATCTCATTTATATTAAGATTTTCTTACATAGTTCGTACAGTCAATATTGAAAGGTCTTGATGAAGTAAAATAGAATTGGATATCACAATCGAACTGAGGAGGTAGCCTTATGTTTACCAATGAAAATATAAAATCTTGTCGAATTGCTATTTATGCGTTCGCTATAATCCAAATGATGCTGCTGATCTCATTTTTAGTCGTTTTGTTTTTATTTAATCATCTTGTAGAAACAGGAGCATACATTTTGCTATATGCAACAGCGTTATCTATCATCAGTTTGTTACTTTATCTGGAACGCTCGAAAAACAAGGTGTATCATCCTGAATATAGAATAAAATCAATCGATCATTCGATTAATCTACCTGATGAATTTAAGAAAATATTTAAAGTTTTTTTACCTGATGGACAAAAAGCTTTTTACTCATCTAATGGAATCATCCCTGTTTCATTTGTCGCATCTGTTGAAGGAAGAAAAGCGAAACTGGTAGAAAAACTCACTGAAATTGACAAATTTAATCATTATAAGCTTCTTTATTTATTCAAGAAGCAGTATGCCTTGATAGAAGATATTTGGTGTAACAAGCATTTAGTTCACGCTGAAGATTTAGAAATCGCAACGCTATCGTGAATAGGGTTTTGAAGATTGCAACTAAAGAATAGTTTTCGATTAAATAGCGATTTCATAAAATAGATAAATTAGAAGTACGATTCGATGATTTTTATGATATCATTACTAATGAAAACACATCTCTTGAGGGTGGAACAATGGTGCTTGAGTCGGTACAAACCAATCTAATTAGCATACTTATTCTTTTGATTATTTACTTCAGCTTGATTAAACATGCACATAAGAAGTATTATTTGAATAAGATTTTTTATATTTTGTTGTGGTCGAACATCACAATTTTAGCATTTGACTCGATTGCAGTCTATTTATCTGGAGATACTTCACTTTTAGCAAGAGCGCTGATGATGTTTTCAATTTCTATCTATTACATCCTTCAACTCATCATTGTCATGTTCTGGATGTTTTATATCACCTTCAATGTCGAACAAAACATGAGGGCTTTCAAATATGTGGTTTTGGTTGCAGGACCGTTATTGACAGTTCAAATTATGTACACTCTGTTAAGTTTAAATGGAAACTATTTATTTTATATTGATCAGAATAATGTGGTTTTCCGGGGAGAACTATTCTTTTTGTCGCCATTGTTTTCTTTTTCATTGGTTCTTATCAGTTTGGTTTACGTGCTGCTGAATCGATTTAAATTGAAGAAAACAGATTTTTGGGCATTGCTTGTGTTCCCCATTCCAACAGTAATCGCAGCTATTTTGCAATTGATTTATCAAAACTTGAATTTGATGTGGCCATCCATGGTTTTATCTATTTTGATTGTTTATATTTACATTCAATCGAGAATGACCAATACGGATGCGTTAACCGGGGTATATAATCGAAGAGAATATGAGTATCAGATTGCATATCGCTTAAATAACAGACACCAGAACAAGGTGATCAGCGGTATTATGATTGATATCAATGATTTCAAGCAGATCAATGATGATTACTGCCACAGAGTCGGTGATGTGGCATTGGTTCAACTCGTTGAAATCTTAAGAAATTCCGTGCGTAAGGATGATTTCATCGCGAGAATTGGCGGGGATGAATTCGTTGTGATCATTGAATCGCAAAGTGAAGCTGTCCTTTATGAGGTGACGAGCAGAATCAGTAAGAATCTCGCACTTTTCAATTCGAAAGCAGATCATGATTATCAGCTATCGATTGCGATGGGGTTCGGTGTTTATGATGAGCAAAAATATGATTCTTTTCAGGATTTCTTTGAAGAATTGGATCATCGGATGTATGATTCAAAAAAAGGAAATAAACCCGAAGTACTACCTACAATATAACAGGCTCCGGCCTGTTTTTTCTTATTTATAGAGATAATTAGAATGATTACAGTATCATTTGACATCTATGCAAGACTCTATATAATGAAGGTAGCATATACGTTTATTTTCAAGGAGTATTGTAGATGAAATTAGGTGCGAAAAAACTTAAGGCTGGCGATCATGCTAAGCTTTCCAATTTGAAAAAAGGACAAAAGGCCAAGGTGGTCCTTTTAAACACGTCCGATAAGTCGCTTCGCAGAAGACTGATGGATATGGGGATTACTGAAGGTGTTCAGATCAAGATCAAAAAAATAGCTCCGCTTGGAGATCCGATCGATATAGAGCTCAGAGGTTATGAGCTATGTATCAGAAAAATAGATTTAAGCACGATTGATGTCGAGGTGATCTCATGAGAGTCGCACTCGTTGGAAATCAAAATTCAGGAAAAACGACGTTGTTCAATCTGCTCACAGGATCCAATCAAAAGGTTGGCAACTGGCCTGGTGTCACCATTGAACGGAAAGTCGGCATGATTCGAAGTACGAACGTAGAATTGATTGATCTTCCAGGA
>Ga0209211_10009372_pt1 | contig 13077 bp, 6 predicted proteins | sample RifGroA2_FD_183992 | JGI IMG/M metagenome (GOLD analysis project Ga0209211, IMG submission 183992) | Groundwater microbial communities from Rifle, Colorado, USA - Groundwater A2 (SPAdes) (version 2) | ecosystem: Environmental > Aquatic > Deep subsurface > Groundwater | place: Rifle, Colorado...
CATTTACGAACGAATGGATTCTTTTACAAATCACGAATTACAATTATATTCAGGCGATACAATTTACTTAATGACCGATGGTTACGAAGACCAATTCGGAGGTCCAAAATTCAAAAAATTCCTATCCAAAAACCTTAAACAATTGCTTATTGCAAATTGCCAATTATCAATGGAAGAACAAAAAAATGTACTTGAAAAAACTCTGAATGAATGGATTGGCGAGGGTGAACAAATTGATGATATAACAATAATGAGTATAAGAATATAATTATATTTGAAAAACTAATAATTTGAAACGACGGACTTTAATATTATTAATTCTACTCTCTTTTTGTTTGTCTATTAATATTTTAGCACAAGATATCGCAAAAATTGATTCCCTCTGGGGTGTATATAAAAAAGTCAATCAAGATACAACAAAAATAAAACTGCTGAATGAAGAAATAGGTTATCTATATGAATCAATAAATTCAGATTCAGCAATAACTTGTTATAAAAAGGCTATTGAGATAGTTGAAAACAACTTAAATATAAAAACCCCTAATTTAAGCAACTTAAAGGATGTTAATTTTAAAAAACTCATTCAATATAAAGCTAACTCACTGAGGTATATCGGAAATATGTACTCTCATAAAGCAGATTATTCCTTAGCTATAGAAAATTATTTGGAATCTAATAAAATGTTAGAAGAATTACTGAAAATTAATTCTGAAATAATAAGTGGAAAAAAAGGGATAGCTTCTAGTTATAATAATATTGGACTTGTTTATTCATATATGGGAAATTATGACCAAGCAATAGAATATTATTTAAAATCGTTGAAAATTTCCGAAGAATTGAGCAATTCACCTGATAAATCAATATCAATGTCTAGTTTGTACAGCATGTCATCATGTTATAACAATATTAGTATTTTGTACATTAGCCAAGTGAGTTACGACAAAGCACTTGATTATAATTTTAAATCGTTAAAAATCAACGAACAATTAGATAACAAAAAAGGAATATCAGAGTGTTTAAATAATATTGGAATGATTTATTATTTACAAACTAATTCATTATTAGATAAAAAAAGTAAAAATGTGAACTTTGAAAAGGCATTAAATTGCTTTTTTAAAGCATTAAAAATTAAAGAAGAATTAGATGATAAAGTTGGATTAGCTGTATGTAATGGAAATATTGGTGTTATCTATAAGGAACAAGGAAATTATGAAAAATCGCTTAAATATAATTTAAAAAATATAATATTGGATGAAGAATTAGGTGATAAATACGGACTTGCCGCATGTTATGTTAATATTGGAATGTTATATATAGTTTTAAACGACTCTACAGATTTAAGTGAAAATCAAAAATTGAATAATTTCAATAAAGCAATTGAATATGAGACAAAAGCAATTGAATTAGCACGTGAAATTAAATCAAAACCAAGAGAAAATGAAGCAGCAAATTCATTAATGTATGCATATAAAAAAATAGGTAATTATAAAAAATCAGTTGAATTTGCAGAAATATTTATTGCCACCAAAGACAGTATGTTCTCTGAAGAAAAAACCAAATCGTTAGCAGAAATGGGAGCAAAATATGAAACCGAAAAACGTGAGTTAACAATTCAAAAACTTGAAAAAGAAAAAGAACTTCAAAACGAAACAATTGCCAGAAAAAATGCAGAAAGCAAAAAACAAAGAATCCTGATTTTTTCGTTTCTGATTGGATTTTTAATTATTCTTGTTTTTTCTGTTTTCCTTTATCGTTTATTCTTACAAAAAAAGAAAGCAAATCTAATTATTGCAAATAAAAACCAATCACTTGAAATTGCCTTTGCCGAAATAAGTCAACAAAAAGAAGAAATAACCAGCCAGCGAGATGAAATAGAAGCCCAGCGTGATAAAGTAAGCGAACAAAACCACGTACTTTTTGAACAGAAAAAGGAAATTACAGATTCTATTAATTATGCTAAACGAATTCAAACTGCGGTACTTCCCGATTTAAGTCCCAAGTCTCAAAACTCAAATTCCAAGTCCCAAGCCCCAAGTTCAAAGTCCCAAGACCCCGAATCCGTCATTGCGAGGAACGAAGCAATCCCTCCCCTGCAATCCGATTGCTTCGTGCCTCGCAATGACGCACAATTTGAAACTTTTATCCTCTTCCGTCCCAAAGACATTGTCTCTGGCGATTTCTACTGGTTCTCGAAAGTAAACGACTACCAAATTTATGCAGTATCCGATTGCACAGGGCACGGAGTTCCTGGTGCATTTATGAGTATGCTTGGAGTATCTTTCCTTAACGAAATTGTCCGAAAAAAAGAAGTTACAAAAGCTAGTGAAGTATTAGACAATTTAAGAAATTCAATTATTGAAGCTCTTAGCCAAACAGGCGAAGCTGGAACTCAAAAAGACGGCATGGATATGAGCCTTATTGCAATAAATATCACACAAACATCCGATGGTTTAAAAACATCGGATGTTTATAAAGCTCAATGGGCTGGAGCAAATAATCCACTTTGGCTCATTCGCAGTAGCAAAGAGATGCCGCCTTTTGAAAAGGTAGCATCTCTGGAGGAAATGAAACCCGACAAAATGCCCATTGCCATTTACGAACGAATGGATTCTTTTACAAATCACGAATTACAATTATATTCAGGCGATACAATTTACTTAATGAGCGACGGTTACGAAGACCAGTTTGGCGGACTAAAAGGCAAAAAATTCCTCTCAAAAAACCTGAAACAATTGCTTCTTTCTAATTGCCAAATGCAAATGGAAGAGCAGAGAAATGTTTTGGAAAAAACTCTGATTGAATGGATTGGCGAAGGTGAGCAAATTGATGATATTACACTGTTGGGGATAAGGATATGAAGAATTAGAAGATAGAAGTTTAAAAGCAAAAATATAACAATTTAACTATGAGGAAAATCATACTAATCTTATTAATCATTTTAATAAAATCAGAGGTTCAGACAAATGCCCAAACTTCAAACCTCATCCCGATAAAATCGGGACAAACTTCAAACTTTTTAGACTCTCTCCAGAACCTATATAACCACGCCACCCACGACACCACCCGAATTAAGCTCCTAAATGAAGATATTGGTTATTATTATGAAACCATTAACCCCGACTCTGCAATTTTCTATTATCAAAAAGCACTGCAACTTGCCGAAAAGAACCTCAAACTTCAAACCTCAAACCTCAAACCCTCCTTCCTCTCGCTTCAAGCAACAACTCTCCGCTATATCGGTATTGTCCTCACTAATAAAGGCGATTACGATAAAGCACTGGAGTATGATAATAAAAGTTTGAAACTTGTATTGTACTATAGCAATGGTTCTAAAGAAAATAAAAAAACTATTGCAACTTCTTACAATAACATCGGCGCTATTCACATGTACAAAGGGGACTATGATAAGGCGTTGGAGTTTTATTTCAACTGTTTAAAAATACAGGAAGAAATCAGTGATAAAAACGGAATGTCCGGGACCTTAAACAACATCGGACTTATCTATGGAAACAAAAACGCATATAACAAAGCACTAGAGTTCTATTTCAAAAGTCTAAAAATTAGAGAAGAACTCAGAGATAAACCTGGGTTGGCTGATTCTTACCACAACATCGGGCTTATCCACGTAAACAAAGTAGATTACGACACTGCATTAGAGTTCTATTTCAAGAGTTTAAAACTTAAAGAAGAACTCAGAGATAAAAACGGATTGGCTACATCTTATAACAACATCGGCATTGTTTACATGTACAAAGGGCAAGCCCATACAAACCACTCACAAAAAGAGGCGCTTTATAAAATGGCACAGGAATATTATTTCAAGAGTTTAAAAATATACGAAGAACTTGGCGATAAAAATGGAATTGCTACCTCATACTTATGCATTGGCAACTTATATCTGACTCAGGGTAAGCCTGAAGAAGCAAGTAAACAACTACTGCACTCCTTAAATATTTCAAAAGAAATTGGCGCCAGAGAATTGATGTATAATACTTATTTTTCACTTGCTCAATGCGATTCTGCTATGAGCAATTTCAGAGGAGCTTTTGAATATCATAAATTGTACACGCAGGTACACGATTGGGTGTTTTCGAAAGAAAGTGACGAAAAAATTATTAAAATGACCACGAAGTATGAAGCTGAAAAGCGGGAACTAACCATTCAAAAACTCGAAAAAGAAAAACTATTGCAAACCGAAACCATTGCACGTAAAGATGCCGAAAGTAAAAAACAACGAATACTGCTTTTTTCGTTTCTTGCAGGATTTATTATCATACTTATATTTTCGGTTTTCCTTTACCGTCTGTTTGTACAAAAGAAAATGGCAAACATAGTACTCGAACAGCAAAAAGAAGAAATCTCTGCCCAGCGAGATGAAATTGAAACACAGCGTGATTTGGTAACCGAACAAAAAGAACACATCGAAGAAATACACAAAGAAGTTACCGATAGCATAAATTATGCGAAGCGAATACAAGAGGCGATGTTGCCCGACCTCGCATCGACAACAAGGGGGTTAACCCCCTTGTTAGTACCCGACGACATAGAATCGACAACCGACATGGAATCAACAACAATGGGGTTTATCCCATTGTTAACACCCGAAACTTTCATCCTCTTCCGTCCCAAAGACGTAGTAAGCGGCGACTTCTACTGGAGTTCAAGGGTAAACGACTACCTGATTTATGCAGTAGCCGACTGCACAGGACATGGAGTGCCAGGGGCTTTTATGAGTATGCTTGGCATTTCGTTTTTGAATGAGATTGTACGCAAAAAAGAAGTAACACAAGCCTCTTACGTACTCGACCAATTGAGAGTTTCTATAATAGACGCACTAAAGCAAACCGGCGAATCGGGAACTCAGAAAGATGGAATGGACATTTCTTTAGTTGTGATAAAGAACCAAGAATTAAGCCCCAAGTTCCAGATTCAAAGTGAAGAAAATGATGAACAATTGAACAACCGAACAATAGAACTAAGAACAACAAACAACGAACAACAAACAACAAACATCTTCAATGCCCAATGGGCAGGCGCTAACAATCCGCTTTGGCTCATTCGCAGTAGCAAAGAGATGCCACCTTTTGAAAAGGTAGCATCTCTGGAGGAAATGAAACCCGATAAAATGCCCATTGCCATCTACGAACGAATGGACGACTTCACAAACCACGAAATTCAATTAAATTCAGGCGATACAATTTATCTGATGTCCGATGGTTACGAAGACCAATTCGGCGGACCAAAAGGCAAAAAATTCCTTTCCAAAAACCTTAAAAAATTGCTGATTGCAAATTGCAAATTGTCGATGGAAGGACAAAAAAATATTTTGGAAAAAACTCTTATTGAATGGGTTGGAGAGGGTGAGCAGATTGATGATATTACAATTTTAGGAATAAAAATTTAAGTTGATGACAAAAAAATTAAAACAGATTAAAGCTATTGTTTTTTTACTGAATATTTTATTATTCGCTTCTTTTTCTAATGGACAAAACAAGCAACTTGATTCTTTATTTTCGCAATTAAAACAAGCAAAATACGATTCTGTAAAATGTTCAATATTACTTGATATAGGCGATTATTATGAACACAAAAATATTGATACAGCATTGTATTTTTACGAAAAAAGTCTAAAACTGGCAGAAATAAAAAAATTAAAAAAAGACATGGCTCAGGCAAATCGCTATATTGCAGCACTATATATTGACAATAGCGATAAAACAATTGCTTTAATGCACTATCAAAAAGCATTGACTATTTATCGCGAAATAAATGATATAAAAGGAATCTCAAAAACACATAACAATATTGGGTTGGTAAACTATAAAATGGGGAATTATGATATAGCAATTGAAAACTATATGAAATCGTTAAAAATGAGAGAAGAAACAGGCGATAAAAAAGGTATGATGTTTTGTTATTTTAATATTGGCGGCGTTCATAAAGACCAGAACAATTTTGATAAAGCGTTGGAATATTTTACCAAAGCATTAAAAATAGCTGAAGAATTAAACGATAAAGAAGGGATTTACTTAGGAAATAATAACCTCGGAGTAATGCAGGATTTAATGGGTAATCAAGAAAAAGCAATAGAATATATTAATAAATCACTAAAAATAGTTGAAGAATTAGACGATAAAAAAGGTATATTAACTTGTTATAACAATCTTGGAAATTCTTATAAAAGAAAAGGAGACTTTGAAAATGCTCTAAAATATTACAATAAATCATTAAAAATTTCTGAGGAAATTATGAACAAAAACACATCAGCTATGATTTTAAACAACATTGCAACTATGCACATGGCTTTATCCGATTCTGCAAAATTAAATCACAAAGGTCAAAAAATTATTACCGAACATCTCAATGCAGCAATAAAATTTGGGCTTCGAGCAATAAATTTAGGTAGAGAAATAATGTCAAAACCTATCGAAAATAATGTCGCAAAAGTTTTGATGAAAACATATAAAAGGCTTGGCGATAATTCCAAATCACTTTATTATGCCGAAATATTTATTGATACAAAAGATTCAATGTTTAGTCAGGAAAAAACTAAATCGCTTGCCGAAGCCGAAAAAAAGTTTGAGTCCGAGAAAAAACAATTACAAATAGATAAACTTAGCAAAGAAAAAGAATTACAAAACGAAACTATTGCCAGAAAAAATGCAGAAAGTAAAAAACAACGAATAATAATAATGTTTGTTTTTTGTAGTTTGTTGTTGGTTGTTGTGTTTTCGGTTTTCCTGTTCAGGCTGTTTATGCAAAAGAAAAAGGCAAACCTAATACTTGCCCGTCAAAAACAACAAATTGAAATTCAAAACTCCAACCTGCAACAAGCAAATGAAGAAATAAATGCACAACGCGACGAAATAGAAGCTCAACGCGATTTGGTTGTAAATCAAAAAGATGAACTTGAAATAATTCATAAAGAAGTAACAGACAGTATTAATTATGCAAAGCGAATTCAACAGGCGATGTTACCCGACCTCGCATCGACAAGGGGATTAATCCCCTTGTTAACCCACGAAACCTTCATCCTCTTCCGCCCCAAAGACATAGTAAGCGGCGATTTTTACTGGTCATCAAAAGTTAATGAATACCTTATTTATGCAGTTGCCGATTGTACCGGTCACGGTGTTCCTGGTGCTTTTATGAGCATGTTGGGCGTTTCGTTTTTGAATGAGATCGTTCGTAAAAAAGAAGTAACACAAGCATCGCATGTACTTGACCAATTGCGAGAATCAATAATAGATGCACTAAAGCAAACCGGTGAATCAGGAACGCAAAAAGATGGAATGGACATGAGCCTCATAGTAATAAACCTTCAAGCGTCCACTTCGAGAACCTCAGTGTCCGAACAAAGCGACCTTGAAGCGTTAAGAGAAAGCTCGGTTGAGGCTCTGCCTCAATCGAACATATCAGTACAGGCTCAGCCTGTAAAGATAAAACCTACTGAGACAGAGCCACAGTCGAACAATAGAAGTTACAACGCCCAATGGTCAGGTGCAAATAATCCGCTGTGGCTCGTTCGCAGTAGCAAAGAGATGCCACCTTTTAAAAAGGTGGCATCTCTAGAGGAAGTGAAGCCCGACAAAATGCCCATAGCCATCTACGAACGCATGGAAGATTTCACCAATCACGAACTACAATTATATAAAGGCGATACAATATTTTTAATAAGCGATGGTTACGAAGACCAATTTGGCGGCGAAAAAGGCAAAAAATTCCTTTCAAAAAACCTTAAACAATTGCTTATTGCTAATTGCCAATTGCCAATGAATGAACAAAAACAAATTCTTGAAAAAACTTTAATTGAATGGATTGGTGAGGGAGAGCAAATTGATGATATTACACTGTTGGGGATTAGAATTTAAGAATGAAGGAATTTAACTATTGTCTGAACTACTGATTTTAATATGATTAATATGAAAGACTATGATTAAAGAATACACAATAGCAATTAAGAAACAAATCAGTGAAATCAAAAAAATCATTTTAATAAAATCAGCGGTTCAGACAACTAACAATTTAACCATGAAACAATTTATAATTACAGCTTTTATATACATTTTATCAACGAACATTTTAAATGCTCAGGATTTAAAAAAAATTGATAGTCTAAAATCCGTATTAAACAATAATCCATCAGACACAGCATTAATTTCGTCGCTAATAAGACTTGGCGACGAATATCGACAAACACAACCCGATAGTGCAATTGATTTTTATAATCAATGTATTAAAAATATTGATAAAATCTTTGCAAAAGGAAATATTGATAAAAAACACACTAAAACTTATTTTGTAAATAAGGCAGTAGCATTAAATCATACCGGAAGAACTTATGAAGTAAAAGGAAGTTATTCCGTCGCAATTAATTGTTATATTGCTCAGTTGGCTTTAGATTCGGTTTATAGTAATGCCAAAATAGTTGCAAACGTATATAACGATATTGCTACTTGCTATGCAATGATGGGAAACTATCCCGATGCACTTAAAAACTTCCAAAATTCACTTAAAAAATTTGAAATATCGGGCGACAACAATGGAATGGGATTCTCGTGCAATAATATAGGAATGGTTCATTATTATCTGAAAAATATAAAAGAAGGCTTACCATATCTGCACAATGGACTCGAATACAGGCTTAAAACCGACGATAAAAATGCAATATCACAATCGTACAATAATCTAGGAATTGCTTATAATGAATTAACCGAGTTTGAAAAAGCAATAGAATATCACACAAAATCGCTCGAAATAAGCACCCAAATTGATAATAAAATTGGAATGGCATATTCGTACAATAATTTGGGTTTAGTTTATCAAAATCAGCAAAAAAACGATAAGGCATTATTTAATTTTACCAAAAGCTATGATTTAAAAAATGAACTTGGAAATAAACGTGGATGCGTAATTTCACTTGGGAACATTGCTGGAATTTACAATCAAACGAAAAACTATTCGAAATGCCTGGAGTATGGTTTGAAAAGCATTGAATTAAGTAAAGAAATAGAAGGTTTCTACGAAAAAAGTTTTCCACTTGCAATTACCTCAGCCGCTTACGAAGGATTAAACGACCACAAAAAAGCACTTGAATATTTTAAGCTATTTAAAAATAATGAAGACAGCATATTAAATTCCGACAAAAATCAACAAATTCAGGAATTAGAAACAAAATATCAAACCGAAAAGAAAATATTGGAAGTCGAAAATTTGCAAAAAGAGCAAGTTATTAGCAATTTAAAAATTCAAAATCAGAGCGATACCTTACAAAAACAACGAATACTTATATTTTCGTTCATTGCAGGATTTTTAATAATATTAACCTTTTCAATTATACTTTACCGGTTGTTTATTCAAAAAAGGAAAGCAAATATTAAGTTGGCTCATCAAAACGAAGAAATAAAACAACAAAAGGAAGAAATTACCTCACAAAGAGATGAAATAGAAGCACAACGCAATGAAATATCGAAACATAGAGATTTAGTAGTCGAACAAAAACATGAAATAGAATCGAGTATTACTTATGCCAAACGAATACAAAATGCTGTTTTACCCGACTCAGATATTCTACAAATGATTCTTGGTGAACATTTTCTGCTTTTCAGACCCAAAGATATTGTATCAGGCGATTTTTACTGGGCAACAATAATTAAAAACTGGCAAATTTTTACAGTAGCCGATTGTACCGGACACGGCGTTCCAGGTGCATTTATGAGTATGCTGGGAGTTAGTTTTCTTAACGAAATAGTTCGAAAAGAAGATGTAACACAGGCAAATCATATTTTGAATAATTTAAGAAAAAGAATCATCGAATCGTTAAAACAAAAAGGCATTTTTGGCGAACAAAAAGATGGTATGGACATAGCAGTATGTGTTATAAATCTCGAAAATCAACAATTACAATTTGCAGGAGCAAATAATCCACTGTGGATTGTAAGAATTGAAAGTGAGAAAGCAAGACAAGGTGAAAGTGAGATTGAGAACCTGCTCACTTTCTCATCTTCTCAATCTCCCACTTTCTCGCAAGAAAAAGAGATGCCACCTTTTCAAAAGGTGGCATCTCTGGTAGAAGTCAAACCCGACAAAATGCCAATTGCTATTTATGAGAAAATGGACAATTTCACAAACCACGAGTTACAATTAAATTCCGGCGATACAATTTACTTAATGAGCGATGGTTACGAAGACCAGTTTGGAGGTCCGAAATTCAAAAAATTCCTCTCCAAAAACCTTAAACAATTGCTTATTGCAAATTGCCAATTACCAATGAATGAACAAAAAGAAATTCTGGAAAAAACTCTGAACGAATGGATTGGCGAAGGTGAACAGATTGATGATATTACACTGTTGGGGATTAGAATTTAAGAATGAAGGAATTTAACTATTGTCTGAGGTTGGTAACGGTTGGGTATATGAAAAGTTGGGCATTTCGGAGCGATTTCCTGTCAACCCGCAAAAAATATAAATGCGAGCTACACCCTTGAAATTAAGCACAATCTGCCCAAATTTTTATATACCATGTTAGCACACGTATTACTCTTTATTAAGTTCGTCTTCAATCACTTTATGGAGTATTGCTCTTTTAATATAAATAATTCTCAAAGTCTGATAACCAAATGCATGGATAATCAAAAATACCAGAATAATCAAAGCAGGAATTAATGACCATAAAGAAAAATTTATTGTCAAACCAATTAAAATAATAAAAATTGTAAATAATAAAATTGATTGACCTTCTTTAGAGATTGTTATATCAATTTGTTCTTTAATTATTGGCCAATCGTTTTTGAAGTCATTATTTTCAAAAAGGTCAAAGTCTTTTAACAATTTTTTAAAACCGACTTCGGTGTTCCAAGCCTCTTTATTTAATGAATAACCAATAAAATTCAAAATTATTGGATAAATAACTCTTGTTACAATTGTCACAGCTAAAAATGAAAACACTGGTATTAAAATTTGATAGGAACTCAAAAAGTTTACAAAATTTTTCCAGTTAAAGTCAAGGTTATTATACTTGAACCCACATAAATTTGAAAGCCAAAAGCTGAAAATTATTTCATTTAAAAGAAGAGCAGCAAAAACAATGGTAGTTTCAAACTTTCTTTGATTATCCGCAAATTCACTAAGTGTTTGTAAGTCCATATATTATAATTAATAATTATTTAGCTCATTAGAAACAAGTTCTTCTATATCACTTAAATTTTTAAGATTTGGCTTTTTTGCTTTTAAATCATAAATATCTTGAAGAGCGCCAGTTAAAACGCCCTTTGGATTTTTATCTTTTTTTACAGCAGCTAAAGCATTAATATAAGCATCAATACTTTCATCTTTTTCTTGAACTAAATAAACCAAAGCGATGTTAAATTTAACAAATGTTAAGACTGGATTGAATGTTAATGCTTTATTACTCCATTCTAAACATTTGTCATATTCACCTTTTTCAAAAGATTTCCAACCAAGGTTCCCATATAGCATTCCTTTATCTGTTTCAGTATTTACTTCCTCAACTACTGCAACAACTTCTATAGTAACATCAATACCTTCTAGTGAAGAAGGATTTCTTAGCCCTAAATAATATGAACCTGATAACGGTGCAGAAACTAATTGCACAGATTGTTTGGTATTTATGCAGCTTATGTCTTGATACCAGCTAAGTTTATCATCATTTTTTGCTACAAAATTGTCACGACAATCTGTTGGAATTACCCAAACATCTAATGAACCTGAGCCAGAGGGAACTTTTAAATTTTTTGTTGCTGCTGCACCTAATGGTCCAGCATAAATTGATGCACCTATTTGAACTGCGAGATTTAACATTTGAGTTCCACCTCCAGCAGGTGATGTCGAAAAGCTGTAGTACCAACTAACTGTATTTGCAGGCAAATCAACTCTAATAGGAATTCTTGAAACACCCCCTAAATAAGAACGAGTACCACCATTTAATGATTTAGTTGTTTGTTCAACAATTGTTACAGTCTTATAAGTCTGAGCAAACATTGAAAACACAAACAAAAAAAGTACGAGAAACAAGATTGTTTTTTTCATAATATTTATTTTAAATTGGTTATTTCATTTTTATGCATTGGTTATGACTGTCACTTATTAATATGTGTGCTAACACCTCAGTAATCGCAACCAGTCACGTTTATTTCAACATTAGCCGAAACCCTAATAAGTTGAAAAAATGCTGACAAACAACCTATTATAAATTTAATTCTAATATTCATTCAGTTGTTGCAATTATTGATGATTTAATTTTTATTCGTTTTAAAAACCAAATGTAAATCATTTTTATCAGAACAAATTAAAAAATAAAGGATTATTAAAATTTCAGATAAATCAATCAGCCCATTACCGAAGCCATTGATTTTATGATATTAGATGCCCACAAATAAATATTATTTACAAGAATGTTTTGACGCATTTGTTTCATGCGGTTTTCCTGTTCGTCTTTGGTCATTTCTATTGCTAATTTTATTGAGTCGGCACTTTTCTCAATATCGTAAGGATTTATGATTAAAGCTCCCTGAAGTTCGTTCGCTGCTCCTGCAAATCGGCTCAGAATAAGTACGATTTAAAAAAGGGAACAATTTCGTTGTGGCTGTGATGTTTGTTCAAATAAAGTATTGGTTTCCAGCTTTTAGTTTTAAACTTCTGGTTTATACGGTTCACTTCTTTATCAATATCAATTCCCAAATCGGAATAGCTTTTGATTAATGTACGGCTTGGCGCTCCTATCTGAACAAATGTAAATTTGCCGATGTAATCAGGATTTTTTTCAAGAAATCGTTCAATTGCCCAGAATCTTTCGTTTATCCCTTTTGTATAATCAATACGGTCAACTCCCACGCCCATATATTGTGTTGTAACTCCATAATTTTGCAAAAGTTCTTTGGCGGTTATTACAGCTTCATTTTTTTGGTCGTAATCTTTCAATGTAAAATCAATACTTATTGGAAATGGTTTTACAACTGTGATATGATTGGCAATTTTAACCGAAAAGTTTTCCCATCTTACTAACGATTCGATTGAATTATTAACTGTTTCGAGAAAATGATTGCAATGATACTGTGT
>Ga0209211_10009373_pt1 | contig 13076 bp, 17 predicted proteins | sample RifGroA2_FD_183992 | JGI IMG/M metagenome (GOLD analysis project Ga0209211, IMG submission 183992) | Groundwater microbial communities from Rifle, Colorado, USA - Groundwater A2 (SPAdes) (version 2) | ecosystem: Environmental > Aquatic > Deep subsurface > Groundwater | place: Rifle, Colorado...
ATTGACATTTTCACCAAAGAGCAAATGGAACAGCTTTTCGCCGATTTAGATAAATCCAGTCAATAATAATATTTTATGTCGTTAGATATTAAAATTTTCTATTTTTTCAATAATTTAGCCGAAAAATGGCCGATCTTTGATACAGCTGTAATTTTCTTAGCGGATTATTTTGGATATTTTGTTGCGGCATTTTTTATTGCAATTCTTTTTTTAGCGTCTTTTCATAAAGACAAATCAAAGATATTTTTAACTGTCCTAACTTCAGTTGTTTTATCAAGGCTTATAATCACTGAAATTATTCGTTTTCTATATTGCCGGCCGCGGCCTTTTATGGCTTATGCCGTCAGCCAGCTTGTTGATGAAAACCATTGTTCTTTTCCTTCCGGCCATGCGGCATTTTTTTTCGCGATGGCAATGGCAATTTATTTTTATAACAAAAAATTGGGCGCCTGGTTTTTCGCCGCCGCCATTTTAATTGCCTTGGCCCGCGTTGCCGCCGGAGTCCATTACCCGACCGACATTTTGGCCGGAGCGGTTATCGGCGTTTTATCGGCTTGTGCAGTGTTTTATTTTGTAAAAAAATGACTATGTGGATAATGCGGCGTTGACAATAATACCCTACGGGGGTTTTATTTATATAAAAGAAATTTTATCAATTTATAAATTATCTAAGCGCAAGTAATTTAAACTTTTATGAATAAAAAAGAATATTATTTAGCGGTTGCGAGCGTCGCGCTTTCAGCGATTATTGCCGCCTATGCGTGGTTTAATCCGGCAGAAACTAAAGTTTTAAAACCGGACACGGCGGCGCTGTTATCGTCGGAGGTATTGTTACCGTTTGTTGAATTGCCCATTGTCTGGGGCAATCTTGGAGCGCGAATGATTGCCGCCGGCGTTATTGATCGCGCCAAGTTTGAAGCAATTTATGCGCAAAGAGGCGGGCTCACCGATGAAGAAAAACAAATTTTAGAAGGGGAAACGGGCAAATTAAAAATCACTCAGGAAAATTCCGGCTTTATTTTAAATATGCTTTGGGCTTTGGGGCTTGGTAATAAAAATGAAATTTTAGAAAAAGGACCGATGATGACTTATGGCGGCGCGGGCTCGCCCGCCGAAGCTTTAGCGAAGGCGGGAAATTTTGCTTCCACCGGCGGATGGACGTTGGCAAAGGGGAGCGCGATTAATCATTATTCAAAGCATTTTTTTATTGTTTTAACGCCTGAACAACAAAAATTAGTAGAACGCGTAAGTAAAAATATCTATCGTCCATGCTGCGACAATCCGACTTATTTCCCCGACTGCAATCACGGAATGGCAATGCTTGGTCTTCTTGAGCTTTTAGCGTCACAAGGCGTTTCTGAAGACGATATGTATAAAATAGCGCTTACTGTAAATTCATATTGGTTTCCGGACACTTATTTAACAATTGCCAAATATTTGAAGGAAAAGAAAAATATTGATTGGATCGATGCCAATCCAAAAGAAATTTTAGGACGAAATTATTCAAGCGCTTCAGGTTATCAAAATATTTTAAGCCAGATTACTCCGCCGGCGACGCAATCGGGCGGCGGCTGCGGAGTTTAAAATTAATCAGTCATGTCCGGAAAAATTATTCTAAAATCAGTTATGTTTGGACTTTTAGCAAGCGGTATTCTGCTTGGCGAATATTTTACCGATTATTGCGGTGAGCGGTATTATTTCGCTTGCCGGACAATATCAGATTGAATTGTTTTTGATTGGCATTGTTTTTAACATTGCGGGTATTGTTTATATCGGCCTAAAAATTATTCAATTCAGACAAATGTGAAAATATGGAATTACTTTTAAGCGCATCAATTATAGCCGCATTTGTTGCCGGAATAGCCGCACTTTTCGCGCCATGTTGTATTACCGTACTTTTGCCATCATATTTCGCTTCTATTTTTCGCGAAAAGCGCAGGATTTTTTTAATGACCTTCATTTTCTTTCTGGGAATTCTCGCGGTCTTTTTACCAATTGGATTAGGAGCAGCGGCGCTCGGTAAATTTTTCAGCCAATATCACAATATTGTATTCGGTATTGGCGCCGTTTTTCTTATTGTGCTGGGGTTGACTATTCTTTTAGGCAAGCATTGGTCGTTGCCGTTTCAAGTGCATCCGGTGCTTAAAAAACACAATGCGGCTTCAGTATTTATACTTGGTATATTTTCAGGGATTGCTACTACCTGTTGCGCGCCGGTCTTAGCGGGAGTGTTTGCCCTTGCCGCGCTTCCCGGGTCGGTATTTTGGGGCGGTATTTATACCCTAAGCTATGTTTTTGGAATGGTCGCGCCACTTTTTCTAATTTCGCTTTTCCTTGATAAGGTAAATTTTGAACAAAAATTTCAACAAACTTTCTATCGGCCAATTCGTTATCGGTTAGTTGGCAAAGAAATAAGCATTATTGTTTCCGAGGCGATTGCGGGCATTACTTTTTTTGCGATGGGCGTTTTGATTCTTTATTTAGCGTTTATTAACAAGCTCTTTATGCAAGCCGGAGGATATCAGACAAACGTCAATATCTATCTGACAAAAGTTTTGCAATCAATAAATAATATTGTGCGAATTATCCCCGAATATGTATGGGCATTTTTATTGATCATAATTGTTGGCGGAATTGTTTGGAGGGTCGTTCGCCAATTTAATAAAGAAAAAAATTATGAAAAAAAACAATAAAAAATCGATCATTATTAATATTATTAAATTAATAATTAAAAAAACATGAATAAAAATAATAATGTTTCTACAATCATTATCGCAACAATAATTATTGTCGCGGTTAGTTTTCTGATTTGGGGCGGCAGTAAGAATAAAACTAGCGCGCCGGTGGTAGACCAGCACGGGATGTCCGTTGCCGCCAATATTTCTGCCGCGTCGCTTGACGATTTAGTGAACAAGTCGGCGCCGGATTTCGCGTTAGCTGACAAAGATGGGAAATTATATTCCTTGAATGAATTACGGGGCAAAAACATTATCCTTTTCTTCAACGAAGGATTAATGTGTTATCCGGCGTGCTGGAACCAAATTGTTGCGCTGGACAAAGACGAGATATTCAAGAATACCGATACCGTCATTTTATCAGTAGTCGTGGACCCGCCAGAAGAGTGGCAGAAAGCAATTGAGCAAATGCCGGAGCTTGCGGAAGCTACGGTTGTGTTTGACAAAGATGCGGCGATATCCAAGCGATTTAATATGTTAACAACCGCGTCTTCCATGCATTACGGGTCGCTTCCCGGTCATACTTTTGTATTGATTAATAAAGAGGGAATAATCAAGCATATTTTTGACGACCCAAATATGAGCATCCACAACGATCAACTGGTAGCAGAAATCTCAAAACTATAAAAGATAAGGTGGATGCGGCATATAATTATCCACAGCCCCCATTTGACAAATAGGGTATGGGGGTATAGGATATGAGTGAATGGTCGAAGTTAACTCTTAATCATCCGTAAACCGTGCTGGATCAAAAACTAAAAAAGAGATCAATCCACCGCGCGAAAATCATTCGTGGGCAACTAGACGGTCTCATTAGAGCTATTGAGAAAGAGATTTATTGCCCCGATCTTTTGGGGCAATCGCTTTCTATTCAAAGGTCGCTCAAGAGCTTAGACGCCTTTCTTCTTGAGAATCATCTGCGAACTCATGTGAAGCGCCAGATGGGCCGCAAAGGAGAAGAAGAAAAGGCCGTCAAAGAATTAATTAAGGTATATACCTTATCAAATAAATAACATGAAAAAGTCATCATTCGTCCACGGAGTATCAATCGTAACGGGAATTTGGGGAGGCCTCGCTCTGATTGGAGCTTGGATTGCCGGAGAAAATGGAACTGTCTTGGGGTTTCCCCAATCGCATCTCTTTAATGATGCAATCATCCTCACGCTTATTGGAGTTTCCGCCGGGGTATGCGCAATATATCGCCGGCAGTTGGAACGCGAAGGTTAAGCGCGAACATCTCGTTAATGATTCATAAATAAAAACATGTTCAACTTTTTCAAGAAAAAGTGTCCGACATGCAAAATGGAATTGGAGGAGGGCAGGAAATACCCGGAGGGATACGGTAAAAAATTTTGTTCCGAAAATTGCCGCGAAGAATACCGAAAGAAAATAGTAAAAGAACAATCCCATAAATCCCGCGGCTGTTGTCATTAAAAGGTTATGCAAAACAAAACTATTGGCGCAATTTTAATATTTGGAGCTCTTCTATACTTTTTATTTACCAGTTTTATTGTCGGTCATGGCATTCATCCACTCAATACCTTGGGCGCAATAATTGCTATTACTTTAGGCATTGTCATATTTTTTCGCGAAGAAGCGGCAGAAACAACGCCATCTCTTCAGCCAATAACAGAGTCGCAAGAACAACCTGAATCAACCCTCCCGCCGACCCAGAAAGTCAAAATCTTTTTTGTCAGTTTGGCATTCGGGTTATTCACGGCAATCATCATTGCTCTCACCTATTTAGCCACATCAGCCGGAGAAACACTCACAACCATTCTCTCTTTTGCCGGCGGAGTTTCAAACATCGTCTTGCCCTGCACGCTGCCGCTTGTCTTTATCATCGTTCCTCTTTCCATGGGCAAGGGATATAAAAAGGGATTGATAATGGCGCTTCTTTTCGGATTCGGGTTGACTCTTATGCTCGCGATTTACGGGGGCGCCATTGCTTTGATTGGTAAATACCTCGGTTTGGACCAGACAACGCGAATTCTGTATATCATCGCCGGTGTCGCCGCATTAATTTTCGGTCTAGCAACGCTTGCGCTTATTAAATTCGAAATGCCTTCTTATTCCAAAGTGCCGGCATTTATTCAAAGACAGCCGGATTATTTCAAGTCGCTATTTTTGGGCTTCTTTCTTGGCAATGCGGGTATCGGATGCCCCAATCCGGTCACTTATTTAATTTTGACTGTCGCGGCCGGCACGGGAAGTGTGGCTCTCGGTGCGTGGTATATGGCAGTTAATGGCTTGGGCCGGGCGCTTCCTCTCATATTTTTATCCGTTTTGGGAATTATCGGAGTAAATGCTACAGGCGCAGTGCTCAAACATAAGATAACCTTGGACAAAATAACGGGCTGGGCATTAATAGTCATTTCAGCTTTTATTATTTTGAACGGAGTTTTCGGCCATATCTGGTATGAGGGGTCGATTTTCCATGAAGGGTTGAATATGTTTTTCAGTAAATTAGGCGGTCAATCCATTGCCGAGGCCAACATCCCCATAGAGCAATTCGAGGAAGCGGTGCCCTATTTCAAACTCGGCGCCTGGATTAATCTTCTTCTGCCGCCGCTTATTCTAATTTGGTATTACTTCAAAAAAAGAGACGCAATGTCCAAAAAGACATTTTGGGCATTATTGGCTGTTTTTCTGCTCTGGGGATTATTAACAATGCCCATCTTTTAAGATGGGGTAGATAAAAAATATTATGATTCAGATCCAAAAATATTCAATAAGCGGGATGGATTGCGGCAGTTGCGCCGTTTCTATTGAAATGCTGCTTAATAATCAGGCGGGCGTTAAATCCGCAAAAGTGGATTTTGATTCAAAAGAAGCAACGATTGAATTTGATGATACCCAATTTCAGTTCAAAGAGGTCAAAAAAATCATAAACCAAATGGGCTATGCCCTAATAGAAAAATAATATGATAAACATCCAATTTGTCACTGTCCCCGGATGCCACGAATGCGCCAAGGCAAAAAAGATTTTTGAGGAATTGAAGCCGCAATACCCGGAAATGCAAGTCGAGGAAATTGATGCCACAACGCCAAAAGGCATAGAGCTGGTGCAAAAGTACGGCATTTTTTCCAGTCCCGGCACCATTATTAACGGCGAACTGTTTTCAACCGGCGCTCTTAATAAAGATGAATTTGTGAAGAAATTAGATGAATTAAGTAAAAAATAAAGGTCGGAAATTATTAATCTTAAATTAAATAAAATTATGGAACTTGATAAAAATAAATTTTCTTTGGCGGCGGCAGGGACTATGGGTATCGTTTATGTTGTTTGCGCTGTTTTTATCAAGCTTGCACCGGATTTTGCTCTTCAACTCTTCGGCTGGTTGGTTCACTTGGTAAATGTTGATAAATTTGCCGGCGATGTCGCCATTACGGCAGTCGGGCTTATTATCGGGCTGGTTCAGATATTGGTTTACGCTTATATCGGCGCTTGGATTTTTGCCTGGTTACACAATAAATTTTTGCGGGGGCAGGCACAATAAGCGCATTTTATGTTAAACTCGGAAGAAAAAGAAAATTTTGACGCGATTATTATCGGCGCCGGACCGGCCGGCGCCGAATGCGCCAGAGAATTATCTAAAAAAGGCAGAAAAGTTTTGATTATTGAAAAGTCACCGGCTATCGGCCGACCCGATTTTTCAAGCGGCGGCACGCCGAAAGAAACGTTTGAATATTTTGATTTGCCTTTGGAATTGGGCCGGGGGTCGTGGTCCAAGGTTTTAATCGCCGCTTATAACGATTCAAAAATCTGGGATTATAAAAAAACCAGAGGTTATGTTTTTGATTTTAACAAACTAAAGAAGTTTTTAGTTGGCGAAGCGATAAAAAACGGCGCCGAGGTTTTAATTGGGACTTCAGCGGAAGAGCCGGTCATAGAAAACGATTTTATTGCCGGTGTAAAATATAAAGGCGCTTTTGGAGAAGGTTTGGTTAAAGGCAAAATTATCGTTGACGCCTCCGGACCCGTGGGCGCGCTGGCGTCGCAAGTCGGATTGAGAAAAGCGGTTCCTTGTTCGGCCAGTATCGGAATAGAACTGGTAGTGGAAAACGCAGCCGAAGAATTTAAAGATGTTTTAGCCTTTTATTTCAGCGATTATTATGTTCCTTTTGGCTATGGCTGGATATTTCCTTTTGGCCAAAATTCTTTAAAAGTCGGAGCGGTGATTTATAAAGCTAAAGAACATGGCGTCAATGAAACAGAATATGGCACTGCCGATATGATGAAAGTTTTAAAAAAATTTATTAAGAGATTCCCGCAATTAAAAAATACCCAACCCATGGATTTACACGGCGGGAATATCTATGTTAACGGCGGCATCAAGAAGTATTCTAAAAATGGTTTTTTGGCGATTGGCGACGCGGCTTGCCAGATAAATCCTTTGGCCGGCGAAGGAATCAGACACGCGCTTCATTCCGGCAGGATGGCGGCCGAGGCGATAGATAAGGCGTTGTCTTTAAACGATTTCAGCGAATCGACTCTTAAAGAATATGATAAAAATTGGCAGAAATATATTGGTTCAAAATGGAAGCGGTCATTTCTTATTTCAGAAAAACTCTACGGCGATTTAACCCAAAATCAATGGCGAGATATTATGCAGATTTTATCCGGCTTATCTCCCGAAGAAGTGTTTGAAGTGGGATTTAATTTCAATTTTTTAAAAGTTTTTAAGTTCGGCAAAATATTAAAAATCGGCAAGTTAATAAAAGAGGTGTATAAGCGCTAAAAATAGTATAAAATAAAGAGATTATGATAAAAAAAGAAACTTTTTTAATTCAAGGGATGCATTGTGTTTCCTGCGTGTTGACTATTGAGCAGGCATTAAAAAAAGTGCCGGGTGTTAAAGCTGCTTCAGTTAGTTTAATGTCGGAAAAGGCGACTGTTGAATATGAAAAGCCGGCAACGCCGGAAATTTTAAAAAACGCCGTTGCGGAAACCGGTTATAAATTGATAATTCAAGCAGGTAGCGTATCGGCCGAAGGTGTTCATGGCGGACACATGGCAATGGAAACAAAGCCCGGCAGTGAAGCAGAACACGACCATCATAAAATGCTAAAAGAATCGGAAATTGCGCTTTTAAAAAAGAAATTTATTTTCGGCGCAGTTTTGTCGGTTTTTGTGATAATTTTAAGTTTTCCCGAATTTATCCCATTAGCAGGGAGGATTATTTCAACGCCGCTGCGGCTTTTATTATTATTTATTCTTACCGCTCCGGTTTTGTTTTGGGTCGGTTGGCAATTCTGGCGCGGCGCCTGGTTTGGCTTGAAAAATTTAACGGCCAATATGGATACTCTGGTCGCTCTTGGCACCGGTGCCGCGTTTTTTTACAGTTCTGTTGTTACGTTTTTAGAATTCACCAACAGAGGAGGATTTGAAGTTTATTTTGACGTGGCGGCGGTAGTTACTACGTTGGTCATTTTAGGAAAATATTTGGAAGCTAAGGCCAAGGGGTCGGCTTCAGAAGCGATTAAAAAACTTTTAAAACTTCAAGCAAAAACCGCGCATATTATCCACGAAAACGGCGATGAAATGGAAATGCCGATTGAAGATGTTAAAGTCGGAGATATTATTTTGGTTAAGCCGGGAGAAAAAATTCCAGTTGACGGCGTAATTACTCAAGGCAACTCGGCAATTGACGAATCAATGGTTACCGGCGAATCAATGCCGGTTGATAAAAAAATAGGGGATAATGTCATTGGCGCCACCATTAATAAAACCGGCGCTTTTAAGTTTAGGGCAGTTAAAGTCGGCAAAGAAACATTTCTTTCGCAGATAATCAAACTGGTTGAGGAGGCGCAGTCATCTAAAGCGCCGATTCAAAAATTAGCCGACCAAATAACCGGTTATTTTGTGCCGGTTGTTTTGGTAATTTCAATATTTTCATTTGCCGTTTGGCTGATTTTTGGCCCGGCGCCGTCTTTTAGTTTCGCTTTGATTAATGCCGTGGCGGTTTTGGTGATTGCTTGTCCCTGCGCACTGGGCTTAGCGACGCCGACTGCTATTATGGTTGGCACCGGCAAAGCCGCGGAAAAAGGAATAATTATTCGGGATGCCGAAGCCTTAGAGTTGGCCGGAAAAGTTGATGTGGTGGTGCTGGATAAAACCGGCACTCTAACCAAAGGCGAGCCGGCCGTAACTGATGTCGTTGCTTTTGAAGAAAACGGAGAAAACGAAGTTTTAAAATATGCCGCTTCGCTTGAAAAATTTTCCGAACATCCCATTGCTAAAGCCATTGTGGCGTTTGCTGCGAGCCTTGGGAAATCGTCTTCCCATCCGCTCGATAAAGCTGTAAGAGAAAAAGCCGAAAGCGAAAAAATTGAATTTTTTTCAGTAAGTAATTTTAAAGTCACTCCCGGAAAAGGCCTTGAAGGCGACATTGGTATAAACGGAAGGGCGCAAAAATTATTTTTTGGAAATCGTGCGCTAATGGAAGAGAAAAACATAAAAATTTCCGACTCTCACGAAAAACAGCTCGAAAAGATTGAAGAAGGCGGCAAAACCGCAATGATTTTGGCATCTGATAGGCCGCTGGGGATTATTGGTGTTGCCGACACTTTAAAGGAAACTGCCGGCAAATCAATTGAGCTGCTTCAAAAATTGGGTCTTGAGGTTTGGATGATTACCGGCGATAACGAGCGAACGGCCAAAGCCATTGGCGAAAAAATTGGAATAATAAATATTATGGCCAAAGTTTTGCCTCAAGAAAAATCGGAAAAAATTAAAGAACTCCAACGCGGCAACCCCTCGACAGGACTCGGGGCAAGGAAAGTCGCCATGGTGGGCGACGGCATAAATGATGCGCCGGCATTAACAGATGCCGATGTGGGTATTGCCATAGGCACCGGCACCGATATTGCCATAGAGTCCGGCGACATCACCTTGATTTCCGGCGATCCGATGGGAATTTATGAAGCGGTAAAATTAAGCCGGCAAACTTTAAGAAACATAAAACAAAATCTTTTTTGGGCTTATATTTACAATATTGTTTTAATTCCGGTGGCGGCCGGGGTCTTATGGCCCGTTTGGGGCATTCTTTTAAATCCTATTTTAGCCGGCGGCGCCATGGCTTTCAGTTCTGTTTCGGTAGTTTTAAACTCTTTGAGATTAAAGCGTATTAATGTATAATGCAAAAAGCATTATTTGAGGGTAAATCAGGCCTTGATTTGCTTTGCCCCGCAAAGCATTTTATTATAATCCTGAACTGTCATACTGAATTTTCCCCGATCGGGCTTTGCCGGATCGCTTATAATGACAGTATTCTTTTCCGGAAAATAATCGACTACCGGGCATCCTCCGCAACCGCCACAACCATTAGAACAACCAAGAGTGCCGTCATAGATTCTAATTTTCTTTGTCTTTATATTAATCATAATATTAATTTTAATGATAAAACTTAATTAATTTTTTTAATTATTATATCATATAAATATAATTAATGTAATAAAATTATGCGTCAAGAATATGTAAGAACCAAAGAAGGTTCTAATATAAGCAAAGTGATAATTGATAGGGATTTATGCATCGGCGCCGCTTCTTGCATTGCTGTTTCGGCAACGACATTCAAATTGGATGATGAAAATAAAGCGGTGGTGATGGATCCCGATGCCGCAAGCGACGAGGAATTAATTATGGCGGCGGAGTCATGTCCGACTAAAGCGATAATTCTTGTAGACAAATTGGGGAAACAAATTTACCCATGAAAAAATTTAAATATCTAATTATTGGAGGCGGTGTTTCGGGAACCACCGCCGCTGAAACCGTTCGCCAAAACGATAAGAGCGGTTCAATCGCTATCGTCAGCGAAGAACCTTATCCGGCTTACTCCCGAGTTATGCTTTCAAAACATGATTTTTATTTGCCAGAAGGAGAAAATAAAATTTGGCTTAAAACGCCGGATTGGTACATTAAAGAAAACATCGGATTCTTTTCCGGAAAAAAAGCCGTCAATCTGGATGCGAATAAAAAAATTGTCCGCCTTGACGGCGGAGAAGAAATTGAATATGACAAATTGCTTATTGCAACTGGTAATTGCGCTAAAAAGTGGGTAATCCCGGGAAGCGATAAAAATAATGTTTTTTCATTAAGAGTTTTAGACGATGCCAGGGCGATTAAAGAAAAAATCAAAACCGCAAAAAAAGCTGTTGCCGTTGGCGGCGGTTTTATAAGTTTTGAAATGTGCGATTTATTGCGTCAATTTAACATAGAAACAACATTAATTTTGCGCGAATCATATTATTGGGAGCCGATTTTAGATAAAAATGAAGCGGTATTAGTGGAAAACGCGCTTATAACTAATGGCGTTAAAATTTTAAAAAACTCGGAAGTAAGCGAAATTATGGGCGGCGATTCGGTTGCGGGCGTTATTTTAAAAAACGGAATCCAAATTAATTGTGATATGATCATTGCCGGCATCGGAGCAACGTGTTCTTTAGATTGGCTTGGCAATTCCGGCATTAAAACTAATAAAGGAATTTTAGCAAATGAATATTTAGAAACCAATTTGTCCGATATTTGGACTACAGGTGATGTCGCCGAATTCAATGATTTAATTCTTGAAGAAATTGTCCAGCTCGGCAATTGGCTTAATTCCCAACAACAAGGCAGAGTAGCCGGTATTAATATGGCAAGTAACAAAACTCCATTTCGTCTCGTATCTTCTTATTCCACGACTGGTTTCGGGATAACCATTTCTTTTGTTGGCGATGTCAGGCCGGAGGCAGATAGAACAATAATTAGCCGCGGCTCGCTTGAATCCAGATCATGGGCAAGACTGCTTGTAAAAGACGGGGAAATAATAGGCGCGACAATAATTAACCGCACGCCGGAACTTTCTCTGATTTCAAAATTGATTTCCGCTGATTTTAAAGTTTCAGGACATGAAAACGAATTAACAGATCCTGGCTTTGATTTAAAAAAACTGATTATTTAACATGGCTAAAGAAAAAAATAAAAAAATAAAAATCGGATGGTTTACATTTTCCTGCTGTGAAGACAGCACCATTGTGATGACCGAATTAATGAATGAACATTGGCAGGAATGGAAAAAGATTTTTGATTTTCGCCATGTTAACGTCTTAAAATCCAAAAATATTTTAGATGAACTTGATATTGCTTTTGTGGAAGGAGCGATTGTTTCACAGGATCATATTAATAAACTCAAAGAAATCCGAGAAAAATCTAAAAAAATTATAGCCATTGGCGCCTGCGCCGTTATTGGCATGCCGGCCGGCCAACGCAATTATTTCAACGAAGAGCAAAAACAGGAAATAGAATTTTTAATCGCTCGCTTTAAAGCGCTGCCTAAAGTTTTGAAAGTTTCTGATGTGGTCAAGGTGGATGCCGAAGTTCCCGGCTGCCCCATGGATCCCGATAAATTTTTAAATGTCGTTAGCAATTTGATAAAAGAATTTAATCAATAATTTTTAATTTACTAATGTGCATACATTTGACTTGTCATTAGATCGTTTAAGCAAAGTGGAAGGTTCGGCGTCTTTGGACGTGAGCGTTAAAGATAATAAAGTTGAAAGCGTCCAGTTTAAGATTACCGAATACAAAAGGTTTTTCACGCAGGCGATGAAAGGCAAACCGATTTTAGCGTTACCGCAACTTTTAGCAAGGATTTGCGGTACTTGTTCCAATGCCCATCTTTTATGCAGCATTGAGGCCTGCGAAAACGCGCTTGGTATGCCTTATTCGGAGCAAACTGGAATTTTAAGGGATTTAACGATGCATGGGCTTATGATCCGAGATCATGCCCTGCATCTTTATATCTTTTCAATGCCGGATTTGTACGGGAAGGATGCGTTTTTAGATTTTGACGAAAACGATCCGGAAGAACATCAAATTTTGCACGACGCCTTTGAAATTAAAGCGGCGGGAAATTTCTTGGCGACTCTTGTTGCCGGCCGGTCGGTTCACGCGGTTCATCCGACTATCGGCGGTTTTCTCAATTTTCCTGAAAAATCCGGCATTGAAGAAGCGATAAAAAAATTGGAAGCGGTAAGGCCGGCGGTTTTGCGTCTTATTGAAATATATAAAAAATCGCCGTTTCATTTTGACCGGCAGACAAATTTTATGGCGCTTGTTCCCGAAAAATACGGCTATCTTCATGGCACTATTGTTGACTCAAAAGGAAATAAAATTTTAGAAAAAGATTTTCGCGATCATTTGGAAAAAGTGGTGCTGCCGTATTCGCAGGCCTCGGCTTACAAACATGAAAACGAGTCGTATATGGTCGGCGCGCTGGCGAGGATGAATTTGGCCAAAGATCGGCTTCACCCGAAAACCAGAGATATGCTTGGTGAAACATTGAATATTTTTCCCTC
>Ga0209211_10009378_pt1 | contig 13067 bp, 12 predicted proteins | sample RifGroA2_FD_183992 | JGI IMG/M metagenome (GOLD analysis project Ga0209211, IMG submission 183992) | Groundwater microbial communities from Rifle, Colorado, USA - Groundwater A2 (SPAdes) (version 2) | ecosystem: Environmental > Aquatic > Deep subsurface > Groundwater | place: Rifle, Colorado...
GATCACCGCGGCCCGCATGTCCGGCAGCCGCAGCAGGACGAGGCCGTCCTCGCTCAGGATCTCGTCGATCGCGGCGACCTCCTTCTCGTTCGCGCTCACGACGAGCACCCGGCCGCCCGCGATCTGCCGGTGCTGGAGCGCCGAGGCCGCCGCGCGCGCCTGCGGGTCGCCGCCGCCGCGCACGTCGAGCTCGAGCCCCTCGGCCCCGGCCAGGACGTCCAGGGCGCCGCCCGCCGCGGCCACGCGCGCGCGCGCCGTCGCCTGCATCGCGTCCATCGTGGCGTCGTCGTGCGTCGGGTCGTGGTGGAACAGGACGAGGCGGTCCACGCCGGCCGCGAGCGCGACGTCCACCGCGTAGTCGACCGAGCTGTGCCCCCAGCCGACCTTGCCGCCGCGGTACTCCTCCTCGGTGTACTGCGCGTCGTGGACGACCAGGTTGGCGCCGCGGAGGAACTCGATGTGCCGCTCGTCGCCCGGGTGCCGCGAGACGCGGCCCTCGGTGCTCCAGAACGGCTCGTGGTCCGTGACGTACGCGATCGTCGCGCCGCCGTTCGACATCCGGTAGGCGATCGTCGGCGCGGTGTGGTTCAGGTACTGGGTCTCGACGAGCACCTCGCCGACGCGGAAGAACCCCTCGTCGAGCTCGGTGAAGTGGATGCGCGAGCGCAGCTCGCGGAGCTTCACGGGGAAGTACGAGTATTCCATCTGGCCCGCCATGGCCCCCTCGAGGCCGTGCTGGAAGCCGAGCGGGGCGTAGATGTTGAGCTCGGTGCCCGGCAGGAACGCGGGCACGAAGAAGGGGAACCCCTGGATATGGTCCCAGTGGGTGTGCCCGATGAACAGGTGGATTCGGAGCGGCTGGCGCTCCGTGCGCGCGAGGTGGAGCCCGAGCTCGCGGGCGCCCGTGCCGCAATCGAGCACGATCAGCGTCCCGTCGGCGGCGCGCACCTCGATGCACGACGTGTTGCCGCCGTACCGGGCCGTGCTCGACCCGGGCGCGGCGATGGACCCTCGGGTGCCCCAGAAGCGGACCTTCACGGCTCCTCATCATATCCCGAACGCGCGCCCGGGGCCCCGGTCACCTTTGGAGGGCCAAGCCCCCCGGCCGGCAACCAGCCCGGCCCCGACGGGCGGCGCCCGGGACGCCCCTGGCTCCGCCCCCGCGATCCGATTAGAATGCGGCGCGGCCCCCAAGCCGAGGAGGAGACGGTTCGCCATGACGCTGCCACTCATCCCCACGGCCGTTGTCGGCTCGCACGGAAGGCCCGGCTGGTGGTTCGCCGGGGTCAAGGCGATCGAGCGGGGCGAGTTCGGCCCGGCCGATCTCGAGGAGCTGCTCGACGACGCCGCGGACACGGCCATCCGCGACATGGAGCGCGCGGGCATCGACATCATCACCGACGGCGAGGTCCGCCGGCTCGACGGCTACGTCGACTCCTACTACGCGATCATCAAGGGCATCGAGCCGATCCCCGTGCGGCGCCGGGCCGGCCCCTGGGGCTACGACCAGCAGACGCGTTACGAGGCGGTGGGCCGCATCGAGACGCCGCCGGGCGGGCTCGGCATCGTCAAGGAGTTCGAGTACCTCCGGACGCACACCACGCGCGCGACGAAGGCGACGTGCGCCGGGCCGCTCACCTTCGGCTCGCGCATCCACCCGGGGACGACGTACCGGGGCGTCGTCGACGTCGCCGAGCGCTTCGCGGAGGTCATCAATGCGGAGCTGCGCGGCCTGGTCGCGGCGGGAGCCCGGTTGATCCAGATCGACGAGCCGGCGCGCGGCAACGTCTCCGGCGTCGAGATGGCGCGTCTGTTCAACCTGGCGACCGCAGGCGTCGGGGCGAAGCTCGCCTTCCACGTCTGCTTCGGCAACCGCTTCGGCCGCTCGCGCTTCGCGCGGACGTACGAGCCGTACTTTCCCGGCCTCCTGGAGGCGCGCGCCGACCAGTTCGTGCTCGAGTTCGCCGGGCGCGAGATGAGCGAGCTCGACGTCTGGAAGCGCCACGGCACAGGGCGCGAGCTGGGCGCGGGCGTCGTGGACGTGAAGGGCTTCAACCAGGACACGACCGAGGACGTGGCTCGGCGCATCCGGCGCGTGCTCGAGGTGTGTCCGGCGGAGAAGCTGACGGTCAACCCGGACTGCGGCTTCGGCTGGTCGCCGCGCGCCATGTGCAACCAGAAGCTCGGCGCGCTCGCCGCGGGTGCCGCGCTCGTGCGCCGCGAGCTGTCGGGCGCGCGCTGATCGCCGACGGCCCGCGCCCCGGGAGGCGGCACCGGGCGGCCCAAGTTGCCAAGCACGGAATCTGGATGCTAGTCTCGGTGGCACGAGCATTGCGATCGGCCGGCAGCCTGCCGGGCACCGAGCGCCCCTCGGCGCACCGCCGGGGCGCGGAAGAGGAAGGGTATGGACGCCACTGTGGCCGCCGAAGCTCGGGAGCGGTTGAAGAAGTGGATCGAGGAGACGCGCCAGATCCTCGGCACGCTGCCGGAGCTCGTGGAGCCGGACACCTCGGCGGGCGAGCGGGTGGCGAAGGCGGAGCGCGAGATCGAGCGGCTGAAGAAGGAGGTCGACGACCTCAAGAAGGAGAACCTGCAGCTCCGCGGAGAGAAGGACGAGATCGCGCAGGCGATGGGACAGATCGCGCAGAAGCTCGGCATCGCGCCACGGAAGAGTCCGTTCGAGCGCACCATGCCGCCGGCCGCCGAGGCGGCGAAGCCGGCCGACGCGCCGCGGCCCGCCGAGCCCCCGAAGCCCTGACGCCGCTCAGGCGCTCCGGGCCGGCCGGGCCCCGGCCGCCGGCTTGACGTCCTTCCTGAGACCGAGCGTCAGCTCGTAGCGCTTCTCACGGACCGGATCCGGATTGAACACCGCCACCCACAGCGTCGCGTAGTCCTTCCCCAGCCCCGGCACCGCAGTCCCCTCCGGCGCGAGTCGAAGCAGCTCCGACTTGAGGTCGGCCCGCCCGGCGGGCGGCATCGTCAGGAGCCACGCGTGGTCCACGTCCTGGCGCCCATCGGCCAGCTTCACCTCGACCGAGCGCGGCTCGCGGAGGTCGGCCGCGATCGCGAAGAAGCGCGTCGTCAGCGGCGCGAGCGCCACCGCGAAGCGGTGATCCGCGAACCGCTGCCGGTCCTGCGTGAGCCGCTGCGAGTTGTGCTCGGTGTCACCGAGCCGGTTGCTCGGGTGCGTGAAGAGGCGCGTCTCCATCGTGGACTCGAGGATGCGCGCCGTCGTCCACACGCCCGGCTCGGGCACCGCCGCGAGCAGCACGCTCCGGACGAAGTCCGGGTACTGCGTGGCGAGGCGGCCCTCCGTGACGAGGAAATCGTAGAGGTACGCCCCGACCGTCTGCGGCTGGCCCGGCCCGCCCGGCCCGACGCTCTTCAGGCTGCCGAGGGCCCGCGCGACGAACCCGGCGTTCTGCCGCTCCAGGTACTCGAGGAGGATCGAGTAGCCGTAGGACAGGAGCCCCTCCTCGTAGTCCGTGCTCCGCTGGATCGGCACGCTCAGCAGGTAGCTGTACTTGCCGAGCTCCTGCTTGACGGCGTCGCTGAACGAGAGCGTGGACTTCCAGCTCGTCCAGCGCGCCCACGCCGAGACCCACCACCGCCCGGACTCGTCCACCGAGCGCGCAGGCTCCACCTCGGGCTCCGGCGCGGCGGCTGACGACGCCGCGCCGGCCGGGGCCGGCGGCGGCGCGGCCGGGGCCGGCGGTGCCGCGGCGGCGGCGCCCGACGCGAGCCCCGCGAGCCCCTCGGCCAGCTCGTCCAGCGTCCGCGGCGTCCCGATCGCCCGCGGTGCGGCGGGCGCGGGCGCCGGCCGCGGGGCCGCGGCGGGCGGCGGGGCGCCGACGATGAAGAGCTTGCCGCGCGTCGCCGCGACGGCCAGCGCGCGCCCGAACGACTGGACCACGGTGTCCTCGAGCGCGGCGAACCGCTCGTCGTCGAGCTGGTCGCGGCTCTCGATCAGCTGGAGCAACGCCGTGAACGCGGGCGTGCCCCCGACGAGCGCCTCGGGATCGCCCTTCTCGAAGGCCGCCGGGTCCTCGACGACGCGTCGGATCTCGTCCGCCCTGGCCTTGCACTGCACGAGCGCGGTGAGGTTCGGGTCGTCCTGGTGGGAGATCGCGCGCACCCGGTCGAGGACCGCGAGGACCCGCCGCCGCGCCTCGGCGATCGCCCGCCGCTTCTCCTCCGCGGCGAGCGCGTCGTGCACGGCGCGGAGCAACGGCTCGAGCGCCTTGAGCCCCGTGACCTCCGCCGTCGGGGGCAGGGCGAGCGACAACGAGCGGGCCGCGTCGAGGATGCCCGCGCGCAGATCCGCCAGGTCGGCCCGGGCGGCGCCGACCTCGTCGAGCAGGGCGTCGGCGGGCGGCGTGCCGGACACCTCCAGTTCCCGCGCGGCGGCGGCGAGACGCCCGGCCAGGCCGGCGAACCGCTCCGCCAGCGCCGCGAGACGTCTGGAGAAGGCATCGACGTTCGAAGGCATGGGTGAAGCCGATTCTAGGCGTCGCGGCCGGGACGTGTCAAACGCGCCCGCCCCGGGCGGCTGCCTAGTCGGTGGTGACCCTGAGGACTTCTTCGACCGTGGTGGCGCCCTCGAGGACCTTCTGGATTCCGGCCTCGCGGAGCGTCTTCATGCCCTGCTTGCGGGCCACGTCCTGGATCTCGGCCGTGAAGCCGCTGTGGAGGATGAGACCGCGGATCTCGGGCGTGACGCGCAGGACCTCGAAGAGGGCGCTCCGGCCCTTCATGCCCGTCAGGTGACAGGTCGCGCAGCCCCGGCCGCGGTAGACCGTGCAGCGGCCGAGCCCCGCCGGCGTGTGGCCGTACGGAACCAGGCTCTCCTCGTCCAGCTCGTAGGGCTCGCGGCAGTCCGGGCACACCCGCCGGACCAGGCGCTGGGCGACGGCGAGGCGGAGGGAGGAGGACACGAGGAACGGCGGCACCCCCATGTCCGACAGCCGCGCGATCGTCGAGGCCGCGTCGTTGGTGTGCAGCGTGCTCAGGACCAGGTGGCCGGTGAGCGCCGCGCGCACGGCGATCTGGGCCGTCTCCTCGTCGCGCATCTCCCCGACGAGGATGACGTCCGGATCGTGGCGCAAGAAGGAGCGGAGCGAGGCGCCGAAGGTGCGGCCGATCTCCTCGTTGACCTGGACCTGGGTCACGCCCTTGAGGTCGTACTCGACCGGATCCTCGACGGTCACGATGTTCCGGTCCCCACGGTTGATGGCGTGGATCGCCGAGTAGAGCGTCGTGGTCTTGCCGGCGCCGGTGGGGCCGGTGATGAGGATCATGCCGTGGGGCGCGTCGATCGCCGCCTCGAACTCGCCGAGGCTCGGGGCGTCGAAGCCGAGCTGGCCCAGCTCCACCCGGAGCGCTTCGCGGTCCAGGATGCGGAGCGACACCGATTCGCCGAAGATCGTCGGCAGCACGGAGACGCGGAAGTCCACCTCGCGGTTGTGCTGGCGGAGCTTGATCCGGCCGTCCTGGGGCAGCCGCCGCTCGGCGATGTCCAGGTTCGCCATGATCTTGATGCGCGACACCACCGCGGCCTCGACCCGCTTGGGGGGCGTCATGACCTCGTGGAGGAAGCCGTCCACGCGGAACCGGATCCGGAACGACGCCTCGCACGGATCGAGGTGGATGTCGGAGGCGCCTCGCTTGATCGCGTCCAGGAGGACCGAGTTGACGAGTCGGACAACCGGCATCTGGTCGGCGGAGGAGCGGAGCTCGTTGAGGTCGAGGGGCTGGAAGGTCTCGCGTCCGTCCACCACTTCGACGTCGGCCCCCTCGGCCTCGAGCTCGGTAAGCACGTCGGCCAGCGCCGCCGGCCCGGGCTCGTAGTAGCGGCCGAGCGCCGTCCCGATGACCGACGCGGCCGCGATCACCGGCACGACCTTCAGGCCGGTCATGAAGGCGACGTCGTCGAGCGCTGAGAGGTTCGTCGGGTCCGCGACCGCGAGCGTGACCGAGCCGATCGTGCGCCCAATGGGCACCACGCCGTACTTCCGCGCGATCCGCACCGGGATGATCTTGATGATCTCGGGCGCGATCGTCTCCGGGAAGGTGACCTCGGGGATCCCGTACTGGCGCGAGAGGAAGTGGACGAGCTGGCCCTCGGTGAGGAGTCCCAGGCGGACCAGGATCTCGCCGAGCTTCTCGCTGGTGCGCTTCTGCTCGGCGAGCACGCGGTCGAACTGCTCCTGGGTGACGAGCCCGTCGGCCAGGATGAGGTCCCCGAACCGGCGCCCGACGGGCCCCTGCGTGGCCGAGCGTCCGTTGAGGGCGGCGACCTTCGCGCGTGCGTCCTCGGGGGACCCGTCCTCGCCGCGCCCCGTCTCGAACAACCGCCTGATCTCAGCCGGCCGTGTGGTTCTCATGACCTTGCGCGCGCCTGATATCGCAAGCCCGGTGCCAGTGCCGTTACGGCGCAGGCGCCTCGTAATCCCCTGAAACGCAAGGGTTCCGAATAAAGCCCCCCTGGCCAGGGGTTGACCAGCGGTCACTTTCCTGGCACATGTGGCACAACCGTGGCACAGCCGTGGCAACTTCCGTTTCGGTCGGCTAGACTCCACGCGTGAGCCTGCCCCTCGACGGCATCGTCGTCGCCGACCTCACCCAGAACGTGGCCGGCCCCTTCTGCACGCAGATCCTCGGCGACATGGGCGCCGAGGTCATCAAGGTCGAGCGCCCCGGGCGCGGCGACGACGCGCGCGCGTGGGCGCCGCCGTTCTGGGGGGCCGAGAGCGCCTCGTTCATGGCGATGAACCGCAACAAGCGGAGCCTCGCCCTCGACGTGAAGCACGAGCGCGGGCGCGGGGTGCTGCGGCGGCTCGTCGCGCGGGCGGACGTCTTCGTGCAGAGCCTGCGCGCGGGCGTGATCGAGGAGCTGGGGCTCGACTTCGCCGGCGCGCGCGCGCTGAACCCGCGCCTCGTCCACTGCTCGATCACCGCCTTCGGCGCGCGCGGCCCGCTCGCCGACCGGCCCGGCTACGACCCGCTCATGCAGGCGTACGGCGGGCTCATGTCGGTCAACGGCCACCCGGGCCAGGAGCCGGCCCGCGTCGGCACCTCCATCGTGGACATGGGCACGGGCATGTGGGCCGCGCTCGGCATCGTCGCCGCGCTCCGCGAGCGCGACGCGACCGGCCGCGCCGTCGCGGTGACGACCGCGCTCTTCGAGACCGCGCTGATGTGGGTCTCGTACCACGCGATGGGCTACCTCGGCTCCGGCGAGGTGCCGCAGCCGCAGGGCTCCGGGACCGCGATGATCGCGCCCTACCAGGCCTTTCCGACCGCGGACGGCTACGCGATGATCGCGGCCGGGTCCGACGCGCTGTTCGCGCGGCTGGCCCAGGCGCTCGGCGCCCCGGCGCTCGCCGAGGACCCGCGCTTCGCCGACAACCCCTCGCGGGTCCGGCACCGGCGCGCGCTGATCGACGCGCTGGCGGCGCTGACGCGCGAGCTGAAGGCCGCGGACCTGCTCGAGCGCCTGCGCGCGGCCGGCGTGCCGTGCGCGCCCATCCTCACCATGGACGCGGTGCTCGCGGAGCCGCAGACCCGGGCGAGCGGCATGCTCGTGCCGGCCCCGCACCCGCGCCTGCCCGACTACCGGAGCATCGGCCTGCCGCTCCTCTGGGATGGCGCGCGGCCCGGCGTGCGCCGGGTGCCGCCGCTCCTCGGCGAGCACTCGACCGACGTGCTCACCTGGCTCGGCTACACGCCCGACGACGTGCGCGCGCTGCGCGCCGAGGGAGTCATCGCATGACCGCGCCCTACCGCCACCTGCTCGTCGAGCGCTCGGCCGACGGCTGGGTCGTGACCGTCACGCTCAACCGCCCCGAGCAGATGAACGCGATGAACACCGCGATGGGCGAGGACCTGCTCGCCTGCTTCGAGGGCTTCCAGCGCGACCGCGCGGTGCGCGCCGTCGTGTTCACCGGCGCGGGCGACCGCGCCTTCTGCGCGGGCGGCGACCTCAAGGAGCGCAACGAGATGACGGACGCGGTCTGGCGCGCCCAGCACGTCATCTTCGAGCGCGGCGCCTTCGCCCTGCTCCGCTGCCCGGTGCCGGTGATCGCCGCGGTCGAGGGCTTCGCGCTCGCCGGGGGGTGCGAGCTGGCGCTCCTCTCGGATTTCATCGTGGCCAGCGAGACGGCGGTCTTCGGCGTGCCGGAGACGACGCTCGGCATCTTCCCGGGGATCGGCGGCACCCAGCTCCTGCCGCGCATCCTCGGCGCGCCGCTCGCGAAGGAGCTGATCTTCACGGGCCGGCGCATGAAGGCCGACGAGGCCCGGGCCGCCGGCCTCCTCAACCACCTGGTCCCCGCGGGCCAGGCGCGCGCGAAGGCGCTCGAGATCGCGCAGACCATCGCGCGGAACGGCCCGATCGCGGTGCGCCAGGCGAAGAAGGCGATCGCCTACGGCCTCGAGACCGACCTGGACACGGCGATGATCCTCGCGATCGAGGCGTACAATGCCACCGTGGTGACCGAGGACCGCCTCGAGGGCGTCCGCGCCTTCAACGAGAAGCGCAAGCCGCAGTTCAAAGGGACGTGACGATGGCCACCATCAACCTCGCGCTCAGCGAAGAGCAGCGCGCGCTCCGGGCGGGCGTGCTCGAGATCTGCAAGCGGTACCCCGGTGAGTACTGGCGCGAGCTCGACGCCAAGCGCGAGTACCCGGAGGCCTTCGTCACCGAGCTGACGAAGGCGGGCTACCTCGCGGCGCTCATCCCCGCGGAGTTCGGGGGCGCGGGCCTGGGCATCCGCGAGGGCGGGCTGATCCTCGAGACCATCAACTACTCGGGCGGCAACGCGGCGGCCTGCCACGCCCAGATGTACATCATGGGCACCGTGCTCCGGCACGGCTCGGAGGCGCAGAAGCGGCAGTACCTGCCGAAGATCGCGACCGGCGAGCTCCGGCTGCAGGCCTTCGGCGTCACCGAGCCGAACTCGGGCTCGGACACGACGAAGCTCCAGACGACCGCCGTGCGCCGCGGCGACCGCTACGTCGTCAACGGCCGCAAGATCTTCATCTCGCGCGTGCTCCAGTCCGACCTGATGCTGCTCCTCGCGCGCACGACCCCGGTGGACCGGGTGCAGCGCAAGACGGACGGCCTGTCGGTCTTCCTCATCGACATCCGCGACCTCAAGGGGCTCGAGGTCCGGCCGCTCCGGATGATGATGAACCACTCCACCAACGCGCTCTTCTTCGACGACGCGGAGATCCCGGCCGAGAGCCTCGTGGGCGAGGAGGGCCGCGGGTTCCACTACATCCTCGACGGCATGAACGCCGAGCGTATCCTGGTCGCCTCCGACTCGCTCGGCGATGCCCGCTGGTTCATCGAGAAGGCCGTCGCGTATTCGAACCAGCGCGTAATCTTCGGCCGACCGATCGGCGCCAACCAGGGCGTGCAGTTCGCGGTCGCGAAGGCGCACGTCGCCATCGAGGCCGCCGAGCTCATGCGCGACAAGGCCGCGGCGCTCTTCGACGCGGGCCAGCCCTGCGGCGGCGAGGCGAACATGGCCAAGTACCTCGGCGCGGAGGCCGCGTGGGAGGCGGGCAACGCCTGCATCGACTGCCACGGCGGCTACGGGTACGCCGAGGAGTACGACGTCGAGCGGAAGTTCCGCGAGTGCCGCCTCTACAAGACCGCGCCGATCAACAACAACCTCATCCTCGCCTACGTCGGCGAGCACGTGCTCGGGATGCCCCGCTCGTACTAGCCGTTGAGCTCGCGCACGAGCGCGGCGAGGCGCGGGTCGTCGAGCGGCGGCTGGCAGGCGGGGTAGAACTCGACGCGGTCGCAGAGCCCCGCGTAGCGCGCGCGGAGCTTCTCCGCGACGCTCGCCCACGTCGCCGGCACCGCGAAGTGCTCGAGCATCTCGTCGCTGATCAGCGCGGCCATCCCCTGCCAGTCGCCCTCGACCGACTTCCGGTGCAGGTGCGGCAGGAGGTCCGCCCAACCGTGCGCGGCGAGCACGGGCGCGTACGTCCGTGTCGAGGCGTAGAAGGCGATCTGCTGGCGCACGGCCCCGGTGCGCCGCGCGACCTCCTCGTCCGTGTCGCCGAGGATCACCATCGCCGCCGCGCGGTAGCCGAACCCCGCGGGCGCGCGCCCGGCGCGCCGCAGGCCCTCCGCGACCGCGGGGCGGACGACCTCGCGGAGGTAGGTCGGGCTGTGGAACGAGTGCACGTGCAGGCCGTCGGCGATCTCGCCGGCGAGCCGGCACATGGACGGGTTCACGCCCGCCGTCCAGACCGGGATGCGGGGATGCTCGATCGGCCCCGGGTCGAAGAACGGCGTCATCAGGTCGAAGCGGTAGTGCCGGCCCCGGAAGTCGAGCTTCGTGCGCTGCTGCCAGCAGTCCCAGATCGCGCGGAGCGCCTGCACGTACTCGCGGAGCCGCGGGCCCGGCGCCTCCCACGCCACGGAGAAGCGGCGCTCGTTGTGGCCCTTGACCTGCGTGCCGAGACCGAGGACGAAGCGCCCGCCGGAGGCGCGCTGGAGGTCCCACGCCGTGTGGGCGACGAGCATCGGGCTCCGCGGGAACGCCACCGCGATCGCGGTGCCGAGTCCGAGCCGCGTCGTCGCCGCGGCGGCGACGGCGAGGGGCAGGAACGGGTCGTGCTTCGTCTCGGAGGCCCAGAGCCGGCCGTAGCCGAGCGCCTCCGCCTGGCGCGCGTACGCGGCGAGCGCGCGGAGGTCGGCGCTGGCGAGGCCCACGTCGAGTCGCACGCGGGCGATGATACCCTGTCGGTCCCAAGGAGGGCCAATGCCCGTGCGGAGCCGCGCCGCGGCGGCGATCGACGCATGGGAGGCGTTCCTCCGCGCGCACGGCGTGCGCGAGGCCGTGCTGGAGCCGCTCAGCCTCCGCTAGGCGTCAGCGCTTCGCGCCGAAGGCGCGCAGCATCCACGCCATCTTCTCGTGCTTCTCCATGAGCCCGGTGAGGAAGTCGCTCGTGCCCGCGTCGTGGCGCTTCATCGCCGTCTCGAGGTCCACCCGGAGCTGGCGCACGATCGTCTCGTGGTCGCCGAGCAGGTCCTCGAGCATCCCAGGGGCGTCCGGGTAGGTGGCGGGCCGCTCCTTGAGCCGGGCGCCCTGCGCCAGCTCCGCGAGCGTGCCGAGCGCCCGGCCGCCCAGCGTGCGCACCCGCTCGGCCACGTCGTCCACGATCCCGTCCAGCGCCTCGTACTGCGCCTGGAAGAACTTGTGCAGGTCGTTGAACTGCGGGCCGACCACGTTCCAGTGGTAGTTCCGGGTCTTCGTGTAGAGCAGATACTCGTCGGCCAGCAGGGCGTTGAGGATCTCCACCACGGCCTTGCGGTCGCCGTCGCCGATCCCGAGGCTCGGATTCATCGTTGTGCCCTCCCTGGACTCGTTATACTCGGCTTCCGGTCGGGGTGCGGCGGGTCCGGCGGGGCTTCCGGTCGAACGTGCTAGAGTCGTGAGCAATTCGAGGGGCGGAGGACGCCATGAAGCTGCCGGCGCGCGTGACGATCTGCGAGGTCGGGCCCCGGGACGGGTTCCAGATCGAGCCCGAGTTCATCCCCACGGACCAGAAGGTCGAGGTGGTCGACCTGCTCTCGGCCGCGGGGGTGCCCCGCATCGAGGTGACGTCGTTCGTCCACCCGAAGGTCGTCCCGGCCCTCCGTGACGCCGAGGAGGTCGTGGCCCGGATCCGGCGCCGGCCGGGCACGCGCTACGCGGCGCTCGTCCCGAACGAGAAGGGCGCGGTCCGCGCCGTGGACGCGGGCGTCGACGCGATCCACACCGTCCTCTCCGCGAGCGAGAGCCACAACCTCGCCAACGTCAACATGACGGTGGCCGAGTCGATCGCGAAGCTCCGCGGGGTCATGCAGGTGGCCGAGCGCGCGCGGGTGCACGTCGCGTGCGGCATCTCGACGTCGTTCGGCTGCCCGTTCGAGGGCGACGTGCCGCTCGCGCGCCTCGAGAGCGTCGTCGGGCGCCTGGTGGACATCGGCGCGCGCGCGATCGGCCTCGCGGACACCACGGGGATGGCGAACCCGCGTCAGGTCGGCGAGGTGCTCGGCCACCTGATGCCGCGCTTCCCGGGGATCGAGTGGACGCTGCACACGCACGACACGCGCGCGATGGCGATCCCGAACGTCCTGGCGGCGCTCGCGTGCGGCGTCACGCACGTCGACGCGTCGATCGGCGGGCTCGGCGGGTGCCCGTTCGCGCCGGGCGCGTCGGGCAACGTGTGCAGCGAGGACCTGGTCCACTGCCTGCACGCGATGGGCGTCGAGACCGGCATCGACCTCGACCGGCTCCTCGCCGTCTCCCGGCGCGTGCAGGAGATCGTCGGCCGGACGCTGCCCGGCCAGGTCGTCAAGGCCGGCACGTTCCGGCGCCGCTACCCGCTGCCCGACGGCGTCGGGGCGCGGCTTCCCGCCCGCGCATGACCAAGACCGCGCGGCGGATGCTCGCGCTGATGGACCGCGCCACGACGCTCTGGCACATCCCGGTCGTCGGGCGGGCCAAGGGCCGCGTGATCCGCCGCGTGATCGAGCGCCACGGGTGCACGCGCGGGCTCGAGATCGGCTCGCTCTTCGGCTACTCGGCGATCCTCATCGCCGGCGCGATGCCCCCCCGCGGCCGCCTCACGTGCATCGAGGCCAACGCCTACCTGGCCCGGTTCGCCGGGAGCAACGTGGCCATCGCCGGGCTCGGCCCGCGCGTGAAGATGATCGTCGGCGACGCCCTCCGCGTGATCCCGCTGCTGGCGGGCCGCTTCGACTTCGTCCTGATCGACGCCGCGAAGGAGGACTATCTCGACTACCTCCGCCAGGTCGAGCCGAAGCTCGTCCCCGGCGCGGTGGTCGTCGCCGACAACACGGGCATCTACCGCCGCGACGTCGCGCCCTACCTCGAGTACGTGCGCCAGCCCGGCGGGCGCTTCGCGTCGCGGGCGCACGCCTTCGACGACGACGCGATGGAGGTCTCGGTCCTCCGTGGCTGACGCCGCGCGGCGCGCCGCGTACGTCGTCCCCGGGCGCGACCTCGGCGTCGCGGTGGACCTCGCGCGCCGCGCCGAGG
>Ga0209211_10009379_pt1 | contig 13066 bp, 15 predicted proteins | sample RifGroA2_FD_183992 | JGI IMG/M metagenome (GOLD analysis project Ga0209211, IMG submission 183992) | Groundwater microbial communities from Rifle, Colorado, USA - Groundwater A2 (SPAdes) (version 2) | ecosystem: Environmental > Aquatic > Deep subsurface > Groundwater | place: Rifle, Colorado...
ATTAAGGATGATGACTTAAAAGGTACCTATGAAGAGGCGATACAAAAGATTGATGGTGTAGTAGAAGAGCTATGGGGGCCGCTGAAGCATAGTCACTATAAGAAGGGTGGTGACCATGTAAATCTTGAATGGTCATCTAATGTAACCAAAGAGGAATTCATAGGGAAGGTGGAGCAGGCAAAGGAATATATAGCAGCAGGGGATATTTTCCAGGTGCAGATCTCCCAGCGGTTCAGCCTTGATACAACTTCGAATCCATTTGATATTTACAGGGCGCTCCGCAGGGTCAATCCCTCTCCGTATATGTTCTACCTCAAGTATGGTGATCTGCATGTGGTTGGCAGTTCGCCTGAAGTGCTGGTCAGATTAGAGGGGAACCGGGTTGAGACAAGGCCTATTGCCGGTACACGAAGGCGGGGAAGAAGTCCTGAAGATGATATACGTATGGAGAAAGAACTTTTGTCTGACCCAAAGGAGCGGGCGGAACATATAATGCTGGTAGACCTGGGACGCAATGATATCGGGAGGGTGTGTAAGAAAGGGAGTGTGTCGGTAAATGAGCTGATGGTTATTGAGAGATATTCTCATGTGATGCACCTCGTATCGAATGTGATTGGAGAGATTGATCCGGCGTATGATGGCTTTGACGTGCTGGAGGCATGCTTTCCGGCGGGGACAGTCAGCGGGGCTCCAAAGATCCGGTCAATGGAGATTATAGAGGAACTTGAATCATCCAACAGGGGGCTCTATGCAGGTTCGGTAGGATATTTCAGTTTTCAGGGGAATATGGATACATGTATTACCATCAGGACTATCGTGATAAAAGGGAATAAGGCATACCTTCAGGCTGCAGCAGGTATTGTGGCTGATTCAGAGCCTGAGAAGGAGTATCTTGAGACAACGAATAAGATGAAGGGTATGGTTAAGGCGATTGAGATGGCAGAGAAGGGGCTGGAGTAATGCTGCTCATAATAGATAACTACGATTCATTTACATATAACTTAGTCCAGTATCTTGGTGAGCTGGGGCAGGAGATGGAGGTGTACCGGAATGACAAGATCGGTATTGAGGAGATAGAATATCTGTCTCCTGAGAGGATAGTGATTTCACCTGGTCCCTGTACTCCTAAAGAGGCCGGAATATCTGTGGAATTGATTGAAGCCTTTGCGGGTAAGATTCCGATACTTGGTGTTTGCCTTGGTCATCAGTCAATTGCAGAGGCATTTGGCGGTGATGTGGTAAGAAACTACAGGCTTATGCATGGCAAGACATCTATGATACGTCATGATGGCAAGACGATATTTGCAGGGCTGCCCAATCCATTTGAGGCAACGAGGTATCATTCTCTCATAGTAAAAAGGGAGACACTTCCGGACTGTCTTGAAATAAGCGCTGAGACTGATGAAGGCGAGATTATGGGGATAAGGCATAAAACATATAAGGTTGAAGGGGTGCAGTTTCATCCTGAGTCTATACTGACGACTGTGGGGAAAGACCTGTTAAGGAATTTTATAAAATTATAATTATGATCAAGGAAGCTATTACAAAACTCGTAGACGGTGCAAATTTGACAGAGACGGAATCTGAGGCTGTCATGGAGGAGATCATGACCGGCCAGGCCACGCCGGCACAGATTGCCTCATATCTTACCGCCCTCAGGATGAAGGGTGAGACAGTTGAGGAGATTACAGGCGCTGCAATAGTGATGAGGAATAAGGCTGCAAGGATCAGGGTTAACGACCCTGATGCAGTTGATACCTGCGGAACTGGTGGAGACCGCCTGCATACATTTAATATTTCCACAACAGCGGCATTTGTAGTAGCTGGATCAGGTGTAACGGTAGCAAAGCATGGCAACCGTTCTGTTTCCAGCATGTGCGGCAGTGCAGACGTGTTGAGGGCACTTGGCGTAAATATAGATATACCGCCGGAGAGGGTTGAGAAGTGCATCAATGAGATAGGGATAGGCTTTTTGTTTGCACCCCTTTATCATCCTGCCATGAAGCATGCAGCAGCCCCGAGGCAGGAGATAGGTATCCGGACTATGTTCAATATACTTGGGCCTCTGACTAATCCTGCAGGCGCTGCCCGTCAGTTGATTGGTGTGTATTCAGCACATCTCACCGATATATTGGCACAAGTGTTATTAAACCTTGGCGCCAGGCACTGCCTTGTAGTTCATGGAAGTGATGGCCTGGATGAGATAACAACAACAGGTGAAACGATAGTGAGTGAGGGTAAGGCGGGTGAAGTGAAGACATACTCTATCCGGCCTTCTGATTTTGGTATGAGTACATCAACAGTGGAAGACCTTAGAGGCGGCAGCGCTGAGGAAAATGCCCGCATCGTGGTGCAGATATTAGAAGGAGCGAAAGGACCAAAGAGGGACGTAGTGCTTCTCAATGCAGCAGCAGGTATCCTTGTGTCCGGTAAGGTAAGTGATTTCAGTCATGCCATTATAGAGGCTGAGAAGTCTATTGTCGCCGGGGCTGCTCTGGCAAAACTTGAGACGTTGAAGAGGATGACCAATCAGGGGATTTAGCGGGCAGGAAGAAGCTATGGAAGGTTTGTTAGCAAAGATCATTGAGCGTAAGAGGAAAGACCTGGCGCAAGTGAGGGCCAATCTGCCTCTCAGGGAATTAATGGCCGGCATTCGTGATGTGGAACCGCCGCGTGATTTCTTTAAGGCTGTTTCAAGCATAGAGAGCCGCCATATAAATCTCATCGCAGAGATTAAAAAGAAGTCGCCTGTAAAGGGTGTATTGATAGAAGACCTGAAGGTTGATGACCTTGCAAAGAGATATGAGGGTGCAGGGGCGTCAGCTATCTCAGTGATCACAGAGGAAAATTACTTTTCCGGCAATCCGGAGTATATAGGAGCAGTTAAGAAGGCCGCAAAGATCCCTGTATTGAGGAAGGATTTCCTGATTGATGAGTATCACATATATGAAGCGAGGTATCTTGGGGCAGATGCATTGCTCCTTATTGCGGCTATATTAGAGCAGTCTGCTCTTTCAGATTTCATCTCACTGTCATCAGAGCTTGGCATGCCGGCCCTTGTAGAGGTTCATAACGAGCGTGAGATTGAAAAGGCGCTTAAGGCAAAGGCTGAGATAGTAGGCATAAACAACAGGGACCTCACAACTTTTAATGTTGATATAAATACGACTTTCAGGGTAATAAAAGAGGTGCCGCAAGGAAAAGTTATAGTGAGTGAGAGCGGGATAAACAATAGTGATGATGTAAAGATGTTAAGAGATGCGGGAGTCCATGCTATCCTTGTAGGTGAGTCAATTGTTACAGCTAAGGATGTTGGGAAGAAGATACAGGAACTTATAGGGGAGTAGGGTGGGTATGGTAAAAGTAAAAATCTGTGGAATTACCAACTTGGAAGATGCGCAGGCAGCGGCTGAGGCTGGGGCTGATGCACTTGGTTTTGTGTTCTATCCTGACAGTCCAAGATTTATTGACCCCGGGAAGGCCCGTGCTATAATAGCCAAACTGCCGGTATTTATTACCTCCGTAGGTGTCTTTGTAGATGAGAGCGAGGACCTTATAAGGCGTATTATCCGGGAGGGGGGCATCCAGATATTGCAATTCCACGGTTCGGAATCTCCGGTTCTCTGTACAAGATTCAGGGAGAAGGTTATAAAGGCAATCAGGATTAAGGATGAAGAGAGCATCAGTGAAATGCAGATGTATGACGTTGACACTTTTCTCCTGGATACTTACCTTGATTGTGCTAAAGGCGGGACAGGGAAGACCTTCAACTGGAAATACGCTGAGATGGCTAAAAAAAATGGCAGGATTATCTTGTCAGGAGGACTCAATCCATCTAATATTGGAAATGCAGTCAGGAAGCTTAAGCCTTACGGGGTTGATGTATCCAGCGGCGTTGAGATAAGCCCCGGGAAAAAAGACCATGTCAAGATCAGGGAGTTTGTGAGAGAGGCTAAGAAATATGATGTTGCCAAATAGTGATGGACACTTTGGAATATACGGCGGGAAGTTTGTTCCGGAGACACTTATGCCCGCATTACAAGATCTGGAAGATGTCTACTTAAAGGCGAAAGATGATCCTGCATTTAATAAGGAACTCGACTATTACCTTAAGCAGTTTGTTGGCAGGCCGACATCTCTCTTTTTTGCGGAGAGACTTACTAAACAGTTAAAAGGGGCCAAGGTATATCTGAAGCGTGAAGACCTGTGCCATACAGGCGCGCATAAGATAAATAATACGATAGGACAGGCTTTATTGACAAGGCGAATGGGGAAACGCCGTATAATAGCAGAGACAGGAGCCGGTCAGCACGGGGTTGCAACTGCTACAGTCGCAGCCATGTTTGGTCTTGAGTGCGAGATATACATGGGGACAGAGGATATGGAGCGGCAGTCACTGAATGTCTTCAGGATGAGGCTTCTCGGTGCAAAGGTGACTCCTGTTGATAACGGGAGTAAAACACTTAAAGATGCGATAAGTGAGGCGATGAGAGACTGGACTACAAATGTGCGCACAACCCATTATATCCTTGGTTCTGTGCTCGGAGCCCATCCTTATCCCATGATTATAAGGGACTTCCAGTCTGTGATAGGGACAGAGGCAAGGGAGCAGATAATCGAGGCAGAAGGGAGGCTGCCTGACTATCTTGTTGCCTGTGTAGGCGGAGGGAGTAATGCCATAGGACTCTTCTATCCATTTATTAATGACTCTGCTATAAAAATGGTCGGAGTTGAGGCAGGAGGATTTGGTATTAAGTCAGGTAAACATGCCGCGAGATTTGCAACCGGCTCTGTTGGTGTATTTCAGGGCACTAAGACATACCTTTTGCAGGATAAGGATGGTCAGATAAAGGTTACCCATTCGGTATCCGCAGGTCTTGATTACTCTGCGGTAGGACCTGAGCATAGTTTTTACAAGGATATGGATAGGATTAAGTATACTTACGCTACAGACAAGGAAGCACTCAGTGCATTTTCTCTGCTGAGTCAGATAGAGGGGATAATGCCGGCGCTGGAAAGCGCCCATGCAATTTCATATGTGACAAAGTTAGCGCCGACACTGCCGGAGGATAGCATAATCATAGTGAATCTGTCAGGACGTGGAGACAAGGATGTTCAGCAGGTAGCAAGTATTTTAGGTGGCAGGTAACGCAAAATGGGAAGAATCGAAGAGACATTTGCAAAACTGAAGTCAAATAATGAGAAGGCCCTCATTACGTATATCATGGCTGGAGATCCGGACCTTGATACAACGGAATCCTTAATAGAGGTCATTGAGAGGGCTGGTGCGGATATACTGGAGCTTGGTGTTCCATTCTCAGATCCGATTGCAGACGGTCCCACTATTCAGCGTGCCTCTGATCGTGCTCTGAAATCAAAGACTACGCTTAAAAAGGTCATGTCACTTGTTAAAAGGGTAAGGAAAAAGGTCGCTGTCCCCATTATCGTTATGACCTACTACAATATTATTTTACAGTACGGGTTAAAGAGGTTTACTGATGATGCTGTAAGGTCCGGGATAGATGGCGCTATAATACCTGATCTTCCTCCTGAAGAGGCTGCGGAGTTTATCAGTTATGCAAGAAAATCGGGTCTCGACACAGTATTTCTTCTTGCACCAACCAGCACTGAAGAGAGGATAAAGAAGGTAACAGCAGCTTCCACAGGCTTTGTGTATTATGTATCCATGACAGGAATAACAGGGGCAAAACTCGCTAATCTCAGCGAAATAAAGAATATGATTCCTGAGATACAGCAACATACTGATCTGCCTGTAGCCGTAGGTTTCGGCATCTCCCGTCCTGAAGAGGCAGGAAAGATATCACGTTGGGCAGATGGCGTTATAGTAGGGAGCGCCCTTGTCAGACTCATTGAGGAGAGCAGGGGGAAGAAGCAGATGCTTTCTAAGGTTGATAAGTTTATAAGTTCATTGAAAGAGGCACTGGGATAAACATGGCCTGGTTTAAAAAAGAAGACATAAAAAAAATAAAGATACCGGAAGGGCTCTGGATAAAGTGCAACTACTGCCGGGAGATCATCTACAGGAAGGAAGTAGAGAAAAGCTCCATGGTATGTCCCAAGTGTAAATATCACTTCTACATATCTATTGAAGACCGTATAGCCATCATGCTTGATGAAGGGAGTTTCCATGAACTGGACAAATCTATCTATTCTCTTGATCCCCTGGAATTTAAAGACTCAGTGAAGTATAAAGACAGGATCAAGAACTATCAGAAGTCTACAGGTTATGCTGATGCCTTCGTCTATGGAGAGGCTAAAATCAATGATTCCCCTGTCGTTATTGGCATCTTTAATTTTAAGTTTATGGGCGGGAGCATGGGGTCTGTAGTTGGGGAAAAGATATTGCGTGCAACAGAGACTTCTATGAACAAAAAACTTCCCCTTATAATAGTATCCGCATCCGGCGGGGCGAGGATGCAGGAAGGGATTCTATCGCTTATGCAGATGGCAAAGACCAGCGCCGCTATATCGCGTCTCTCGGAAATGGGTGTCCCGTATATATCTATTTTAACGGATCCTACATTTGGAGGTGTTACTGCAAGCTTTGCCATGCTCGGGGATATAATAATTGCAGAGCCAAAGGCCCTTATCGGTTTTGCAGGCCCAAGGGTTGTGGAACAGACTATCAAACAGCAGCTCCCTGAGGGTTTTCAGCGGGCAGAGTTTCTCCTTGAGCATGGAATGATAGATATGATAGTAGAGAGGAAAAGACTTAAAGAGACTTTAGCTAAGGTAATTAATTTTTTCAGCCCATCCTAAGAGAGAGATGAACGAAATATCTTATTTATATTCTCTCCAGCAATTTGGTATCAAATTAGGACTCTCAAATATCAAAGAGTTATGTGCCATACTTAACAATCCGCAGGATAAGATAAAGAGTGTCCATGTTGGTGGAACCAACGGCAAGGGTTCCACTGCGGCGATCCTTTCGTCAATTTTGAGAGAAGCAGGTTACAAGGTCGGTCTTTATACCTCACCGCACCTGACAGATTTTACTGAGCGGATCAGGATCAATAATATTCCAATATCCGAAGATAAGGCGTTGTTTCTCACAAGGTATATAAGGGAGAGGATAGGAGATAAAGACATCACTCCTACCTTCTTCGAGTTTACAACTGCCCTTGCACTTTATTACTTCGCAGAGGAATGTGTTGATATTGCGATAATGGAAGTGGGAATGGGCGGGAGACTGGATGCTACAAATATAATCGTCCCTCTGATATCTGTAGTAACGAATGTAGAGCATGACCATACTGAACATCTTGGTAAATCTCTGGAGGATATAGCAGGGGAGAAGTGCGGAATAATAAAGCGTGGTGTTCCTGTTATTTCATCAGAGACAAAGCCCGGCATATTTTCTATTATAGAGAATAGCGCTAAAGAAGCAGGAAGTCCGGCGTATGGATATGGCAGAGACTTCGTTGTTGAATCTCTTGAACTTGATCAATATCACAGCAGATTTTATTATAGTGGTCTCAATTACAGGCGTCTGCTTCTTGAGACCTTGCTTTTGGGAAGGCACCAGATGTTTAACCTGGGGACAGCCCTGTATGCAACAGAACTTTTAACAGGGATGGGATTTGATGTTACAGTGCAACATATAAAGAACGGGGTGCACGACGTTACATGGCCGGGCAGGCTTGAAACATTGCCGGGAAATCCTTCTGTATTGCTTGATGGCGCCCATAACCATGCCGCTTCAATCGTCCTGCGGGAATTTATAGAAGATGTCGTAAAAAAAGATAGCCGGGAAAAGAAAATAGTCCTGATATTCGGGGCCTTAAAGGATAAGGATGTCAAATCAATGTTGCAGGAGTTGATACCCTGTGTGTCGGAAATAATATTAACAAGACCAGATACGGACAGGGGATTTCAGGTGGAAGAACTCAAAAAAATAACAGAGAAGTTTGGCAGAGAGCCTTATATGGCGAAGAGTGTTGCTGAGGCTTTGACGATTGCTTACAATATAACATCTGCTTCAGATATGATAGTTATCACCGGCTCCTTATATTTAGTGGGTGAGGCACGTACCCTTCTTTCCCGCGGATTAGTGAGTGGATGAGGAGATGAGGAAATGGAATAGTTCCCTTTTTGTTTTCATCTGTCTCTCGCTTATTATCGCAGCATCTTCCTTTGCTGAAGTCCCTCCAACAAAGATAACGGCAGACACCCTTGAATACACAGGCGGTATCTATACTGCTAAAGGGAATGTCGTTATAAACCAGGGAAACAGGATCCTTAAATCATCTGAGGTTACGCTTGATAAAAATAGCGGAGAGCTAAGGGCTTCCGGCAATGTGGAGCTTGAGGATGGTGATAATCATCTCTCATCCAATAACCTTCTCATCAATATAAGGACATCCTTTACAAGCATTGATTATGGAAAGATGTTCATAAAGGAGGATAATTACCATATTGAAGGTGAAAAGATAGAGAGGTTGTCTGAAGACAGATACAGGATAAAAAAGGCGACATTCACTACCTGCGATGGAGACCCTCCATGCTGGAGGTTTAAAGGCAAAAACATAAATATACATTTGAATCACTTTTTTACTGCACAGAACGTATCGTTGTCAGTGAAGAATATTCCTGTCCTCTATCTCCCGTATATAGCCCTTCCTATTGTACAGGAGAGACAGACGGGGTTATTGATACCACGTATCGGTTACAATACCGGAGAGGGGTTGAAGGTAAATAATGCATTCTTCTGGGCTATATCAGAGAGCAGGGATGCAACGATATATGCAGATTATTACGGCGAGAAGGGTTGGGGGTCAGGGCTGGAATACCGTTACTTATACAGCAAGGATACAGGCGGTCAATTCAACGGTTATTACCTGAATGATAACGAATTGAAAAGAGACCGGTGGAATATCAAATATCAGCACAGGCAGCAGATAGCAGAGGATTTCTCAGCTAAATTACGGGTTAATCACCTCAATGATGAGACATTATACAAAGATATAAGCGAAGACGTGGGAGAGCGTCTTCAGAGGACTCAGGATTCAGACCTTTATGTGAGCAGGAGATGGGAACATCTTTCCTCGCATATATGGGCACAGTATACACAGAACCTGTCCGGTGACAGCGCCGGTATATATCAGAGGCTTCCTGAGGTTGGTGTAAAGGTAATGGACACCAGGGTTGGCAGACTACCTGTTTACTATAATCTTAGTTCATCAGCCTCAAGGTGGGAGGAAGAGGATGTGGGGCTTACAAGATTGTTCATTGCACCTGCCTTGTCAGCACGATTTTCTCACAAAGGATTTGTCTTTATACCAAAGGCAGGAATTAGGCAGACGTTCTACTACTATGACGGTGATACGGCGCCTGTAAATTCTAATCTTTATGAACTTGGCGCGTCACTGTCTGCCAAGGTCTTCAGGTCATTTAACACAGGTCATGGTGAGTTATTGCACTTTGTGGAACCGGTACTGGCTTATGAATATGCGGATGGTGACAAACCAGAGGCAGGGGGTAAGAAGCTGGATTTAGTGGAAGAGAATGGTGAAAAAAATGCAGTATCATTCTCCATTATAAACAGGGTGGTATCCATGCATAGTGACAGAAGGTTTGAGCCATTTTACTTAAGATTGACACAACTATATTATGTTAATCCGGATGGTTCGGGAAATTTGAACAGGAGATTCTCTGATACGAGGATTGAGGCTATCTTACGGTTGAATGAAACAGTCTCTGTAGATGCCGATACTAAGTACAGCCATGACGACAGCGATTTTGTATCTTTTAATACTGACTTAAAGGTAACAGGTGATAGTAGTTATTTCAATGTGGGACAGAGGTATTCCAGGAAAGAGTCAATAGAGTTTCTTACAGCAGAGGCCGGCATAGAGAAGAACAGGATAAATACCTCAATAGGTATCTGGTATGATAATAAGGATCACGTTATGAGAGAGACTCACTATACAATCCGGTATGGAGAACAGTGCTGGGGTGTGTCATTCTCTTATAAGTACCGGCCTGATGAGGAACAATTCAGTGTATTGCTGACATTAAAGGGGGTGGGTTCAGTGGGAAAGATGTAGTTTATACTTTCCGGCGCCTTACTATCTCAACTCCAAAATAGCCTTTTATAGGATCTACAGGAACTGAACACTTCCGCAGCCGTATCAGAATTTCCGACACATTATAATTGCTTAATATTTCCCGTGCCATCCTCTCTGCAAGCGTTTCCAACAGATTGCAATGTTCCTCACTTCCTATAGATACTATCTTATTACATACCCCGACATAATCTATTGAATCCTGTATGCGGTCAGAGTTAGCTGCTGTTGTTATATCTACGGATATCTCAATGTCAGCAGATAGTCTCTGGCCGACAATCCTCTCCTCCTCTGTAATTCCGCAATGACCGATGAATTCTATCTCTTTTATAATGATCTTATCCAATGCTAATCTTTCCCGAGTATTGTTCTCATAATGTTGTATACAAACAGATAGGCGCCCATTGCATAACACAGGGCGGCCCCTGTGAACATCAACCGGATCATTGGTGTCCAATAATAACGTGACAATGGCCATGATATCATGAGTCCGATGAGGCCGATATTGGCAAGAATTACATGGGTATCAGATAGTCTTTCACTATAGAGCGCCCTCCCGCTGAAGCGGGGCAGCACATGATATGCTACAGCAAATATCATCATTGATAGCCAGCCTAATAGATTGATGTGTGCGTGCATGGCCAGAAAACCTCCGATAGCGCCAGGATAGACAGTGAGTAGTACACCTATAGTGACACCGATGATAAGATACATAAGACTTGCTATAAGGAATATGCGTGTAGCCCTGCCCAGGATATACCTCCCAAAATATAAAGGCCCTGGTGTATTACCCAGGGCCTTTATAGGTTTCTTAAATTATCAGAGAATACTTATTTCTTTAAAGACTTGAGGTAAGCAATAACATCATCAATGTCGCCTGCCTTCAGTGTCTTGGCAAAGCCGACCATTGCTGTACCGGGTCTTCCTTCTGTGATGGACTTATGAAGTCTTGCATCATCAACACCCTTCATTTCAGTTGCGCTGGTGAAATCCCTTGGCTTTGGGTTCATTGTAGCTGCAGCCGGGCCTTTACCATCACCCTTATCACCGTGACATACTACACAGTTAGCGGAATAAACCTTTTTACCATTTGCTGCATCTGCTGCGATACTCTGAGTGGCTAATAGAGTGAGACCGAATGCTGCAACAGCGATTGATGAAACTGCAATCTTGGCTAATTTCGACATTTGTGAAACTCCTCCTTATTGTGTTGGTAAGATGTAACTGCTGAATCAATTTAATTCAATATCTATACTGCGGTTTATGTTTTAAAGTCTCCCAATGGCGTCTGCCTGTTCCCACCTCCCCTCAACGATACGAATCACTGATGATGTCTAAATTTATGTTTATTTTGGATTCTTAGTTTGAGAAATATATTAAAATATACAGATACGTTAAATTAATGTCAAGGATTATTTTCCTTATTTTGTGACCTGAAAGACCATCAGGACTTAACAATCCAAACCTTGACTTCTGTTGAAACTTCCGGCTGAAGTTTAACAGGGATATGGAAGAGTCCGAGATCTTTTATAGGTTTTTCAAGATGTATCTGGTGTTTATCTATAGTAAAACCCTCTTTCTCAAGCGCTTCGGCAATATCAGCAGTAGTTACAGAACCAAACATCTTCTCGCCTTCTCCAACCTGTCTGGATATGGTAACGGATGTTTCGCTGATTTTCTTTGAAATTTCTTCAACTTCGTGAAGGTTTTTCTTTATCTTATCATCAATGACCTTCTTTTCATGCTCTACTGTTTTGATATTGTGAGGGGTGGCTTCAACCGCCTTTTTGTGAGGCAGCAGGAAATTTCTGCCATAACCAGAGGCTACTTCCACTATCTCCCCCATCTTGCCAACGCCTTTTATGTCTTCCTTCAAAATGACTTTCATCTTTTCCCTCCCGGAAAGAAAAATGTGTTTGTCAGCCCCATGCTTGAAAGGGGTGCGACACCTGACCTGATTGTTATAGCTAAGTTAGCATGCTATTGTCAATAAAAAAGATTTGACACTCATGCCGTCCTTTTGTAGTATGAATGATTGACGTTCAGGAATACCTTTCCTAAATAGATGCCGAAGTGGTGGAATTGGTAGACACGCTAGGTTCAGGGTCTAGTGTCCGCAAGGGCATGGGGGTTCGACTCCCCCCTTCGGCACCATTTGAAATGCGATCTATATTCTTTACAATAATTCTTCTAATGACAAGCAATATATTTATGACGTTCGCATGGTATGCGCATCTCAAGGAATTAGGTGCGAAACCCTGGATAATTGCCGCATTGATAAGCTGGGGTATTGCCTTGTTCGAATACCTGTTTCAAGTCCCCGCAAATCGCATAGGCTATTCGGTGCTCGCGGTCGGACAACTGAAAATGCTGCAGGAGATTATCACGCTTACTGTATTCGTTCCCTTCGCGTTTTTTTACCTAAAAGAACCGCTTAAGCTTGATTATATATGGGCGGCATTATGTCTAATAGGGGCTGTCTATTTTGTCTTCCGGAGTAAGTGGTTTGGTGTCTGACCGCTCGTGCTAATTTTATACTAAAGAAAAAGGGCCGGGAAATGCCTCCCAACCCCTTGATATTCCTGGTGAGCCGTGGAGGGATTGAACCTCCGACCCGCTGATTAAGAGCTTGATTTGGTGGAAAACATATAACTTCTTGATTCTTGGTCTGGTTTCCCTTTTGCTATTAAGAATCAAGAGGTTAAGGCTTAATATTCTTTCCAGTTGATTACTGTCTATTCTGTCTGTTTTGACCTGTTTTAGCACAAAATTAGCACAATGGCTCAAAGACATGCTCGACTTTATACCTTACAATTTTTTCTCCGTTTGTCTCTTCCTTTATTTTGACCGGCATATCCTTATCTATAAAGTCAAGCTCGGCCCTGTCAGGTATGGACTCGATTGCCTCAGGGTGGTCAATTAACTGTTTTATAAAATCAAAGGTCATGCCTATATTTCTTTCAATGTATTCCTTCTTTGTC
>Ga0209211_10009380_pt1 | contig 13066 bp, 16 predicted proteins | sample RifGroA2_FD_183992 | JGI IMG/M metagenome (GOLD analysis project Ga0209211, IMG submission 183992) | Groundwater microbial communities from Rifle, Colorado, USA - Groundwater A2 (SPAdes) (version 2) | ecosystem: Environmental > Aquatic > Deep subsurface > Groundwater | place: Rifle, Colorado...
CCCAGCGACCGAGGCAGAAACTGAGGCCGAGGCAGAAATTAGCGTTGATGATAAACCGGCGGCTAAAAAGCGTGGACGGCCTAAGAAAGAAGCCGCCTAAATTCACAGTAAACAGTTCACAGTTGACAGATAGTAATTCATTGTCGGGAACAGACTAGGGATTAAATTGAGCTGTGCCACCCTGCTCCTCGGCCATGAGCTCCCGCTCGGGCCTCGGGGGCCTCGGGGCCTTGAACGGCGAGGCCGAATGGCCGGTGGTGTCCCGCAGGGACAAACCGTAAACTAATAACTAATTACTAACCCAGTAATACAACTTCGCTGCAACTTGTTTAAGGCCTTATTTAAGAAATTTTTATGAATATTACATCTAATCTAATAATTAAATCTTCGTGTGGTTTACCCGTTGCGGGTAAGGCCTAGCGAAGTTGATATACTGGGATGAGACATAGAAAGACAGGTAGAAAATTCGGCCGAACCCGCGATCCGCGGCGGGCCTTACTTAAAAATTTGGCCGCTAGTTTAGTTTTATATGAAAAAGTAAAAACCACTGACGCCAAGGCTAAAGAAATCAGGGGTTTTGTTGAGCCATTAATAACCAAAGGTAAAACTAATTCCGTGGCAGTACGTCGCTATTTATTGGCCCGGCTACCTACTGAAAACGCTGTTAAAAAAGTTTTAGAAGTTTTGGGTCCCCGATACCAAAATCGGGCCGGCGGTTATACGCGGATTGTTAAATTAGGCCGCCGCCAGGGCGACGGCGCGCCCGTGTCTCTAATAGAATTGATTTAATCTATGGCAAGTAAGGCAAAAAAAATAACCGTTGATGCTAGTGGACAAACTTTAGGCCGCCTAGCTAGTCAGGTGGCTACGCTATTACGGGGTAAAAATTTGGTTTCGTTTGCGCCCAATAAAAACCCCGGAAGTATGGTGGAAGTTTTAAATTTATCTAAAGTCCGGTTCAGCGGTTCCAAATTGCAGGGCAAGAAATATTTTAAATACAGCGGCTATCCCGGTGGTATGAAAATTACAACCTTAGATCAGGAGTTTAAGAAAAGTCCCGAACGTCTTTTTACTAATATGGTTAGGCTGATGTTGCCAAAAAACCGTTTAGCCAAAGTATTAATGAAAAATTTAAGCGTTGAATTAGGTAAGGAATAATTATGGTTACGAAAACAGTTAAAAAGCATAAAGCGCCTGCTAAAAAGTCTACTAAGACTAATGTGCAGGCCGTGGCTGAAGCGGTTCATAAAGTTAAGCAACAAGTTGCCAGGGCTAGTGTTCCAGCAACCAAACACAGTTACATTGCTACAGTCGGCAGACGCAAAGAGGCAGTGGCTAGAGTAAGGTTGTTCCCTGGTGGTAAGGGGGAGTTTATTATCAATACCCGTCCGCTGGTTCAATATTTTACTCATTTTGATAATCAGATGGTTGTATTACAGCCACTTAAACTATTGGGTCTGGAGGATAAATTTAATGTTCAGGTAAAAGTTTTAGGCGGCGGTAAGACCGGCCAAGCCGAGGCGATTCGTCATGGTATTTCCCGAGCTCTGTTATTAGTTGATCCAGCTCACCGCGCCGCACTTAAGCCGCAGGGATTGTTAACGCGCGATTCTCGAGTGAAAGAGAGAAAGAAACCAGGACTCAAAAAAGCTCGGCGCGCGCCGCAGTTTAGTAAACGTTAATATTACATTCACTACAGCTTCGACTTTATATCGAAGCTGTTTTTGACTTCACAAGGATTTACTTTTTTGAACAGGCTAATTGACGATACATTAGCCAAAATTTTATCTGTGGGCAACAATTTTAAGTAATATCTGTTATACTGATTATAGGGTATTTTTAAGATGGGGTTGACAGTTTGTTGCTAGTGAAGTAAAGTAATAAGTCTAACTAATATTTATGTTCTCATTAGCAAAAGTTTTTGGTAAGAAAGAAATAATTCCAGAAGTTTTGTGGGCCTTTCGTGGTAAGTTGCCGGATTCGCTTCACGTATCACTAACTCTTTCTAAAGATGGCGGTTATGTTGCGAGTGTTACTGATCTCCCTGGGTGTGTTACAGAGGGCAGTAATTTTATAGAATTGAATCAAATGATTAATTCGGCTGTGTTTGATTATTTTGAAATTCCGGCACAATATATTCCCCACCTATCAAGTTATTTACCATCGAAGGAAGTACTAGAAGATATGGTCCGTCGTGGTGAACGCATTCCGAAATCAGCGTTGGTATTCGAAAAAGTGTAGCTTGTGGGATATGTGGCCGCAGTCGGAAGTTAAACGTAGAATACTTATTGGGGCTGCAAAAAGATTAGGACTACGTCTTTATGAGGGGAGTAAACACACTAACGTAGAGCAGGTGAGCACTGGACTTAAAACACAAATTCCTAGGCACGCCAAAGTTAAGCGGGAGACAGCAAAGGCTATTGTTGTTTTTTTTGATAAAGCAAATGGGTTTTTCGGAAAAAGAGGTCTGCCAAGCCTCAGGTATAAATTCTGATAAATTGTAATTTTTAAGTCGGCTCACCCCAGCATACAATTCAGTAAGTGGTAATTTATCTTTTATACCTCCGCCCACTAGCGGGGGTTATGTTGACCTTGCTCGGCCAGGCTGGTACGGTGACTATAACAAAAAATAAAATAGGACCAATTATGAAAATAAACTATCGTTTACGTCCTGTGACTCGTGAGGAGAGGATAATCAACGAGTATCTCCTTCTCGACGAAATGGATAGTCAGAAGTGGTACCAGGTGGTTTTCTTAAAAATATGGCGCGGCTCGGGCCTGGTCATGCTGCAATAGTATAAGTGGGGTTGTCGCATAAATGCGGCGACCCCTTTTTTAATTGATTTTTGCGCCAATTTTAGTATAATAATTCTATGTCCGCAGACGCGCAGGTTATGGCGCGAAATACAACTCACTTTACACTAGCGTTGGTTGCCCAAAAGGTAATCTCGTTTTTGTATTTTACTTATTTAGCGCGAATATTTGTACCGGCGGAAATAGGTCAATATGTTTTTGCCTTGTCCTTTACATTGATTTTTTCAGTATTGATTGACGTTGGTTTAGGTTATGTTTTAACAACCGAGGTAGCTAAAGACAAAAGCCGGGCCCAAGAATACTGGCAGAATACTATCGGTTTTAAATTAATTGCCATAGCGGGAACAATTATAATAGCCTGGGTAGCTATCAATTTAATGGGATACTCTGGTTTAACTCGAGAGCTTGTTTATATTTCGTTTATAATCATGGTTTTAGATTCATTTATGTTGTCGGCGTACTCACTCATTAGGGCCTATCAGAATTTATGGTGGGAAAGTTTGGGCACGGTATTGTTTCAATTTATTGTAGCCATTGCCGGTTTTATTATTACTCAATTTACACGAGATTTGCGCTTTATTATTTTGGCCTTAGTATTGGCCGGTTTAGTAAATGTTACTTACTCGTGGAATAGATTAGCAAGTTTTGGGATAAAGTTATGGCCAAAATTTGATAGCCTGGTTATTAAAAAACTTCTTATCTTAGCTTGGCCATTTGGTGTGGCGTTACTATTAACACGTTTATATGGATACTCTGATACGGTATTACTATCGTGGTTAGCTGGTGATGCCGCGGTCGGATATTATAGTGTCGCATATAAAATAACCTTTGCTTGGCAGTTTATTGCCTCGGCATTTGCGGCCTCGCTTTTACCGGGTTTCAGTTCGTATTTTGCCGGGGACAAAAGTTTGTTGGTTTCAACTTTTACCAAATCGGTACATTATTTAAATGTGATTTCTTTTCCGTTGGCGGCGGGTTTTTTTGTATTAGGGCCGGCGGTGATTCGTTTTATTTACCCACAGTATCAAGCGGCAATTTTGCCTCTACAAATTTTAATATTCAGTCTGGTGTTTATTTTTTTAACATTCCCGGTGGGTTCTTTGTTATCGGCTGGCGGTAGGCAAAAGCGTAATACTTTAAATTTATTAATTACCGTGGTTATAAGCGTGGCTCTTAATATTATGTTGATACCACAATATCAAGCCGTCGGGGCAGCGGTAGCCTCCCTCGTCAGCGCGGTGATATATTTTATTTTGGGGTGGAGTGTGATTCATCAGCTAATCCAAGTAAGTTACAAACAGATTATTTTTAATGTTTTTAGGGTAGGATTATCAGCAATTTGTATGGGGATAATTATAAAAGTATTACAACCTCAACTAAATCTCTTGTTAGTTATTTTTATAGGTATGGTTAGCTATGGAATATTCAGCCTGGTCTTAAAATCATTCAGTATGGCAGAGATTAAGAATTTTAAACGTCTAATTTTTTCTCGAGGCTAGCTTATGGCCAAAGTGTTATTAGTTACTGAAGATTACTGGCCTCGCCGCGGGGGTGTGGCTAATTACTATGGTGGGCTTGTCAACGCCTTAGTTGGGCAAGTGGCTGTGTTAACTTCGGTGCCGGGAGAGGAAGACATAGGAGTTTTTAGAGTTAATTATTTTTTAAATTTTTTTTGGCCGCGGTGGTTACCATTATTATGGTTTATACCAAAGTATTTAAAAAAATCAGGTGCCAAAGCTGTATGGGTGGGAGATATTTTACCTGTGGGAACTGCTTGTTGGATTTTGAATAAATTTATTAATTTACCTTACATCGTCAATTTACACAGTTTGGATTTGCAGTTAACGCAGGTGTCGCCGAAGAAAAAACGCCGCCGATGGCTGGCTCAAAAAATATTAAGTGGGGCCGAGACTGTTATTGTTAATAGTGTTTATACCCTCAGTTTGGTTCAAAAATTAAATTTACCCCATCTTAAAACGATGATTATTTATCCGGTAGCGGCCAAATTCCCTGAGGCCGATAAGCAGATAATGGAAAGCTTAAAAGATAAGTATGCTCTGCAGGGTAAAAAAGTGGTTTTGACTGTTTCGCGCTTGGTGAGCCGCAAGGGGATAGATGACGTAATTCGGGCAGTGTCTTTAATAAAGGATCGGGTTTCAGGCTTACACTACATTGTGATTGGCGCGGGGCCGCAAAGACAGGAGCTTGAATCACTCATAAAATCTGAGCAAGTTCCGGCAACTTTAGTCGGGGCAGTAACAAGTGAAGAGTTGAGCGCTTGGTATGAATTATGCGATGCATTTGTTTTAACCCCCAAACCCGATCCGGTGGATGTGGAAGGTTATGGCATAGTTTATCGCGAGGCGGCTCAATTTGGCAAGCCTATTATTGCGAGTAAAGTTGGTGGAGTACCGGAAGCCGTTGGCGACCAAGCCTTATATGCTGGCACGCCCGATGAAATTTCTGTGGCTTTGCTTAAACTTTTAACCAACAACGAGCTGGCCAGACAACTTGGTGACCAGGCGCGGCAGTTAAGTGTAAATGTTTCTTTGGCGACCGAAGCTGCCAAACTACAAGCGGTAATAGATGCGTTATAATAAAAATATGGAAGAAAACATCAAAGAGGAAAAAATAGATGTAATAATGTTTAATATGTCCGCCTACAGTGAATGGCAGCAGGGTTATGTTAATCGTAATAGCCATATTCTTCATGAGTTTTTGCGCGATCCCCGCATAAGAAAAATTGTGGCGGTTGATTATCTGCCGTTTACTTTTAAACGGGCTCTTAAGGTTTGGCTGCAGGACGTATTACATTGGCCGCGGGGGAAAAAAATGTCGGGCCGGCTGTTTAGTCGGCTAACCGCAGTAGCTAATAGTGAAATTAACAAGACGGTTTACAAAGTCGGGGGTTTTGATAACGAAGTGTCATATAAGCTGTTTGTTTATTCCACCGCGTTGTCTTGTTTTTCTGAAAGTCTAGCTATGAAAGATTTAGCCCAAGCTCTGCAAAAGTTAAATCTTAAAAATATTGTGGTTTGGTCCTATTTGCCCATTTTTGGCAAGTGCTTAGAGGTGGTGCCATCACGCCTGAAGGTGTTTGATGCGGTGGATAATTGGCTAAACCATTCTGCCTACCAAAAAATATTGCCACGCTTAAAAAAGAATTACGCCGCCATTGGGCAGACGGCGGATTTGATATTTACGACCTCGCAAGATATGGTTGATTTTTTTGAGCACCGCCCCGACTGCTATTATTTGCCCAACGGTATTCGCTGGCACCATTTTAAGGATTTACCAAAATTAGTTGGTCGCGATATTGCCACCTTACCAAAACCGGTTATTGGTTATGTCGGCATTATTCAACAAGATCGTATCGATTTAGATTTAATTGCTTATTTAGCCGAAACTAATCCCAAAAAATCATTTGCTTTTGTCGGGCCGGTGTGGCCAAATTTTAAAAAAAGGGTGAAGGAAAAATTAGGGCAGCTAAACAACGTCTATTGGTTGGGTCGTAAGCATTATTGGGAAGTGCCGGCTTATATTAGTAAATTTGATGTTGCCATAGTGCCGCATTTAGTAAATGAATTTGGCAAGCACACCAGTTTACTGAAAGTTTTGGAATACTTAGCTTGTGGTAAACCCGTAGTTTCAACTCCGACAGCCGGCACCGGCGCTTTTAAGACGGTTATAAAATTAGCTGATACGCCAGTTAAGTTTAATCAAGCCTTACTTGATGCTCTGGAAAGTAATACCGAGCGAGATCAAGAACGCCGCCGCCACACCGCCGCCCAGCATACCTGGGCCAAACGAGCGCAGTTTATGCTGGATAAAGTATTTGCAAAATTAACTAACGCTAATGAGTAAAGTATCGGTTATAGTGGTGTCGTGGAACGTCCGGGAGCAGTTGTTTCATTGTTTGCAATCAGTTACGGCCCAGCCGCCGCTTGATATTATTGTTATTGATAATAATTCAAGCGACGGCAGTAGCCAAATGGTGGCTAATAAATTTCCTCAAGTCAGCCTAATAAAACATTCAGTTAATTTAGGTTTTGGTAAGGCGGTGAATATAGGCATAAGTAAAGCCTGGGGAGATATCTTACTACTGCTAAATCCCGATGCCACTTTAAAACCAAATGCCTTAATAGCGGCGGACAAGTTTTTTGCCGAGCATCCTCGGGCTGGTATAATGGGGGGACAAATTTTGAGTGGCGATGGTACAGTGCAGCCATCAATTAGAAAATTCCCCAGCTTGTGGTCGCAATTGGTAGTATTGCTTAAGTTGGGCTACCTCATACCAGGGCTACTTAATAAGTACCTGATGAAAAATTTTGATTACCATAAACCGCAAGCAGTGGACCAAGTTAGTGGCGCGTGTTTTTTTATTAGGCGTTCGTTAATTGATATAATTGGTAAATTTAATGAGGATTTTTGGCTGTGGTTTGAGGAGGTCGATTATTGTCGACGAGCCAAAAATGCCGGCTGGGAAATATGGTACAATCCCAAAGCGCAGGCGCAACACCAGGGTGGGGCAAGTTTTTCTCAATTAAGTCACGCCGAGCGCCAACGCTCATTTAATGCCAGTCTGCTGCGTTATTTTAAACTCCATGGTCGGGCTTATGAAACCTTTATGATATGGTGTGCGGCCCAGATTAGTTTGGGTCAAGCGTATATCTTAGACTTAGTAGGTAAATTAATTCATGTTTCCAAACAAAAACATCAATAAGCAGTGGTTGTGGTGGTTAGGGTTATTGGCGCTTGATTTAGTGTCGTTTGTCATTTTTGGGGGCTTCCTAGCTAATTGGGTAGCTGTTATTATAGTGGTTTTATTCGCCGTGGTTGCCTGGAAAAATTTGGCTTGGGCGGTTGTGTTGTTAATTACCGAACTAGTGGTGGCATCGCAGGGCTATTGGTTTAGCATCACAGTAGGCGGCACCGCCGTCTCTTTGCGTTTGGCAATTTTTTTAGTTGTTATGGCGGCGTTCTTGGCGCGTGAAGTGGCGGCGCGGGATTTTGCCTGGTTAAAAGATAAAGTGGTGCGGTGGTGGTTATTGGCCGGGTTGGCTATAGTTTGGGGAGCTGTTTGGGGTTGGGTTAATAATGATTTTGCTGATTGGTTTTTGGATTTGAATGGTTATTTGTATATCTTTGCCTTTTTGCCATTATATCGGTATCGGCACGAGTGGATGCCAAAACTTTTAAGTGTGTGGCTGCCAGTGGTGCTTTATTTATCATTCAAAACTATTATATTGTTCTATTTGTATAGCCACTTTACGCCGGAGGCTTTAGACCCAATTTACCATTGGATTCGCGATACTGGTTGGGGGGAGATAACATACGCCGGTGGAAATATTTTTAGAATTTTTTCGCAAAGCCAAATTTACCTACTGATAGCTGCCGCTTTCTGGGCGGCCGGGTTATTATTATATACCGACACCAAGCCTTTAGCGTATAGGTTTAAGGCCGCTCATATAGGCGTTGCCTTAGTGGTTATGGCTGGTCTGCTAATAAGTTTGTCCCGAAGTTTTTGGCTGGGTTTGGTGGCAGGAATAGTTTTTGCGTTCGTCATCGGGTTTTGGTATAAACAAACTGCTAGGCAAAAATTAGTAAATGTATGTGTGCTGTTGGTTTTGCTGGTAGCGTCGAGCGGGTTGGTTTTAGCAGTTAGCCATTTTCCGTTACCCAAGCCGCTTGGCGACGCCACCGGCTTTTTACTGGAGCGCGCTAGTGTGGGAACGGGTGAGGCCGCCGGGGCGTCTCGGTTGCAGTTGTTAGGGCCATTGTGGCAAAGTGTGTCCAAAGCTTGGCTGTTAGGTTCGGGTTTTGGTTCCACCGTGACCTATAAAACTTCTGATCCGCGAGTGGTTCGGGGTACGGCCGGCGCTAGCGGCATTCGCACCACCTATGCTTTTGAATGGGGGTATTTAGATACTTGGTTAAAAATCGGGCTGATTGGTTTGGTTTTATATTTATGGTGGTGGTTAGGGCTGGCATATTTAGCTTTTAAAAAAATTAAACGCCAGCCCTTAGCGGCCGCCATTTTAGTAAGTGTAGTAGCAATAGCCGCTACGAACATGACAACACCTTATTTAAATCATCCACTCGGTATTGGCGCCTTAAGTGTTCTGCTTTTATTTACTCACCATGAACAAATTTTTGAGCAGCCAATTTAAAACCGCCGTCGGTTTAGTGGTTTACAATGGGTCTAAGTACTTACCCTACACTTTGGCTCGTTTAGCCGAGCAAACCGCCAAAGATTTTTTTGTACTGATAATAGATAACGGCTCGGTCGATAATTCCTTAAAAGTTATTCAAGATTTTTTACTGACGGCACCAGAATTAAATAAACGCAGCCGCCTGGTAAAAAATAAAAAAAATCTTCTGTTTGCCCGCGCCCACAATCAGGCCATTCAGTGGACCGATAGCCAGTACCTGTTGATGTTAAATCAAGATGTATTACTAGACCCGACCTACATTAGTGAGTTAGAAAAATTTATGGACACGCACCCCGAGGCGGGCGCTTGTCAGGGAAAGATATTAAAATGGCAATTTAATCCTGTAACTTATCGCTTGGATCTTCATAAAAATATACACAAAACGCCGGTATTTGATTCAGGTGGCCTCGTCATTACCCGCAGTCGCCACAGCTATAATGCCCGAGAAGGGGAGTTTGATCAGGGCCAAGCTAATGAGGCCAGTGAAATTTTTGGCGTGGTGGGCACGGTACCACTTTACCGCCGCGAAGCTTTAATTGACGTGGCCTGGCAAGGAAAAGTTTTGGATGAGGATTTGGTGATGTATAAAGAGGATGTGGATTTAGCTTGGCGCTTGCGTCTGAAAGGTTATAAATCATATTACGTGCCCACCACGGCAGCGTATCATGACCGGACCCTAGCCAAGCCAGAGCGTTTGGCCTTAGTAACTAAATCGCGGGCCAATTGGCCACCACAACTTAAAGTATATTCATGCCGCAATCATTGGTTGGTGTTATTAAAAAATGATTGTTGGGGTAATTTATTTAGGCATAGCCACCATATTTTTTGGTACGAACTTAAAAAATTCATTTACCGACTGTTTTTTGAAACTGGCGTGTTGTTTAAGGCAATAGCACAATTTATTAAGATGTTGCCGGCAACATTTGCCAAAAGACGCACTATCCATAAAACTAAAGTTGTCAGTTGCCGGGAACTTAGGCGCTGGTTTGTATGATTAAGCCTAGATTATCAGTCATTATTTTAAATTACAAAAATGCCGGCTTGGTTCGCCAGTGTGTTCAGGGAGTTTTTAAATCCAGCCCCCGCTTAAACATTGAGGTTATTGTGGTGGACAACGCCTCGGGCGACGATTGTCTTAAAGTAATGGCGGAAAAATTCCCCCAAGTAAAAACAATTGCTTTAGATGAAAATTATGGCTTTGCCAAGGGCAATAACGCCGGTCTTAAACAAGCCACTGGTGAATACGCATTAATTTTAAATCCCGACGTGGCTGTGTTGCCTGGTGCTTTGGAAAAATTAATTGCTTTTATGGATGAGCATCCTAAAGTTGGTATAGCCGGGCCGAGGCTGACAAATCCTGATGGCGCCATTCAAATGTCGGCCTTCACCTTTCCGCATTTTTGGTTGCCGATTTTTCGACGCACCCCGCTGGGGTATTGGCCGCAAGCGCGTAAGCAACTGACTAAGTATTTAATGGAAGACTGGGATCACAAGCAAAACCGCACGGTGGACTGGCTACTCGGGGCCTGCTTAATTGTTCGGCGTGAAGCTCTACAAAAAGTCGGTCTATTAGACGAGCGTTACTTTATGTACGTAGAAGATACCGATTTGTGCCGTCGTTTCTGGCAGTCTGACTACCAGGTGTATTACGTGGCTGATGTTACTATAGTTCATTATCACCAGCGGGCGTCGGCTGATGCTTTATTTTTGGGACTTTTTAACAGAATTACTTGGATACATCTGGCATCGTGGATAAAATATTTTATTAAATGGGGTCTGCGCGTACCGCACCCTAGTGACCAACGTTAGATTACATACCCTTATGGCCAAGAAGGTTGTTATGCAATTAATTTTTACTCGGGAGTTTCCGTTTTTACTTTGTGAAATTTGGGGCAAGAGTTACAATGTGTTTTTAGGGCATCGACCCAAAACTTACCCGCGCAACATTTTTGTTATTAAAAATGCCCTGATATCGGATTATCGGAACCCGGGTTTAATTAAAGAGTTACAAAATTTATTTTTTTTAAGGATAAAGAATAATCGAATGTATTTAAGCGAGATATTCGCCGAGTGGCAAAATGATTATACCCAACTCAATCATTATTGGTCGAGGGATAAATTGACTCGGTTGGAGCTTAAAAAATTTACCCTACTACTTTCAGCCTTTTGGCCGGCAATTTTTGCTTCCATGTATATCCCATTGGATATGAGATTTTCGGCTGCTGACCGAAAACGTATGTTAAGATTGAGGGGGGAAATTGGCGAAGTCGCCGATAAATCAACTCATATTATAGTTAAAAGTCTAAAATATATATTTCCAAGATTAGAAGGTCTGGTTAATTTTGTTAGTATAGCCGACCTGAATCGGAATAAAATCAATAGTGAGAAATTACGCCGTATATCCTCTCGCGAATTAATTATGATGGATAACAAAACAGTCAGTATGGACGGGTTCAATCATTTAAAAAAACGTTATAATTTCGCCCTACAAAAAATTAACCCGAAATTCAAAAGTTCGTTTACTGGGCAGATTGCTTATAAAGGTTTGGTTACAGGAAGGGTGAGGATTATTCAAAAAAGAGCGCAGATTTCGTCACTAACAAAGGGGGAGGTTTTAGTTAGCTCAATGACCGTACCAGATTTTATACCAGCCATGAGACGTGCATCGTCTTTTGTTACGGATGAAGGTGGTATTACTTGTCATGCCGCAATCGTCGCTCGTGAAATGAAAAAACCATGCATCATTGGAACAAGGGTTGCCACTAAAGTTTTGAAAGATGGCGATATGGTTGAGGTGGATGCAAATAAGGGGGTTGTTAAGGTTATTAAACGCGCTGCTAGAAAATAAGATGATTTCGGCTGACCCGTCACCGTTAATTGCCTTTGACATTAACACTCTCATACTCTAGAGTATAAGAGTGGTCGTCGATAAAATATGGCACGATATAATGAAAAAAGGATTGCGTATGTTACTCAAGACAAGTTATTAGGGATTTTGTCTCAAACATTTAGTAAATTGGGAAAAAGTAAAGCGATTCACGACTTTCTCAAGGATTTATTAAATCGTCAGGAGCGGGCAATGTTAACTAGAAGGTTATTAATAGCCCAATTTTTAGTTGACGGAGTTACTTATAGCGATATACAAAAAAAGTTAAAATGCGGCGCCTCCACCATCGCTAAAGTAGAGCGCTGGCTTAATTTTGGTCGTGGGGGTTATCGGACCGCTTTATACAAAAGGAATAAAAATTAACTTGAACTCCCATACTCTAGAGTATGGGAGTGGGTACTGTGAGGGTAATTATGTCTAAACAAGGTATTTCTGGCGCCGGGGTTGGGATACTGGTGCTAAAAGACAATAAAGTACTTTTGGGTTTGCGTAATCCTGATCCAGTGAAGGCCGACAGCGCCTTGCATGGCGAAGGTACTTGGACTTGCCCCGGCGGTAAGATTCGGTTTGGCGAGAATTTTGAGAAAGCTGCGGCTCGCGAACTTTTAGAAGAGACGGGGTTGGTTACCGACAGCTTTCACGTTTACTCAGTTTCTAACGATGTTGGCTCTGATGCGCATTTTATAACCATCGGTTTGTTATGTAAAAAATTTACTGGTGAAGTAAAAACTATGGAGCCAGATGAAATAGTGGAGTGGCGGTGGTGGGATATAAATAATTTACCGCTTAATATGTTCCCGCCCAGTAAAAAAATGGTTCGAAATTACTTAGCTGGTAAGTTCTATCTTCCGGATTAAAAAAATGGGGTCCCGCAGCCGAAGCCTTGGGACCCACCAGAATCAGACAGATCAAGAGTACATTTTAACCAACCGAAGTCGGTTCATAACAGGCGACCTGCGATCTGGCGCCCTGGGGCATCCAAATCCTAATTATCGATCACGGACGCTTCGGGGCCGTTATTAGCTTACGTCCAGCTTTCTTAAAAGTCAACCGGGAGTTATGTCAACTTGTTGGAACAGGCTTGATTAATATCTTGGCTAAGTCTTGAGGATTTTTAATGGTTTTTCGCGTCAAGAATTTGCTTTGGAATTCG
>Ga0209211_10009381_pt1 | contig 13065 bp, 14 predicted proteins | sample RifGroA2_FD_183992 | JGI IMG/M metagenome (GOLD analysis project Ga0209211, IMG submission 183992) | Groundwater microbial communities from Rifle, Colorado, USA - Groundwater A2 (SPAdes) (version 2) | ecosystem: Environmental > Aquatic > Deep subsurface > Groundwater | place: Rifle, Colorado...
TGCCCCAAATGTTTTTGCTGCTCCCAATCTTTTTTCATTTGTGTCTACTGCAATAATATTTCCTGCGCCATATGCCCTGTTTAATTGCATGTTCAGCAAGCCTGCAACTCCTGCCCCAAAAACGAGAACAGAGTCTCCGGATAATTTTTCAGATATTTCAACAACGGTTCCAAGAGGCTCGATAAAACTTGCTTGGTCATAAGTCATTTTATCTGGCAATTTAATAATTCCTGTTTTTAGGCTTCTTCCTGTAACTTCGATATATTCAGAAAAACCTCCGGGTTCGAAGTTGTTTATTTTTTTAAATTCATCACATTGAGTTTTGTATCCTCTTTGACATTCTCTGCATTCATCGCAAGGAACATGATGGGTTGCAAATATTCTATCTCCCGGGCGATAATTTTTAATGTTATTTCCAACTTCTTCAATGACTCCTGCAATTTCATGACCGAGGACAAGGGGGGCTTTTTTTATTCTGTGAAACTCCATAAGGTCAGAGCCACATATGCCTGAAGACATTACTTTTAAAAGAATAGAGTCGCTGTGAATTTTCGGAATTGCACGTTCTTCTAGCCTAACATCTCTGTTGTTGTAATATACTCCGACTTTCATTTTTTGTTTGTTTTATTTTGATTTAATATTTTATTGTAAAATTCATATGCTTCTTCTGTGGTTTTTTCTTCGTGGACTATTTTTTTTACTGATTGAATCATTGCTATCGGATCAGTTGCTTGAAAAATGTTTCTTCCCATGTCAACACCTTCTGCGCCTGCTTGAATTGAGTCATAAGTGTATTTCAATGCTTTAATTTCAGGAACTTTTTTACCGCCCGCAATAACTATTGGTACCTGAATTCCTTCTCTGACTTGCTCAAAACCTTCGCAGAAGTAAGTTTTTACAATATTCGCCCCATTTTCCTGCAAAATTCTTCCTGCGTGAGCGAAATATCTTCCAGGGTCAAATTCTTTGTTTTCTTCTCCGCCCTCCCCTTTAATCATTTTTTCTAGTTTTGCCCCAACTGCTGTAATTCCCAAAACTAAAAGCCCGTATTTACCCGCTTCATTTGCTAATTTTCCTAAATTTTTAATTGTTTGGGCTTGATGCTCTGAATCTATGTAAACTGAAACTGAAACTCCTACGGCATTTAATCTCACTGCTTCTTCAACAGATGTTATTATATGTTCGTCAGAAAGCTCTTCTTTTCTTGTCATGCTGTTGCCTCCAGTGACTCTTAATATTATTGGAGTAGGGATTTTTGGGTCAAGACAGTATTCTAAAGTGCCTTTTGCAGGGCTAATTGCATCTGCGTAAGGAACTAAGGGAGAGATTGTTTTTCTCGGGTCAATCAAGCCAGGTGTTGGACCATAGAAATATGGATGGTCAATAGCAAGCATAACTGTATGATATTCTCCTTTTTTGTCAGGTTTGAACATTTGTACTAATCTATTTGTTTTTCCCCAACCGAGTTGTCCAAAATTCATTTTAATGAGTATACGGGTTCATATTTAAAAATTTGTATGGTTTAATGTATGATTAAGAGCTATATGAGAAAGATGTATAGGGGACTTATTGTGTTTTTACTTTTATATTTTTGTAGCGATGTTGTAATGAACTTAAAAGAAAATTATTAAAAGAGCTTATTTTTTAGACTATTAAAGAGAAAAGATTCGGTTATTCTTATCGCTATGGTGAACTCGGCAAGTCTCACTGGGAGAAATATTGCACTAATTAATACTAATGATTCCAAAATATAAAATGTGCCCAGGATTTTTGAAAATTTAAGATTTAATTTGGATATTAAGAGTGCAAGGCCAAATAAAAAGAACAATATTCCAGAGTATGATTCAATTTTATAATAATTTGACGCGAGGAAAGAAGGCAAGCTATAACCTAAGACAGACAATAAAGACAAAAGCAGGAAGATGAATGTCGAGATAAGGAGCAAGATAGAAGAAACCATTAAGAATTTGCTATTAGATTTTTTCGATATATAAAAAAATGATATGTAGATGAAAAGGCAAGTTAAAATTAGGATGGTGAGAAATAAAATGTTAAGTGTTTTGTAATTATCGGACATAAATCCAATCAATGCATTTGAACTGCTTTGAACAAGGTTATTCGAAATGGCGTAGCCTATCAGATGAAGAACTGAATTAAGGAAGTAAATAAATGCTCCAAGAACGGCTGCAAAAACAGATAATGATAAAATGCTCTTTTTCATTAAATAAAGAGAAAAAAGAGATATATAATGCTTTCTAAAAAGCGAATAGACTTAGAATTCCAAAGTAAAAACCATTATTAACATCTCGAGTATTAAATTTCATCGGAGATGAAATTAAAATTTTTATGATTGTTTACAAAGAACTTTTTATAGTGTCTTTGAGATTTATATCGGATAGACTTGCAAAGTCAATCTCCTACTAAAAAGCGATTTTCAAGACTTTTATCTTTGTTTTTTGAAAAGTGTCTATAATACCTATTGCACTTATGTTTTTGTCTTTCAATCTTGGCAGGGCGGGGCAATCACAATACAAGGTTATGTTATTATCCAGAAAAAGAATTCTTGATGAAGAGTATATTTTGTCATCAATTACGTTACCTTGAATAAAGACTTTCTGATTATTTTGCAAATTTAATAAATCTTTTTGAGAGGATATTTCGAGTGGTTTTGAGAACTGCATTAATAACAATAAAGAAAGCAAGCCTATTAATACCAATATAAATGCTAATTTTCTCATGAAAATAAGAGGAGAAAGGCTTAATTTAATGTTTCGGTTTATTCCTCTATGAAAGAAGGCTGGGTGGGGATATTGTTTGTTTAAATTTGATTGTTGTAATCTATTGAGATACAAAGAACTGAATACAAAATGTCACCTAATTAATTCAGTTCTCTGTCTGGGTAACTGACCAGAACATAACACAGTTATCCATAAATTATATAAACTGAAATTTTAAGTCAGATTTATGAAACTTGGGATAATCGGCGGTTCTGGACTCGATGATATAAATTTGATTAAAGATGAGCAAAGTCTTAATGTTGAGACGCCATATGGCTCTCCTTCATCATTAATTACATCGGGCATTATAACCGGGCTAGAGGTTTGTATTTTATCGAGACATGGAAAAAAGCATGAAATCTCCCCAACCAATGTAAATAACAGAGCCAACATTTTTGCTCTTAAAAAGCTTGGATGCACACATATAATTGCAACAACCGCTGTCGGTTCGTTAAGGGAAGAAATTCGAAGAGGGCATTTTGTTGTTTTATCAGATTTTATTGATTTTACAAAGCAAAGAAAGATGACTTTTTTTGATTCTTTTGAGAATGGAATTAAACATACTGCAATGGCAGAGCCATTTTCAGATTTTTTAAGAAAAAAAATAATTGAATCAGGAAAGGAAATGCAAATTATTATTCATGAAAAGGGGGTTGTTTTGACTATTGAAGGTCCAAGGTTTTCAACTCGGGCGGAAAGCATGCTTTTTAGGCAATGGGGAGCAGATGTAATAAATATGTCTATTGCTCCAGAGGCGATTTTGGCTAAGGAAATGGGAATAGAATATGCTGTGATTGCCATGTCTACGGATTATGATTGCTGGAAGAGAGATGAAAAGCCAGTTTCATGGGAAGACGTCTTGAGAATATTTGAAGACAATGCAGAAAAGATGAAGTTGCTATTACTAAAAATAATTAGCAAGCTTTCAAGTGAATATCGTGCAGAGAAAGAAGCAGAATTTATTAAAAGCAAGATAAGAACAATTCCAAATTGGCCAAAACAAGGCATAATGTTCCGAGATATCACAACATTGTTAAAAGATAAAGAAGGATTTATGAAGGTAATTAAAATATTTGAGGAAAGATATAGAGGTAAAGACATTGATTTAATCGCAGGAATTGAATCTAGGGGATTTTTGGTTGCTTCTGCGCTTGCTTCAAGGCTTGAGAAGGGGATGGTTTTAATTAGAAAAGCAGGCAAATTGCCTGCTGAAACTATCAAAGAAGAATATAGCTTGGAGTATGGCAAAGACTCTATAGAAATTCATAAAGATGCGATTAATCTTGGAAATAAAGTATTGCTTGTAGATGATTTGCTTGCAACAGGTGGGACAATGAAGGGAGCGAGCGATTTAATCAGAAAATCCGGGGGAGATGTAGTTGAGTGTGCTTTTATTATTGAATTGTTTGATTTGGGCGGAAGGAAGAAATTGGAAGATGCAGGGAATAAGGTTTATAGCGTTGTTGGTTTTGAAGGTGAATGAAATTTTCTGCTTCACAGAAAGGTTTAAATTAAACTTTCTGTTCCAACAAGCATGGCGAAAAAGGAAAAGAAAAGCAGCAATGAGATGAGTGCTGAGGAAAGATTGGAATTGATAAAAAGTGTGGCTGATGGAGGAGAGTTAATTGGTGAAGATGAATTAAGAAAAATGCTTGAATCTGGGAAAAAACTTGTTGCTTACGATGGATTTGAACCGTCAGGATTAGCACACATACCTTTTGGATTACTAAGAGCTGAAAACTTGAAAGTCATGCTAAGGGCGGACATTCATTTTAAATTGTGGTTAGCCGATTATTTTGCTTTTATTAATAATAAACTGGGGGGCGATTTGGACAGAATAAAGAAAGCCGGAGAATATTTCATTGAAGTATGGAAAGCTTGCGGTGTAGACACTAGCAAGGTAGAGATTATTTGGGCGTCAGATAGGATGAATAAGTTGGAATATTGGGACCGGGTTCTTAGAATTGCAAAAGAAACAACACTGAATAGAAGTATGAGGGCTACAACAATAATGGGCCGAAAAGAGGGGGAATTACAATCAACTGCGCAATTATTTTATCCAAGTATGCAAACTTCAGATATATTCGAGTTGGATGTGGATATTTGTCAGCTTGGAATGGATCAGAGAAGGGCAAATATTCTCGGAAGAGAAATTGCAGATAAACTAAAATGGAAAAAACCCATCGTTGTTTCACATCACATGATATTGGGGTTGCAAGGAATTCAGTCAGGAGCAGATAAAGATGAAATCCTTCTTGCTAGTAAGATGAGCAAGAGCAAACCTGAGAGTTGCATTTATATGCACGATACTGAAGAAGAAATAAAAAAGAAGATAAATAAAGCATTCTGCCCTGAGAAAATTGTAGAAGGCAACCCTCTTTTCGATTATCTGAAATATTTAATATGCAAAAGATACTCTAAAATTAATATTAATCGAGCTGAAAAATTCGGTGGAAATTTAAAATTAGATTATGGCGAACTTGAGAAAGAATATTTGAATGGAAATGTACATCCCATTGATTTGAAAAATACGGTTGTTTTTTATTTAAATGAGATGATTAAGCCAGTTAGAGAATATTTCGAAACAAATACAAAAGCTAAAGAACTATACGAAGAAGTTAAAAAGTATTCTATAACGCGATGATTAATTCGTATGAAATTCAACAATATCTTTGTCTTTTAGAATGTGGGAAAGACCGACTTTTTGGTTTGGGAACTTGCCGCTTGGACCCGTGACTTTGGTTTCTTTTACTCTTTGGGATAAGCCTTTAAGAATAGATTCTGCTACATCTTTAACAGTTGAGTCTTTTTTAATTATCATCGGAGTTGGTGAAACAGGTTTGCCTGGCTCTTTAAGATATATTCTCAATAAAGGCATGGACTCTGTTATTTTTTCTTTTAATTCTAAAATTCCTTGTTCAGTGAGGTTGGAGATAATAATTGCGTTTAATTTCTTGCTTTTTATTTTTTCTTTGAGTTTTCTCAATTCTTCTTCTTTTAAGATGTCTGATTTGTTTATCGCAATTATTATCTTTCCATATGCTCTTTTTGCATGATTCAGGATGCTGGATAATTGTTCAAGCGAATCGATTACGATAATTATACAATCAGCAGTGTGCACAATTCCAGAATCGAAATTTTCAGAGCCGATGCTTGGCAGGTCAACTATTTGGGATTTGAAGCCGTTATGATACATTGTGCCTATTTCTGGTGTTGAGGTTGCGAAAGGAAATGAAGACACCTTTGGATGAGCGTTGGTTAATTTTGCAAGCAAAGAGGATTTTCCTGAATTTGTCGGTCCAAGCAAGACGCATTGAAAACCTTCTTTTCTTATGCTTTTTTGAGTTGATTTTCCAACAGATTTTGATTTCTCTTTTTTTTCAAGAAATCTTCTTAATCTATTTTTCAATTCTGCGACATGATGCTCGCTACTTTTGTGCTTTGGGGCAGTTTTTATCATTTCTTCCAAAGCAGCGATTCTTTCATTTAAGGTTGCTGCTTGGTAATATTTCTTTTCAGCGTTTATGTATTCATATCCTGCATTGAGGGGCATGAGTTTCAAAGAAAAATAAGGTTTATTAATGTGCTTTTTTTAAAAAAGATATGGAATTTCTGAGAAGGAAGTTAAAAAACGGAATAAATGTGATAATGGAAAAAAGGGAGCTGCCAGTTGTAACAGTCAGTATAAGCAATCCGTTCGGAGGAGCGTTTGAAACATCGGAAGTTAAAGGGGCTGCGCATTTTATTGAGCATTTGCTTTTTACAGGGACTAAGACAAGAACGCATGAAGATATTTCAAGGGAGATAGAGAAAAAGGGAGGGATATTAAATGCATTCACTGACCATGAGGTAACGAGTTTTTGGTTTAAATTGCCGAGCGAACACATTTTTTCAGGGTTAGAGATATTAATTGATATGTTAAACAACCCTGCTTTCAATGAAGAGAAATTTGAAAAGGAGAAGAAAGTAATAATTGAGGAGATAAAGATGTACCATGATGACCCAAGAAAATGTGTTTTTGAGCAGATTGAAAAGAATTTGTATGAAAAACCATTTGGGGAGCTGATTATTGGAAATGTAAAAAGTGTTTCTGCTTTAAGCAGAGACAAGGTAGTTGAAACTTTTAAGGAAAATTATTTTTCAGGGAATTTTTTTGTGACAATTGTCGGCAATGGAGATTTTGACAAAATTTGCAATTACATTGAGAAGAATTTTAACGGCAAGAAGGTAGCGATTAAGGCAAAAGAAATAAAAAAGAAGAATTCTGAAACGGTTGAAGAGAGAGGAGGAGTTGACCAGGCTAATTTTATTCTTGCTATGCACGCCCCTCTTCCAAACACGAAAGAGTTTTATGCACTTCAACTGCTTAATAGCTATCTGGCTGATGGGATGTCATCCAGATTATTTTTAGAGATAAGGGAGAAAAGAGGTCTTGCTTATACTGTAAGCGGAAACATAAGACCTGGGAAGAATTATTGCTATTATTCAATATATGCCGGCACAACGAAAGAAGCAGTTAATGAAGTTAAGAAGATAATCTTAGAGGAATTTGATAAAATAAAAAATATAAAAGAAAAGGATTTGGAAGAAGCCAAAGAAACACTCATCGGATTGAAAAAAATAAACTCAGAGGAAAGTGCAAATGTAATGAATGAGCTGCTTTTTTATGAGCTTTTTGGGAAGGCAGAAGGTTATTATAAATTTGAAGAGGAGATAAAGAAAATCAGACTTGAAGAGGTTAAGAAATTGGCTTCTGAAATAATTAAGAATTACAGCAGTGCGGCGATTGTACCAAAATAATCATCAAGTTTTGTTTATCAAGAAGATGGATAATATGATAACAATTATTATTGAGAAAGTTATATAATACCAGACATAATATTTCCAGTATTTTTTTCTTATTTGATTCCCTGGAATGCCCAATAGAAAGAGAGATTCATATTTACAGAGAATTCTGATGATCAGATTATGTTTTGTTCAGAATTCTCAGTCTATACAATTCTGTTTGAACGTGACACAATCAACAGAATTGTCTATAATAGTGGAAATTATTGAGTAAATGAAGAGTAGTATTGATAGATTTAGGGTGAGTTTCGTTTCAAAAGTTATTTTTAGTAAAAATAGAATTGCTGTTATACTTAAAGATATATAATTTACCCAGCATATTTTTTTTGTTGAATGCCAATAGAATCCATTTTATCGTTAGAATTATAAATCCTTAGGACATAAAAGATTATGGGCGAGATTTTAAGGAGCGATGTGGAGAAATTAACTCGTGCATTTATTGCGATTGAATTTTCAGATGAAGTTATAAAAGAAGTTGCTCGTGTGCAGGGGGCTTTAAGCAAATGGCTTTTTACTGGAAAGATGACTGCGCTTGAAAACTTGCATTTGACTCTTAAATTTCTGGGAGAAATTGATAGTGAAAAGATTGAAAAAGTTAAAGAAAAATTAAAATTTATCGAGTTTAAATCTTTTGAAGGAAAGCTTGGAATTGCAGGAACCTTCAGCACAAGGGGAAATCCACGCATAGTTTGGATAAAAATAAACGGACGGGAGGCTTGGGGACTGCAGAATCAGATTGATGAAAAACTTAAAGATTTATTTAAGCCAGAGGAGAGGTTCATGTCGCATATGACTATTGCAAGAGTGAAATATGTAAAAGACAAGAAGGGTTTTATTAATTATGCTAAAAATATTAAAGTTAAAGAGATAAAATTTAAGGTTGAGAGTTTCAAATTGAAAAGCTCTGAATTAAGGAACAACGGACCGCAGTATGAAGATATCAGAGAATATAAAAGTACAAATTGAAAAGCTAAGATTATAAAGACTTTCAAGATTTATAGATTTTATGTTTTGTGAAATATATGTTGCACAACGGCATTTAATTAAATATATTTAAAAGATATTAATCTTTTGATGAATGAAACAGAAAATATTGGATTGGACATAAGGAATCAGCAGCATACATTAAGAGAGTTTATTAATTCCTTACGAAGAGGTAGATTTTTATTTCAAGCGAGAGTGTCTATTATCAGTAGTGGATGCCAGAGATATCGGCTTGTTGAATATCCAGATTCTATTAATAATGGCGGGATGATTGGCGTTGAGCTTGTTGACAAGCCTGCAAGATATGAGTTTGATATTGTTCATGTCCCAATGTGGCAGCATTTGGATGATTTAATGTTAATTGAAAATTAATACAGAGAAAAATCTCCAGTTTTCAAACTGGAGTTTCATGTTTTCGATTTTTCTTTGTCCTCACAAAACCGCAAACAAACCTCTGCTTGAAAGCCGAGGTTAAAAACTCGAAGAGTTTTTGTGATGTAAAGAATATTTGTAAGAATATATTTTGTATATTGGGTGATTTTATAAACATAAGAAATAAGTTTTAACAGGAGAAAAATGACAATATTAAAAGAATGTTTGAAATCCCGAGAAAGATGTGCACATAGAGAAGTTTGGGAGGAGGAGCTATTAGCGACAGTTTTCAGAAATGGGGATGGTTCATATTATTGCATGGATAAAGTTCCAGAAGTTGGAGCAGAATATATGCAAATTGCTGAGATTTCAGAGAGAGATATCTTTGATAGGAATGTCATAACTCCTGATGGCAGTGTATATAGGAGAATGGAGATTCTAAAGAAAAAGGGCGTGAAAGTTGTGCAAGTGAGAGTTTCAGAACATGAAAACGATAGTGATGTTTTCAGGCCCGCTTTAGTTCGTTAGTTCTAGGAAAGTAGAAGTGTTTTTTCCTAAGATTTCTTCCAGTTCTATTTTAGAGGCATTAATGATATTCTTCAGGGAGCTGAATTTTTTTATTAAGGCTCTTGCCTTAACAGGGCCGATATTTGGAAAGCCTTCTAAAATATATTGAACTTGCTCTTCTTTATCCAGAGAGCGCTTTTTTGGGTTTATTGAGATTTCTTTATGCTCTTTTCTTTTTGCTAAAAGTGAGATGTAAAGGGCAGTGTCTTTTTCATTTTGGGAGAAAATTATAGGTATTTTATAGTTTATCTGAGATGAAAGAAGAAAACCTTTAATCGCATTAAGATTTAGAATTTCATTATTGAACAAGAATTCCTTGTTTCCTTCAATAATCAGCAAATGCAGGGGATACTGCTTTAATTCCTGCATTTGAGCGAAGATGCGCTTGTTTATTATGGATGATTTTAAGTCTGATGTTGTTTTTCTTTCTATGGCGATATTATTTATCAGATAATCTCCTATGGGAAGATGCTGAAAATCTATCTGAAAGCCCAGTCTTATTAGTTCTGATGGAACAAGAGAATTTTTCTCTCTATCATCAATGATTATCTTGACTTTTTTGTTATCTTCTTGCTCGTTTGCTGCTTTTTCTGTTTTTGAGAAGATATTGTGAAAGGTCATTTTACTTTTTTGTTTAGTGTCATAACAACAATTAAGTGCAATATTGCAAATACAAAAGAAAAAACAGCTAAAATGAGAGAAATGGTTTTAAGACTATTGTAATTCAAACTTTCTGTTATTTTAGCCAATATTAAATAAATGAGTGAAATTATGAAAGGCCGTGCTGGGGGAGGCCATCTGGAAATCACTTTTCTTTTTTCCAAGTTTAATAAATATGTTTTTATATTCATTGTTTAAATTCATTGAGTGTTTTTATTTTATCATTGTTTTTCATCTCTTCTTTTATCTGGATTATGGCTTTATGCATTTTCTTTTCCTTTGCATATGAAGCATAATGATGAGCCACATCTCTTGTATCGCTTGTGACAAGAATTATTAATTTTCCCGGCGATAGCCTTGCTGTTCTGCCTGCTCTCTGAATTTTTCTTATTGCACTAGGAATGGGTTCATAAAAAATCACTGCTGAAACTTCTGGCAAGTCAAGACCCTCTTCGCCAATTGAAGTGGCACAGAGAACATTTATTTCTCCAGACTTAAATTTTTCAATAATATTTTTTTGCTCTTTTTGAGACATTCCTGCCCCTGATTTTTTTGCTTGGCCTATGAAAACTGAAGATTTTATATTGAAAATAAGGCCTAATCTATTTGCTATCACCGAGGCAGTTTCTCTGAATTGAGTGAATACGATAATTTTTGCTTTTGAATTATTTTTTATTTCTTCTTCTATTATTGCGGCAAGTTCTTCTATTTTTGGATGCTCTACTTTGTTTTTTCTTAATTGCTCTAATGAGAGAAGGGCGGCTTGGAATTCTTTGGAATTGACTAAAGTCTGAACACCTTTTGTTTTTTTATCTCTCGCTTGCTGGACTAAACCTTGCAAGTAAATATCAAGACCAGAAAGTGTTTGGGTTTCTAATAATTCTTGAGCGTGAGAGATTTTTATTGCTTGTGCACAGAGGGACATGCCAATCATTGCATGGAAATTTGCTCTTGAAATCTGGCTTGCAAGAGATGCCTGAAGTTTTAGAAGAGTTATCTTGTTAATAGGATTAAGATTTGGAAACATCTTTTTTATTCTCTCTGCTTTTTCATCGAAAATTCTCTTTAGAAGAACTCTGATTTCTTCAAATTCAATTGGAAAAGGAACTTCTACTTTTTGAAAATCAAGATGCTGCAAGTATGATTTGACATCTTCAGAATCACGAGAGCGCAATTCAATCTCTTCTATGTTCAAGTGCTTGCAAATTTGCTTTATTTTTTCCTGTTCATGACCTGGAGAGGCAGTAAGACCAAGAACTTTTTGTATATTCAATGGGGATTGTTGTTTATAAAATGAGACAACTTTTGTGTAATCATAATTTTTTAGGCATCTATGCGCTTCATCTATTATTAATAGTGAAGTGTCATTTAATTTGTAAAGTTCTTTTTCCAAGTCATTGGCGATACATTGCGGGGTTGAGAAAATGATTTCAGCTGTTTGCCAAATTTTTTTTCTTTTTTTTGCAGGGACTGCTCCAGTAAAGAGTTGAAGATCTGCGAATAGTTCACTCAGATGTTTTTTAAAATATTCATAGTGCTGTTCAACAAGGGGCTTGGTTGGAGCTAAAAATAGAACTTTGCTGAGAGGAAAGAGTTTTTTTCTTTCTATTGCCAATAGCAAAGCTATTAATGTTTTTCCTAGACCAGTTGGAAGAACAACGAGAGTATTGCTGGTTTTTGCCGTTTCAAATATTTTTTGTTGGTATTCTCTTGGAGAGATGTTTATTAAGGACATTAATATTTCAAGAAGAATGAGGGTTTAAAGTTTTGGGTTTTATCAGTATCTCCGTATAGGTTTTTCCTACAGTCCATCCTCCCACCATCCGCCTTTCATATATACTGAGATGCGGTTTATAGGAACAATGCATATGCAGCAAGGATGATGGTTATTACCGCGAGAATGGTATAGATAATCCTTGAACCGAAGAATATTTGGGAGCCATCCAAATTAGAAATAGGCAGGAGATTTGAGAAAGCATAGTAAACGGATAATCTTGCAAGAAGTTCGGCATTGGCAAGATATGCAATTATAGATAATAATAATATGCTAATTATTCCCGCCGCCCCTATTATTCCGTTATGCCAGTCAGTCATTTCAGCATAACTGTAAAAGCCGAATCTTTTTGCTACGCGTGATTTAAGAACTCTGGATTCGTATGTCAAGATAGAGGCAATTTTCAGTATGCCTCCTGAAAATACGGAGAAGAATAATGGAAAGATGATTCCCGCTAAAATTGGCTTGTTGAAATGCCCGCCCGGCTTCCAGCCATAACGATAAACTTTCCAAATTTCGTGCTCAATATCTGAATCTAGCATAAAAGCCATAGATTTTTTTGCGAAAATAGACACAAATATTATCATTATTGAGAAAAAAAAGATTTGTATAATTGCCCGCCATTCTCCCTTGATAACGAATGAAAAACTTGCGATTGCGGCTAGGATGATGATTGCAGCAATAATGTTTGTAATTTCTTGTTGTCTCATAATTTTAGAAGATAGGGGGTTTATATAAACATTATGGCGGACGGTTTAGATTTTAGTTTGCCTGCAATATAGAATAACCATTAATATTTCTTAATGGTATTCCACTCAAGACATCTCCTCTTTCATATACCCTTCCATTTCTGAGTAAATCGCCAGTTATTAAAGAATGAGGGTCGTTATCTTCATAATATACTCCAGCAACATAAACCATGATTTTTGGACCTTTAAAAGAGTTTAATGTTAATTCTACTTTTTCAACGCATTTTAATCCTTCTTTTAAATCAACTCTCGGCAATCTTTTTAATAACATATTTAGATTCATGAAAAACAAGGTTGAATGTTCTTTAAATGATTAATTGTGTTGTAAAATATACTT
>Ga0209211_10009382_pt1 | contig 13065 bp, 13 predicted proteins | sample RifGroA2_FD_183992 | JGI IMG/M metagenome (GOLD analysis project Ga0209211, IMG submission 183992) | Groundwater microbial communities from Rifle, Colorado, USA - Groundwater A2 (SPAdes) (version 2) | ecosystem: Environmental > Aquatic > Deep subsurface > Groundwater | place: Rifle, Colorado...
TTCGAGTTCAACCTTGAACGTGATCAAGCGAGTATGCCCTCCGTATCACGAGTATACGATGCCTGGCCTGGCCCCTCGCCTGACGGAATCTGCCGAACGCCGGCGCTGACCCGCGGCCGCCTCGGCCGTCGGGTCCAGCGGCTCGTTAGACATCACTATGCTCCCAAGTGCCGCAACGGGATGTCTGACACGAAGATTTTCGAGTCAGGTTGAGGTACGTCCGCCGCGACAAGGAGCTGACGGAAAGCTTTCAGAACTACAAGCGGGAACTCGCACGGTCCGATGATGATGCGATCGAGGAGTTCGGGCAGAGCGAAACCAGTAAGGCCTTGGTCTGGATGGTCCTGAAGGTCAATCTTCAACACCGTCTGCGGGATGCCGCGCACAACTTCAACGCTGGACTTGAGAAGTTGCGACGGATACATCGTCGGTGACGCCACAACGCGCCATTCTCGCTCCTCGTGAAAGCCGGGATGCTTGGTGCACAAAACCGCGAAACGCAGCATGTTGAAGGCATGGGTCTTCACCGTGTCTCGATCCAGTGTTTGAATATAAGCGGCCTTCGCGGCGATGGTCTCAGCGATTCTCGCGAAATCGGCCGCAAACACGCCCGGCGTGAGGTATGCAACAGGGCTTGAATAGGCACCGAGGGCGTCGGACTCGCGAAACATTACTCCACCATTCAGAACCAGAGCAACACCAGCCTGACCACCATAGGCCCTCCACATCGAAAGGCGCCCATGCTGGTCCTCGTCAGGTAGGTGTTCCGACACGCAAAGCATATAGGTCTCCTGGCGAATGCCAGGCAGCCATGCGTTGAAGAAATCTCGGAGTTCTTGCGCGAGGCCAGGAAAAGAGGCGTCGAGGGCGCGGTTGAAAACCTGACCTGGTTCGGCCTTGTAGGCGGCGTTTAGGCATTCGAAGCCGTGCTCCACCTCCATATAGTCGTTCATCGCCGTGGTGCTTCGCATCCAGACCTGGCGATTCGCGAGGATGCGCGTTGCGGTATCGGCCGTCGTGTAGTAAACGAATCGGCCTCCTGCGGCGATTACGTCACGAGTCCTCTCAGCCATGTACGGGAACAATATCCGCGCGATGGGTGGACCATCCAGAATGGCGGCTGTCATCCGTCGCTGGGTCGGAAGAGGCTGGTCTCTATTCTCGATCGTGCGAGCCCTCTGAATGTCTAACTACTATTCGGCTGCAACGCCGTCATCTACCACGGGATGCCGGCATCCAACAGTGGATGCAAGCATCTTTGCCTGGATGCTGCCCGGGCATCTGCATGGAGATTCTCTCAGCTCGCCCCTGGGCATCTACTATTGGATGCGGGTTCGTCGACAATGCGGCTGTTCAGGCCGAGCGCGACCACGCGGTCATAGCGCAACTGCCAGACCCTCCGCTCTGGATTCCACGTCCCACCGGCCTGCTTCACGCGGTCGCGCACTGCCACGTCGGCAAAGGCGACGCGTAACCCAACGATCTGGTCGTGAGCGAAGCGAGGCTGTGGCGGTTGCCAACCGCGTTCGGCGACGAGGAGCTCCACGGGCTTCGTGCCCTTCTGGCCCGGCTTGAGATGCAGGTGTACCCGCGGGGTGGAAGACCCGGGCGCGGGGCTCGGCTCGCGGACCGTGGGCGCGGATCCGCACCGGCGGCCCTCCGACAGCACCGCGTACGAGAGCGGAAGCTCTGTGAGAACGCTGGTCATGCCAGGGCTCGCCCTCTGTCAGCGAACAGGGTAGACGACGAGCCTGGGTCACGCAATGTTCGAATCCCGATACGTCGGGCGGCGAGGGCGACAGTGCGACTCACGTGGGCACTATAGTCGCCGTCGCCTCGGGTCGGCAAGTGCAGGTGGGCGACAGGTGCCGCTCGGATGCACCGCGGGTCGGGAGCCGCTGCCCGTCGGCGGGCTCGCCCGGAGCGGGTCAGCCCACGAAGCTCACCCGGGAGAGGTGGGCTCGGAGAGCCTCGCGGATCAGCTCGCTCCGGGACCGGCTCTGGGCACGGGTCGCCCGATCGACCCGCTTAACGAAGTCGTCGGGAAGCGATATCATCACCTCCGCTGCGGAACTCTCGTGAGGGGGCTCAAGGATGAGCGAGACCGGCAAGGGCGAGATCGTCTGGCGGCCCACCAGGGAGCACCTCGAGCGCTCGCGCATCGCGCGCTTCATGAAGGCGCAGGGCGTCGCCGACCTGGCGACGCTCCAGCGGCGCTCGGTCGCGGAGCCGGAGTGGTACTGGGACGCCGTCGTGAAGGACCTCGGCATCCGCTGGTCCCGGCCCTACACGCGGGTGCTCGACGTCTCGCGTGGGATCCAGTGGCCCGAGTGGTTCCCGGGCGGGCTCATGAACTTCGCCGACAACTGCGTGGATCGGCACCTCGACGCCGGCCGCGGCGCCAAGCCCGCGATCGTCTGGGAGGGCGATGACGGCCAGTCGCGCACGCTCACGTACGCGGAGCTGGGGCGGGAGGTCGCGAAGCTCGCGAACGCGCTCACGCGCCTGGGCGTGGGGGCGGGCGACCGCGTGGGCGTGTTCCTACCGATGTCGCCCGAGGCGGCCATCGCGACGCTCGCCGTCGTCCGGATCGGCGCGATCTACACGCCGTGCTTCTCGGGCTACGGCGCGGGCGCCGTCGCCTCGCGGCTGCAAGACTGCGAGGCGAAGGCGCTCGTCACGGCCGACGGCTTCTACCGCCGCGGCCAGGTCGTGAAGATGAAGGAGACGGCCGACGAGGCCGCCGGCGCGTGCCCGTCCGTGAAGCACGTGATCGTCTACCGCCGGCTCGGGCGCGAGATCCCGTGGACGGCGGGGCGCGACCTCTGGTGGCACGAGCTGACGGACAAGGAGAGCGAGGGGTGCCCGGCGCTGCCGGTGCCGGCCGACCACCCGTGCCTCATCATCTACACGTCGGGCACGACGGGACGGCCGAAGGGCGCCGTGCTCACGCAGGGAGGGTTCCTCCTCAAGTGCGCCCACGACTTCTCCTATCTGATGGACGTCGGCGAGGGCGACCGGCTCTTCTGGCTCACCGACCTCGGCTGGCTCATGGGGCCGATGCTGCTCACCGCGGCGCTCCAGGCCGGCGGCACGGCCGTCGTCTTCGAGGGCGTGCCCGACTATCCGAAGCCCGACCGGCTGTGGGGGCTCGTCGAGCGCCACGGGGTGACGGTCATGGGGCTCTCGCCGACGGCGGTGCGCGCCCTCATGCCCCACGGGCCGGAGCACGTGCACGCCCACGACCTCGGCTCGCTCAGGATCATCGGCTCCACCGGCGAGCCCTGGAACCCCGAGCCCTACCGCTGGCTGTTCGAGAACGCGGGCAAGGCGCGGCTGCCCATCATCAACTACACGGGCGGCACCGAGATCTCGGGCGGGATCCTCGGCTGCGTCCCGATCGCGCCGATCAAGGCGTGCTCGTTCGTGGGGCCGATCCCGGGCATGGCGGCCGAGTGCTTCGGCGAGGACGGCCGGCCCGTGCGCGGCCAGGTGGGCGAGCTGGTCCTGACGGCGCCGTGGCCCGGCATGACGCAGGGCTTCTGGAAGGACCCCGCGCGCTACGAGGAGACGTACTGGTCGCGCTGGCCCGACGTCTGGGTGCACGGCGACTGGGCCTACGTGGACGAGGACGGCTTCTGGTACATCCAGGGGCGCTCGGACGACACGCTCAAGATCGCGGGCAAGCGGCTCGGGCCCGCGGAGGTCGAGTCGGTGCTGGTCTCGCACGAGGCGGTCGCGGAGTCGGCCGCGATCGGCGTGCCGCACGCGGTGAAGGGCGAGGCGATCGTCTGCTTCGCGGTGCTGCGGCCGGGGCGCGCGCCGTCCGAGGCGCTCCGCGCCGAGCTGGCGGCGCTCGTCGCCGACCGCATGGGCAAGGCGCTCAAGCCCGAGCGCGTGCTCTTCGCGCGCGACCTGCCGAAGACGCGGAGCGCCAAGATCATGCGGCGCGTGATCCGCGCGACCTATCTCGGCAAGGAGGCGGGCGACCTCTCCTCGCTCGAGAACCCGCAGGCCGTGAGGGCGATCAGCGAGGCCGGGTAGGCGAGGGGGCCCGGGCGCGGCCCCCTCGCGCGGGGCATCTACTTCACGGCCGGGTATCCCGCCTTCTGCCAGCCGGCCACGTAGCCCGCGGCCAGGTGCTTCACGTTCGTGTAGCCCTTGAAGGCCAGCGCCATCGCCACGTAGCCGGAGCGCACGGCGGAGGCGCACACGACGACGATCGGCGCGTTCTTGTCAGCGGGCAGCTTGTCGAGCGCCGCCGGGACGCTGCGCACCGGGACGTTGAGGGCGCCCTCGATGTGGCCCGCCGCGAACTCGCTGGGCTGGCGCACGTCCAGCACGAAGATCTGCTCGCCCGCCTCGAGCTTGGCCTTGAGGACTTCGCCCTTGATGCCGTTGAAGCCCTCGGGCAGGCTGCTCACGTAGGCGGCGGCCGCCTCCCACGCGGTGGAGTTCTCGGCGGCGGGAACGGCGCCGGCCAGGCCGACGACCACGGCCAGCGCGAGGACTGCGACCGGAGCGCGCATCTGTCGGAGCATGGAGACCTCCTCGTGCGCCGCCGCGGCGCCTCTAGCGTCGCGGCGGGATGGTGGTGACCACGACCCTGGCGTTGGCCGCGGCCTCCGTGGGGTTGAGATCGCCCGGCTTGAGGAAGATCCGGGCATTGCCGTGGCAGTTGTTGCAGCTCGCTGTTCGCGGCGTCTTCCGCTGGATGTTATGAGGCACCGTGTCCTTCCAGGTCGGCACGGCGTCGTAGCCGGGCATCGCGTCGGCGACCTTCGCATCCCACATGCCGCGCACCGTGGGGACGTGGCGCAGGAGCGTGTAGGTGTACGGCGCGTCGGGCCGCGCGCTCCGGCCGATCTTGAACTGGAGCGCGGACTTGGCGCCGGCGCCCACGTGGCAGTTCTCGCAGCCGCGGTACACCGTGGCGTGGCAGACGACACAGTTGATCCTGTCCCGGTGGACGGCGTGCTGCTCGACGCTCGAGCCCTCGGCCCGCGCGTTCGGGTGGCAGCCGAGACACGTCGCCTTCGACGCCACCGCGTGCCGGTCGGGATAGGCGGTGCCGTCGCCGTGGAGCTGGGTCACGGAGTGGCAGGCCGCGCAGTGCATCCGGCCCTTCTCCCAGTGCACGTCCGCCGGGAACCCTTCGTTCTTCCCCGTGTACTCGGGGAACACGCGTCCGCCGTGGCAGGTGCCGCAGGCCTCTTCCATCGGGCCGACTCTCAGGAAGCTGTGGCCGTCCATCAGGCCGCCGCGCACCGACTTCGCCTTGCTCACGTGGCAGTCGCCGCAGGTCGCGTGGCAGCTCGCGCACGCCTGCTGGAAGGCGGGTTGCAACGCGGGCCAGCGGTGCGCGGCGCGGAGCTTCATGAGCGTCTCGTCGCCGCGCACGGTGAAGTGGAGGCTGGTCTTCACGCTCGCCACCTGCTCGGCGTGGCACGCGCCACACGCGGCGTCGGGCCGGCGTGACGGCCGGGCGACCAGCCCCTCGTGGGCGCGGCCCTTGTCGGCGGCGGCGCGGTCGCCGGCGTGGCAGCTCTCGCACCCGCCCGCGTCGTGCGTGCTGCCGAGGAAGGCCGGCTTGACGAGGAACCGCTCCCAGGGCCGCCCCGACCGGGGTGCGGGGGCCCCTCAGCCCTCGCCTTGCTCTGCCGCCGGCGGGTCGGGCGGCGTCAGGGCCTCGAGCCTGGCGGCGTCGGTGTGGCAGGCGACGCACGCGCTCTGGGGGGCCGACGTCGCCGCCGCGGAGCAGTCGGTCGGCGGGAAGTCCAGCCCGGCGACCAGCGCGAAGAGCGCGAGGCCCAGGAGGCGCATGCACCGTCCGACTCGCGATCTCGCCATGGCCGCTCCTCCCGCCATGCGAGAGGAGCAAGAGGCGTTCCAGCGTCCGCAAGCATCGGCTCGTGCGGCGCAAGCCATTGATCTGAGGAACATTCCTCCTCAGAGGTCCGGGTTCAGGCGGCCATGGCCCGATGTTGCAGAGAGTTGCGAGATGTTGCTTGCAACAAGCCGCGGCGCTCGGGTTCTCCCGAGGGCCGGGAGCGCGGGGGCTACCGGTCGGGGGCGATCCCCAGGCGGCGCATCTTCCGCCAGAGGGTCGTGCGGTCCACGCCGAGCATGGCGGCGGCGCGGCCACGGTTCCAGCCCGCCGCGCGCAGCGCGCGGAGCACGGCCTCTCGCGGGGCCGCGCCGCGGGGCCGGCGGACGCCCTCGCGCGCCGGCCGGGCCCGCTCGGCTGCGGGCGTGGCGCCGCGCAGCGCCAGCGCGCGGGGCAGGGCGTCCACGTCGATGACGCCGCCCCGGGAGCAGACGATCGCGTGCTCGAGCGCGTTCTCCAGCTCCCGGATGTTGCCGGGCCAGTCGTGCTCCATGAGCACCGCCATGGCGCGGGGGGACAGGGTCCGCGCCGTGCCCTTGCCCTTGGCGGCGAATCGCTCGAGGAGGAACTCCACGAGCAGGGGGATGTCGGACTTCCGGTCGCGCAGCCCCGGCAGGTGGATCGGGATGACGTTCAGCCGATAGTAGAGGTCTTCCCGGAATCGCCCTTCGCGCATCAGCCGGGTCAGGTCCTGATGGGTCGCGGCGATGATCCGCACGTCCGTCCTGATCGTCTGGTTGCTCCCGACGCGCTCGAACTCCTGCTCCTGCAGGACGCGGAGCAGCTTGACCTGCACGCTCGGGCTCAAATCGCCGATCTCGTCGAGGAAGATCGTGCCCCCGTCGGCCAGCTCGAACCGTCCCTTGCGATCCCGGATCGCGCCGGTGAACGACCCCTTCTCGTGGCCGAACAGCTCGCTCTCGAGCAGCGTCTCGGGCAGCGCCGCGCAGCTCACCTTCACGAAGGGCTGGGCGTGGCGCGCGCTGATCGCGTGCAGGGTCTGCGCGAACAGGCCCTTGCCGGTGCCGCTCTCCCCCTGGAGCAGCACCGTCGAGTCGCTGTCCTTGATCATCTCCATCAGGTCGAAGATCTCGCGGATGCTGCGGTGCTTACCGATGATGGCCGCGAAGGGCGTGCGACCGCGCCGCTCCTCGGCGATCCGCTCGATCTCGCGGAGATCGCGCAGCGTGCAGACGGCGCCGAGCGTCGTCCCGGTTTCGGTGCGGAAGGGGCCCGTGGACAGGCTGAGGGCCAGCAGCTCGCCGCCGCGCGTGGGGATGACCACCTCGCGGTCGTGCACCTGGCGCCCGTCCCGGAGCGTGGCCGTGAGCGGCGCGGCCGGACCGCCGACCTCCGGCGGCAGGACCCGGTCCGCGCGGCGGCCCAGGAGCGTGTCCGCCGTCGAGCCCAGGATCTCCTCGGCGCGCCGGTTGACGCTCGTGATCCTGCCCTCGCGGTCGACCGTGAGCACGCCCTCGGCCAGGGAGTCCAGGATGGACTGGACCGTGTTGCGCTGGGCGCGCAGCTCCTCCATCAGGCGGTTGATGTGGCTCACATTCCGGATGGTCTCGACCACGCCCACGACCTCGCCGTGGGCGTTCTTCAGCGGCGACGTGTTGAGGCAGATGGGCGTCTCGGCGCCCCCGGCGTCGTGCATCGCGACGTTGAAGTTGGTAATGGTCTCGCCGGCCGCGAGCGTCCGCTCGAACGGGCAGCGGTCGGTGTCGCAGATCTCGCTGTTCAGGATCGTCCGGCACGGCCGCCCGACGGCGCGGGCCTCCTCGACGCCCGTGAGGGCCTCGGCGGGACCGTTCAGTGCCACGATCCGCTTGTCGCGGTCGATCGTCAGGACGGAATCCGGAATGCTTCGGAGGATGTCGACGACGCTCAGGGGGCCGGTGGAGATCGGCATGTTGCATCCATGGTGCAACAACGGCGGGCCCGCGACAAGGCATCGCTGGCGGGTCCAGGTGGTATACTCCGACTGTCGTCGTGGGGGGAGGGATTCCTGAGAACCGGGTGCGGCCCGGGACCCCTCGAACCTGACCTGGATAATCCCAGCGAAGGGAACACGGCGAGCACGATGGAACCGGCGGCCGCACCCGAGAGGGCGCGGCCGTTTCGTTTATGAGGATCTCGGTGAACGGCAAGGAGCTGGAGGTCGCCGACGGGCTCAGCGTCGAAGGCCTGCTCGCGCACCTCGGCGTCACGCGCGAGTTCACGGCGGTGGCCGTGAACCGCGAGGTGACGCCGAAGAGCGCGTACGCGGCGACCACCCTGCGCGAGGGCGACCGGGTGGAAATCGTACGACCGATGGGGGGCGGCTAGCATGAGTGACACGAACCTGGTCCTGGGCGGCAAGGAGTTCTCGTCGCGGCTGATCGTCGGCACGGGCAAGTACGCGACGATGGAGATCATGAAGCAGGCGCACGAGGCGTCGGGCGCGGAGATCGTCACGGTCGCGCTCCGGCGCGTGAGCCTGCCCTCGGGCGAGTCCATCCTGGACCACCTCGATACCACGCGCTACACGCTCCTGCCGAACACGGCGGGCTGTTACACGGCCGACGAGGCGGTGCGCACCGCGTACCTGGCGCGCGAGGCGGGGCTGGGCGAGATGGTCAAGCTCGAGGTCATCGGCGACTCGCGCACGCTCTTCCCGGACGTGGCGGGCCTGCTCGAGGCCACGCGCACGCTCGCGCGCGACGGCTTCGTCGTGATGCCCTACACGAATGACGACCCGGTGACCGCCAAGAAGCTCGAGGACGCGGGGGCGGCGTGCGTGATGCCGCTCGGCGCGCCGATCGGCTCCGGCCTCGGCATCCGGAACCCCTACAACATCAAGATCATCCTCGAGACCGTGTCGGTGCCGGTCATCGTGGACGCGGGCGTCGGCACCGCCTCGGACGCGGCGATCGCGATGGAGCTGGGGTGCGACGGCGTGCTCATGAACACGGCGATCGCGAGCGCGCAGGACCCGGTCGGGATGGCCCACGCGATGTGCCTGGCCGTCGAGGCGGGGCGGAGCGCGTACCGCGCGGGCCGAATCGGCAAGAAGCTCTACGCGACCGCGTCGTCGCCCCTCGAGGGCGTGCCCGATTGGACGAGCTGAGGCTCTACCTCGTCACCGACCGCACCCAGACGCGCGGCCGCGAGCTCGTCAGCGTCGTCGGCGACTGCCTCACCGCCGGCCTCCGGGCCGTGCAGGTGCGCGAGAAGGACCTCGGCGCCGCCGACCTGGCGTTCCTCTGCCGGCGCATCCGCGCGCTCACGCTCGACACGCAGGCGCTCCTGCTGGTCAACGACCGCGTGGACGTGGCGCTCGCGGTCGGCGCCGACGGCGTGCAGCGCACGTCCACCTCGCTCGACGTCGAGGACATCCGGCGGGTCGCGGGCCTCGCCTTCCGCATCGGCGCCTCGGTCCACTCGCTCCCGGCCGCGCTCGACGCCGAGCGCAAGGGCGCCGACTTCGTCGTCTACGGGCCGATCTACGATACGCCCTCCAAGCGCCCGTACGGCCCGCCCATGGGGCTCGACCGCCTCGAGAAGCTCGCCGCCGGCGTGCGCCTGCCCGTGCTCGCGATCGGCGGGATCACGCCCTGGCGGGTGCGCGACGTGCGCCTGGCGGGCGCCTGGGGCGTCGCCGCGATCTCCGCCATCCTCGACACCGACTCGCCCGCCGACGCGACCCGCCGCTTCCTCGACGCCCTCGCCGCCACGTGAGGGCCCGGCCCTCAGGGACGCCAGGGCCTGAGGCGGCCGCGCCAGGCGACCAGCGCGAAGTAGACGGCGAGAACCAGCCACCCGGCCAGCTCGAGGTAGCGCGGCGCGAGCGAGCGCCCCGGGAAGTAGTGCCGGTCGAACCCGACGAAGGCCCACGCGCCGGCTGCGAGCGCGCCGAAGGCCAGCGCGCCGGCGCTCGCGAGCAGTCGCACGACAGTCTGCCGCGCTCGGGCGGCGCTCACGCTGGCCCTCCCGCGCGTATCAACGACAGCGCGAGGACCCACGGGCGCGTGCCGTAGGGGTCGGCGGAACCCGTTCCCGTCCCGCGGGCCGCGGGCCCCGCGAGTCCGGATGGAGTGAAGCCGCACAGGGGCAGCGGACGCGGGCCGCGTGGTGCAGCCGACCCCTGCGGCACGCGCCCGCGGGGCGCTTGCGGGCTCTCGGCATGGGCCCGGGGACAGACCGGCAAGTCAGCGCCCGTCGCTCGACTTGCGGATGTCGAGCATCGGCGGCAGGGAGCCCCTCGGCGGCACCTCCTCGACGCGCGTGATCTCGTTCATGCGCCCGACGATGTCCTTGATGCGGCCGACGCCCTCGCGCGCGCGCTCCGCCCACTGGGCCTCCTCGGTGCCGGCCGGCAGGCGCTTGGCGAGGACCGAGAGCCCGCTCGTGACGATCATGAGCGGGTTGTTGATCTCGTGCGCCGCGGCGCGCGCGAGCAGCGTGACGGCGCGCAGCTCGGCGGCGTCGCGCCGCGCCGCCTCGGCGGCCCGGCTCTCGACGACGTCGCGGAAGAGGAGGGCGGCGAGCCCCACGCCCACCAGGCTCATGACGAGGAGCGGCAGCGCGAGCGGCCTCCACATGGCGAGGCCCCGGGCGCCCAGGAGCAGGAACGAGCCGAAGGTCACGGCGTAAACCAGGACCGCCAGCCCGAACGCGTGGCGGGCCGCGACCTGCCCGTGCCGGCGTGCCCAGGCGTGGACCAGCGCGCCCGCCAGCACCGTCCCGAGGAGGCCGACCACGCCCGCGGGCGCGCCCGAGCCCCCGAGCCAGACGCGATAGGCGACGGCGACGAGGCCCGCGACGAGCCCCGCCGGCCAGCCCTCCACGAGCGCGATCAGCGCGACCGGGACCGTCCGCGCGTCGAAGAAGACGCCCTCGGCCACCTGGATGCGCGCGATCATCAGGACCACGGCGAGCGCGCCGAAGGCGAGGCCGTGCACCGCGTGCGCCCAGGCTGGGGCGAGCCGCTGGCGCGACGCGAACCACCTCGAGCTGTACGAGTAGAAGACGAGGCCGAGGACGATGACGCCCGCGGCCTCCAGGACGTGGTGAAATTCCATCTGTCCCTCCCGACCTCCGCGCACTATGGTATGCCGGAAGGCCCGGGTTAGGCGCGAGGCACGTTTTCGGCGCGGGGAGCGCGGGGAGCGACATGACCAGGGACGAGCTGAAGCGGCGGGTGTGGGAGGCGATCGACCGGCGCGGCGAGGAGATCATCGGGCTCGGCGAGCGGATCCGCGGCCACCCGGAGCTCGGCTTCAAGGAGGTCCGGACGGCGCGGCTCGTGGAGGAGACGTTTTCCGGGCTCGGGCTCGCGCCGCGGGCGGGCCTCGCGCTCACGGGCGTGCGCGCGGACGTGGCGGGGCGGGCGGGGGACGGGCCGACGTTCGCCGTGCTCGGCGAGCTCGACGCGCTCGTGGTCGCCGGCCACCCGGAGGGCGACCCGCAGACCGGCGCCGCGCACGCGTGCGGCCACAACGCCCAGGTCGCCGGCCTGCTGGGCGCGTGCATGGGCCTCTGCGACGCCGGGGCGTTCGCCGAGCTCGCCGGCCGGGTCGTCTTCTTCGCGGTGCCCGCCGAGGAGTACGGCGACATCGAGTGGCGCGTGGCGCAGGCGCGCGCGGGCCGGCTCGAGTTCCTCGGGGGCAAGCCCGAGCTGCTGCGGCTCGGCCACTTCGACGACGTGGACCTCGCGATGATGATCCACACGACCTCGCGCCCGGAGGACGGCAAGACCGGCGTGCCCGCCTCGAACAACGGCTGCGTCGTGAAGACCGTCCGCTACGTCGGGCGGGCCGCGCACGCGGGCGGCGCGCCCCACCTGGGGATCAACGCGCTCTACGCCGCGCAGATCGCGCTCGCGGCGATCAACGCGCTCCGCGAGACGTTCCGCGACGAGGACACGATCCGCGTGCACCCGATCGTCACCCACGGCGGCTCGCAGGTGAACGTGATCCCCGGCGAGGCGCGGCTCGAGACCTACGTCCGCGGCCGCACCGTCGAGGCCATCCTGGACGCGAACCGGAAGGTGGACCGGGCGCTCCGCGCCGGCGCGCTGGCGCTCGGGGCCACGGTCGAGATCGAGACGCTGCCGGGCTACATGCCGATGACGTGCGACCCGGGCATGGCGGAGCGCTACCGTGAGAACGCCGCGCGGCTCGTCGGCGCGGAGCACTACCGGCAGATCGGCCACCGCACGGGCTCGACCGACATGGGCGACCTCTCGATGGTGATGCCCGTGCTGCACCCCTACGTGGGCGGCGCCGAGGGCACCGGCCACGGCGCCGACTACCGGATCGTGGACAAGCCGCTCGCGTACCTCGTGACGGCCAAGGCGCTCGCCGCGATGGTCGTGGACATGCTCGCCGACGGCGCGGCCGGCGCCCGCGCGGTGCTCGCCGCGGCCCGGCCCCCGATGACGCGCGAGCGGTACCTCGCCTTCCAGCGGGGCATCGCCCGGCGCGAGGTCTACGCGGGGGCGTAGCGTGTACGGCGGGGCGCGCGCCGGGTTCCCGCAGCGGATCGTCTGCCTGACGGCCGAGACCGCGGAGATCGCCTACGCGGTCGGCGCGGGCGAGCGCGTGGTCGGCGTGCCCGGCACCGCGCGCCGGCCCGAGGCCGCGCGCGAGAAGGCGCGCGTCGGCGGCTTCACGACGTTCCGCGTGGACCGGATCCTCGCGCTCGAGCCGGATCTGGTGCTCGCGTTCTCCGACCTCCAGAAGGACGTCGTGAGCGACCTGATCGGCGCCGGCGTCGCCGTCCTCTGCACCAACCAGCGCTCGCTCGACGAGGTGCTCCAGGCGGTCCTCGTGATCGGCGGCGCGCTCGGCTGTGAGGCCGCCGCCCGCGGGCTCGTGCAGGACATGCAGGACGAGCTGCGGCAGGTGCGCGAGTACTCCTCGCTCTGGCCCGACCGGCCGCGCGTCTGGTTCGAGGAGTGGCCCGACCCGCTGATCGCCGGGATCCGCTGGGTCTCGGAGCTGATCGAGGTCGCCGGCGGCCGCGACGTGTTCGCCGAGCTGCGCGAGGTTCCGGCCGCGCCGGGACGAATCGTGGCGCCCGAGGCGGTGCTCGCGCGCGACCCCGAGATCATCCTGGCCTCCTGGTGCGGCAAGCCCGTGGACCGGGCGCAGATCGCGGCGCGCCCGGGCTGGGAGGAGATCAGCGCGGGCGCG
>Ga0209211_10009383_pt1 | contig 13062 bp, 11 predicted proteins | sample RifGroA2_FD_183992 | JGI IMG/M metagenome (GOLD analysis project Ga0209211, IMG submission 183992) | Groundwater microbial communities from Rifle, Colorado, USA - Groundwater A2 (SPAdes) (version 2) | ecosystem: Environmental > Aquatic > Deep subsurface > Groundwater | place: Rifle, Colorado...
TTATTGATAAGGTGGAATAAAAAAGCTGAAAACTATTATGCGATGTTGTGCTTTGCCTGTGGAGTTATTGCTTTGAGAGCAGCCCTATGTGGATAGATTCTTAATCTCTGCTAAAAGGCATATTCCTTTATTTATCCTAAATCACTTTTTTCTTAAAAGGCGAAATATGACCTAACTTTCAAATTATTTTAATTAGAAGGAACGCTTATTTCTAATGGAATGGATATCCCGAGTTGTTTTAAAACTCTCTTCAAAATTACTTCCTTTGTTCTCTTTTTGAAACTAAGTATTCCTATACTCTTAACTTCTTGTGTTTCTCTATCTTTAGTTACAAAAATACCTTCTTCCATGTCTTCAGTATATTCTGTTTCTGGCGGGAGGCCGAAGGATATCTCTAGGAAATCTCCCAATTCATCATAATATACATCAAATGTTTTTTGATTTTTCATTGTATTGATTTCATAAAATGTGATGATATTATAAATCCTTCGCCATTTAAGTATTTTGCTATCACTCTCACGAATTTGTATGGAGAAGGCAAATTTTTGTAGTATTTGTAATAATACTTAGTTTCTTCATCTTCTAATGAATCTGTAATTTTATCTGGTTTTTCGAGAGTTTCTATTATTTTCTCTTTTTGTGAGGCTATCTCGGGATGTCTTTTGGCAAGGTGATCCCAATTGAAATTAGTCATTCGTAATTTTCTGCCTGTTTTGTCAATCACCTCAAAATTCATGATGGAAATAAGGTTCCTAATTTTTTAAATGTTGGTTTTTTAAATTGTCTTTGAAAGTTCTTTTAGCTCGTACGATTAAACGTAAGCATTCAGATGCCAATCAATACTAAGAAAATAATAGTTTGGTAAATGTGCACTCTTTGTTCTTTCATTTCGTTTAAACGTCTCTGAAAAACCTAACGCCATTCGGCGTTTAATCCTGTTTAAACAAAATTGCTGGGAAATATGATAGGGCTGGCTCGGTGGTGCTGTCGCACATATAGTCGCCTTACGGCGAAGATATGAGCAATAATATCAAAAAACGAATGGAGGCACTTTTTCAAATTTATTTCTTTGCGGACTTCCATACATTCTCAAAAAATTTCATATAAGACTTAGCTACATTTTTATCTCTTATTAAAAATAAAAATGGCTCTTTAGTCCATACAATTAAAGCAACTTTCTCTTCTTCAATGTGGGTTTCTGTTAGGGGTTCAAAATCTTGTTCAAAATAGCGTATTTCTGTTAACCTATTTCTAAGATTGTCTCCAAATTTTCTAATAGATTGATTAAAAAGAAGCTTGACTTTAACTTTTTTCTTAGTTCTCTTTAGTTGATAATTGATCCAGAAATCTTCTCCTAATATCGAAACCGATTCTGGCGGTCCACCAAAGGCCACAAAACCATCACTATTTAGAGTTTCATTGAAAAATGTTTTTATTCCTCTTACACCTCTATAAATCTCTGCTTCTTGCTTTTCATAAGTCTTTTTTATATTATTGTTCAATTCTTTTGATAATCTTTCTGCAACAGCTTTTTTTTCTTTAATTTCCTTTTCTTGATTATCGAAAAATTGTATTAGGGCTTGCGGAGAAGCAAGATTGAATACTTTTCTTCCTTCTTCTATAATGTAGCTTACTAATCCTTTATCAATTAATTTTTCTAGATTATCATAAACTATATTTTTATGAAACTTTGTATCTTTGATTATTTGGCTAGCGTTTGTTTTGCCGAGATTCGCTAAAGAAAGATAAACTTTAGCTTCATTCTTGTTAAATCCTAATTTAATCAATTCTTGAAATTCCATAGTAGTCATAATGTATGACAACTAATATTTAAATCTATTCATTTTCCGAAAGTTTTATGGAAGACGAAAAACAGAAACTGGAAAGAAAGATAACTTTTGGCACTAGAATTTCAAATGGAATTTCAAATGGACTTCTAGTAGTTGGGTTAGCAGGTCTTGTTTATTCTATGGGTGGTGCTGCTTTGACTAGTTTTAAGGCTCAAGAAATGACACGCCGATATCTTAGAGAAGAGCCCATACCTATAGGTAGCCCTGCTAATGAGGAAAGAGATGTTGCTCTTTATCTTGGTATGAGCGTTTTGTTTGGAGGCTTATCATCTTATGGTCTTTTAAGAAAAGTTAGGAAAGAAGAACAAGACAAAAAAAGTACCCCTTAGAAAAAACGCCTCGCCAGCCCTTGCAAACCAAAAAATAGCCCAGCAATTACATTCAAGAACAGAGTACGCACCTCTAATGCCTCCCGAGGCTCTGAATTCGCACCTCAGGCACATACGTGACGCTTAATAATTAGAGCTAAGACTTTAATTCACACATCATCTCCCAGGGATACTTCTTGAAGCTTTTGTCTTTCTTTCCGTACAGCGCAACAATGAAATTTCTTGATTTATACTTTTCTTTGAAAAAGCTTAGTGAACTTGGGATTGATTGCTGGAAGTTTAATTTTACCTCTACGGCAGTTATTTTTTCATCCTGAATGATGAAGTCTATTTCTTGCTTGTTTGTGGTTCTCCAGAAATTTAATTCGGCATTGTTTTTAAGCAGTTCTGAGAATATAGAGTTTTCAAGAGAATTGCCGAGCATTGTTTTTGGGAGATTTTTTAGATGCAAAAGATGCATCAAGCCAGTATCTATAAAGAATATTTTTGGATTCTTTGTAAGCTCGCTCCTGACGTTTTTGTGATAAGGTTTGACTAATTTTATTATATAGGTTGCTTCAAGAAGGAAGAGCCATTCTTTAATCGTTTTTTGGTCTATCCCCAATGTATTCGAAAGCTCCTCGCTGTTTAAAAGATTTCCAGACTGGGATGCGAGTATCATGACAAGACGGTTGAACGACTCTATATCTCTTATATTCCCCAAGTCTCTAATATCCTTTTTTATATAGGTTGAGATTATTTGAGAAAGCATGAGCTTTTTATTTTCTTCATTCTTCTCAAGAACAATTTTTGGGTATCCTCCTGATGAAGTATACTCTTCAAATAAGCTGATTAATTCGTTATTTATTTCTTCAGGATTCTCTTGTTTTAAGACATATTTTTTTTCTTTAAACTCTAGAAATTCTTCAAAATCAAGCGGAAATAGCTCGAAATTTATTGTTCTGCCAACAAGAGACTCTTTGAATTTTCTTTTAATATCAAATGATGAAGAGCCTGAAACAATAAGTTTTACGTTTTCATAGTGGTCATGGAATAGCTTTAGAAAGTTTGACGGGTTTTTTAAGTATTGTATTTCATCTATTAATAATATTATTTTCTTATCGGTATTGAGGCCTTTGCCTACTAAAAATTGGTATACTGCTTCAGGCCCTTTGTTACAAAGCTCGAGATATTCAAGATTCTCTAAGTCCATATAAAAATAATTTTTTTGGAGGTAGTGATCTATAATGTACTTCATCAAAAAGCTCTTACCTGCCTGTCTTGCTCCGTGAACTACAATGATATTTTTTGTTTTCAGTGAGGGAACTACCTTTTTGATGAGTTTTCTATTATATATTAATTCCTTCATACTCCTATTTTAACATAATAACTTTATAAACTTTGCTGTTCTTCTTGAACTCAATCGCTTAGAGAAATTGCTAATAATAGGTTCAATTCGTGTTGAATTTTTCGGCAAGTTTATATAGATAAGCGACAATTCCTTATTTATGAATTGGAAAGAATTTTTCAAACCGACAATTGGAAAATTTATTTTGTTTGTTATATTAATCATTTTGACAATTCTTATTCCCAAAACCGCAGAAATTTGTAGCATGGGTCCTTTCGGTGTTGTTTGCGGTCAAAATCCTGCGGAAGGAATAGGTTATCCCCTGTTTTTTGGGACGCAATTTCGGGGAGATGTTGGCGGTTTTGGCTTATACCCTTTGAATTTATTGATTAATATAATAGTTTATTACTTATTGTCTTGCGGCATTGTTGCTTTGTATCATACGATAAAGGAGAAATAACTTGTCGACTTTAAAATAAGATGTTTAGCAATTACGCGAGAAATTGGCTGAGAACGAATCTAAACACAAGAGAGTCTTTCGAAGCCCACTCTTGCCCTAAAGGGTCACTTAATCTCTACTAAGCGGCATCCATCTCGATTTTTCCAAAATCGTTCTCTGAATTCGAACTGATGAATGCTGTAAGTTTTATCCTTGTTCTAAGATTTTAAGATAGTAGATAAAACTTCGTTCAACTTGTAGGATTAAACGTAAAATTAAATCTTTTAATAATATTAGAAACGTTTTTATAAAATAAGCTATTGGAATAATCAATGGCTTTTAAAGAAGAGATGTGGGGGTTAAGTGAGGGAGAGTATTCAATTTTAAAGGAACTAAAGACGCCTGCTAGGATACAGGACTTTATCAACAGGCTGAAAATGAACTATGATGATGGAAATGATACTTGCATGTCTCCGAGAATGGTATTATCCAGGGGCAAGGCACATTGTGTTGAAGGTGCAATACTTGCTGCAGCGGCTCTAAGGTTACAAGGCTATCCTCCTTTAATTGTAGATCTTGAGGCAACAAAAGATGACTATGATCATGTTATTGCAGTTTTTCAGAAAAATGGGCATTGGGGAGCAATTGGAAAAACAGCCCATGCTGTGCTTCGATATAGGGAACCAATTTATAGAGATATTCGGGAGTTAGTTATGTCGTTTTTCCATGAGTATTTTCTTAGCAAAGAGGGAAGAAAGACTTTGCGTACATTTTCAGAGCCTCTGGATTTGTCCATCTTCGACTCTAAGAGGTGGATGACTTCTGAGAAGGATGTCTGGTATATACCTGAGAAGCTAACTCAGATTAAGCATTTTCCTATATTAAGTAGGGGCCAGATTGCCTCATTAAGAAATGCTGACTTAATTGAGATTGAGGCTGGAAAATTGATTGAAAAAGGCATGGGGCCTCTGGGAAGCAAATTTAAATCTTAGGACGTAATCTACCAGAGACTTACGAACTGTAGTTATCGCATGTTTGAGAGAATAATTGCTGATGAGGGGTATTGGGGCGATAATTATGACAGGACTGCTGAAATTAATAAATCTTAATTTCCCAGATTTTTGAGCCTTTCTATGGTTTCTTTGGCATTAGTTTCTTTTTCTAGATGTTCTAGAATTAGTTCAGAAGGAAGTTTCTTTTTTTGTTCTTGTGGAACAGGTTGATTTTGAGGATTCTGAGGAGAGAGGGCAGGAGTTAGGGCATCTTTGGAGATTGGGCCCATATTGCGATGATTGCCGATGATATCATTTGTTTTCATATGTTCTGAATTTTTAGTTTGCGAGCTATATTCTTGCTTATTTGAGTCTACAGAATGCGAGAAAAGAGAATCATTTGAAGAAATTTGCATAGGTATTTTTTTATCTTTTAGCAAGTCATTTCTTATCAAATCATATATGTACCTTTGGACAGTAGAATGTTCTAATTCTTTTGCTTTTTTTCTTACTTTTATTTCAGTTTCAGAATCTAATGTGAGTATTATCCTTTTTACAGCCATGTTATCTCTTTGTTTTTGTATGCTTTGGTTGCATATGAAATCATTTGATATCATTATTAAATATTTTGTGAAGTATTTAATGCTTTTCTTTTTGAATATATGAGATTTAAGTGATGTAAGATATAATTTGATGTTAAATGATATCATCTGATGCAAGAAGGAATGGTAAAATTATTAGTAGAAAGTTTTATAAAGATTAAAGGATGATGAATTGAGTAAAAAAGAGTGAAAATGGGTAACAAGGGGACAAAAAAAAGGGAAATTGATAAGAAGGCTATGACTCGCCAGGTTATTTTTTATTTTATTCTGGTTATTAGTTTGATATTTATCCTTAATTCTGTTTCAGTCATCGCAAAATTATCTTTGCAATCGTTAGATTTGCAATCTGGATTTTTAAAAACAAAATCTGAGACAAATTGTTGGTCGTATAACGGCAATCTTTCAGGATGTAGTGCATTATCTAATTGTTTTTGGGTAAATAATAGTGCTGCGCCTTTGCAAGATGTTTGGTGCAAGTTTAATTATACTAGCTATAACACTACTGATTTTTCTAATATGTGGGTGGGCGGTTTTAATCAATCTTTTATTAATATAACTGGAGGAGATATTGCAAATGCAGGGTGCTGCTATGAAAATTGGGCTTCTAATGGGAGTAGTAGTGGGGGCGGATCAATTAAAGGATGTTGGAATTATAATGGTATTAATGAAAGTGCTTGTGAAAATAGCTTAGAAGTGACTGGGTGCGAGTGGAAGCCAAATAATGCTAATCAGAATCCGGGGTGTGGTAATAATGTTGGATGTTGTGAAAAGCAAGGGTGCTGGGATTTTGGAGGGGATCAGAGTTTGTTAGGGGATAATAACTGTACTGCGGTATTTAATGGGATTTGTTCTTACGTAAATAAAACAGAGAATCCATTTTGTCCTGATGCTATTGGATGCTGTGAGCCTAAGAGGTGTGGAGAAGTCGATACAGCAAATGCTTGCAATCAACTAACTCAACTAGATATGCCATGTACTTGGAATGGTACTGATTGCAGGGAACCTAGTGGGAGCGGATTTGGATTCTTTAATGATTTTGATTCTTGCGTAAATAAAGGAGGGTGGTGGAATGCCTCAGGCCAATGCCAGATGCCCGAGGGTGCGAGTGGAGGATCTGGCGGTGGTGGCGGATTCATGTTTGCTCAGGAGGCAAGGTGCTGGTTTGCAGATAATAAGCCGAGTATTTGCGGGAATGTTTCTGGGTGCGTTTATTGCAATAATCTTACCACTCAAATCAATAATGCTTCAAGCGCATGCTATAATGGTTTTGGAGGATGGTGCCAAGGCCATGATCTGAAGTTTACTAATTGGAATGGATCAGATTCTATTAATATAACTGATATAAATACAAGTTCTATGAGTTGTTCTGATATTCAGTTGAAGCAGATATGCAGTTGCGGACCTTTGCCTAACTGCAAGTGGACAAACAGTTCTGCTGTGATAGGGAGTTATTGCACTATAGGTATAAAGAGTAATGATGAAGTCCAGAATTGCCAGGCTCCTGTCTCATTCTGCGAGGATCCTCAAGCTAAGAACAACTATACTCTTTGCACGGATTTGGCTGAGAAGTATATGATGCCTTGCAAGTGGGATAATACTTCTAGTGTTGTCAAAAACTGCACTTTTAATACTCAGGCAGTGTTTGGGGGCAGTGCGGGTGGACCTGGGGGAATGGATTATAACTTAATTGGGAGCGAGAGTTCATGTATAGCTGCCGGAGGAAGCTGGGAGTCTTCATATTATGTAGATGAGGATGGTGTTTTCAAGCAGGATGGATGGTGCGATAAAGGAGCAATGTTCTCTTTCTCTTCTGGGCAAGCTTCGGCTAACAAGGGAAATTGTGACAGTGACTGTTGGGCATGTGAATTTAATTCTACAGGCGGAACATGGTCTAATAATAATACTGCTGCAGCGAATTGCACGGCAAGTGCTAAGGGAGTTTGTATATGGAAAGATGATGCTAATGCTCAGAATGGCCAAGGCTGGTGCGATTATCCAAAGGAAATGGATTTTGGAGGAAATCAAGAGTGCAGCAGCGATTGTAAGGCTTGTGAGTTTTATGGTAGTCCGGAGCAGGAATGCTCAAATAGTCCTGCTCAATGCAATTGGATAAATGATACTAATGCGCTGAAAGGCGGATTCTGCATTAGCAAGACTAAAAAATCTTGTTCAACAGATTGCTTTAGTTGTTATCAACAAGAGCAGTGTTCTAATTCTACTTTCCATGCAGGATTGAATTGTTCTTGGGAGAATAATCTGAACTTCTGCAAGCCTTCTGGGTTTACTGGAGAAGTTTGTTTTAACGGAAAAGATGACGATAATGATAATATGATTGATTGCGGAGATAGTGACTGCGGATTTGATCAGTTTTGCGGAGGTGCTAATTTAGGGACTGGAAGTTCTGGAGGCGATAACTGCAAATTGTTATTCACTGAGGGAAATTGTAATATTGGTCAGGCTGGAAATGGGAGAAATTGCACATGGGTAACACCTACTTGGGGTGGCGAAGGGTACTGTGATTTCCCTGGGGCGAATTGCTGGACACTTGAGAATAATAGGGATGCTTGTACTATCGATAAAGGATGTTTATGGAAGAATGAGACAGGTTCTTACACTAATACTACTGTTGCACCTGATGAAACGAAAAAATTCTTTGGATTTTGTGAGATAAATAAGACTTTGGCAGAATCATGTTTCCAAGCGTTCAATGAAAGTTCATGTGGCGAATTGGGTAATTGCTCTTGGAGAAATGACTCATTTTCATTTAGTGGAGGATTCTGCGACTTTAAATTATTTGGAGGGTGTGCGGATGCTAGAAACAGTTCTGCATGTTCTGCAGCTTTGGGAGGGAGCAGTTGCTCCTGGAGAAATGACTCATTTTCACATAGTGGGGGATTCTGCGAACCTATCTGCTTTGGATTAGACTCAAGTTGCACTGACGCTCCTGCAGGACTTTGCGAGGCGAGGTCTGCTGTGTGCGAGGCTGAAATGTTTTCATTTGGTTCAGGCGGAGGAGGTGGAAGTCAGGGATGCCATGCCTATGACTCAAATCAAACAGCATGCGTTGCTCAAAATATAAGTTGCACATGGAAGAGTTTTTCTGGAGAAGGAGGAATATGTGAGAGTAAAGGAGAGAGCGCCATGTTTGAAGGAATGGATCAGAGCCCTCCAAAAATATTGGGCGCAGATGTCAATGATACTTTACAAGTTGAAGTTGATATAAGGGAGTTTGGAGTCAAAGATATGGATGATTCTCTGGCATTTGGGATAATGGTGACGAATATTACTAATTCTGCAGTATGCAGAGGTTATCAGATAGGCCATATGGGGCCTCCTGAGGGCGGACAATTTTTGAGTCCTATCGATGGAAATGGCAGTGCTACCAGTAAATTCTATTGGTTCTTAGATACTGATAAGAACCAAAGTAATGGGTGCAACGCTACTTCGCAGACAGGACAGAATCTGACTGGATTTGATTTCCTTATGAAGTATGTAGTTTCATTAAGTAATGGTAGTGCATCAGAGACTAAGTCATTTTACAAATGTTCTTCTGGAAGTTGGATGTTGACTAATGTTCCTCTTTCAAGTAACAGGCAGTTCATGTGTGGAATGAGGATTCCCAGCTTTGGAGCAAGCATGCCTGGAATGATTGGAGGGGTAATGATAGTTGTTGATAAAGAAAATTTAGAGTCATTTTCGGAATATAATAAAAGTGCTTCTCTTAGAGTATTTGTTTCCAGTGCGAATGGTTCAGATAGCTATAATAAGAATAATCCTTTGGACTCGGCTAGCGAGGCAGGGTATTATACTCATGGTAGTGCTGACTTTAAGTTTGTAGACTGTAGCAATCCTAATACAAAAGATACAAAGTGCAAAAATTTCCAGAAATTTGGATTTAATATATTTGAAGATTGCAAGAATGGGGTTGATGATGATGGTGATGGGGCTTCTGACTGCTCTGATATGAAGTGTACATTTACTCCGGTTTGTGCAGGTGCTGGAAGTGCATTTAACTTTGAAGCCAATGCTAATGACACTAGCTCACCGATAGTCATGTTCTCACAGGTAGATACAATGCCTGATGGGGCTTTTATCCGCTTTGATACTAACGAGCCCGCTAATGGGACAGTCACATTCTATCATAACGATTCCAGTTGTTTGAGTGCTAATACGAGTATTGATGACATTGGTGATCCTGCAATGACATTTGATGATTATAAGCCATTCCATATGGTCTCTATAGATGAATTCAGCTTGAATTATGCTTTAAGCAATGGGACAAGCTATTATTATAAGACTTCTAATTGTGATCCTTCGAATAACTGTGCGGTTTCAGCCTGTCAGAATTTCACAACAAAGAGCGATGCAGCACATAAAAATTTCATATTTAAGATGAAGCTTCCTGCAGGATTTAATGTGACTATTCCTGCTTTGAATTACAGTGGCAATTTCACTTATTCTGTTCCAGGAACAAACAAATCTTATGATGTTGGGATTAAGACTAATTCTTCTATATCGAGGAATATTAACGTTACAGTAAATTGCGGCAATCAATCTTTGACATTTGTAGGAGTAGATATTTTGAAGCCAAAGAATATTGATATGGAGAATGCTTTCATATGCGATGAGGGAAACAATGTATTGGGAATGAATTCAACTACTAAAGCATGGAATCAACTTGTTACTGATTTAAGTTTAGGAGGAAAGTCTGACCATATTCAACTTACATTCCCTATTGATTATGCAGCAGGTAACAATATTACTTGGTGCGATGACAGTTTAAGTAATTGCACTAATGTCAATGATTATGCAAATTGCTCAGATGGTGGTAGCAGTAAGACTAATTGCAAAGTGCCTACTTCTTTAGGGTTCTCTGTATATCAGGTGACTACTTCTGATTCTTCTCCTGCTGGAGGAGATACGCCTGCAGGTGGCGGTGGCGGAGGGGGCGGTGGAGCAACAACACCTGTTGTAAATAATACTAATACAACAAACGCTACAGGGGGGGAAGTTATCTACAGGGATGAAGGTGTTGATGCAACTGGCGCTGGTGAAGATGGCGCAGACGAATCTGGTACTAGCGAAGAAATTGACTCTGATTTAGAAAAAGAAAGCAGCAATGCTTGGATGGTTTGGACTGTTATTGCAATAGTTGTAGTAATTGTGGTTGTTGGAGTGGCGTTGATAACCCGAAGGAAAAATTAGTTTTATTTTATATAGAAATAAATGGAGGTTATAAATATTTCTTAAGAATTAGATTTTTTTATTGAATCCTGGAGATGCGAGAAATATTCAGTGCTATTTGTCCTGAACATCTTTTCGATTATTAATTCAGGGGTGGAGTTGGCTAGTTTTCCAAGAACAGGGTTATGGTTTACAATAAGCTCGTTAAACTCGTCCAATCCTCTGGCTTCAATACCATCAATTCTGGCCGATTGCGGCAGGCTTTTTTGAACTTCTCTTCCCAGATGTGTTGCTATAACAAGGAAGCATTCTTTTCTTAGAAAATATTCGGCTGTTGCACTGATTATCTTGCCGGCTATTCCAGGCTCTGTTACTGATTCTATTTCATCTGCCAGGATGAGTGTCTTTTTTCCTGGCTTAATTTCAGACATCTGCGTAAGGAGAGTTTCAAAAGCGCCTTTATTTGCAGAGCCTTTATTTTTTGCAAAATAGTAGATATCTGAGAATAGAGGCATTCTTGTTTTTCCTGCTGTTGGAAGGCCTAGCTGAGAAAGAACTACTAGTTGAATGATATGTTCTAAGAGAGTTGTTTTTCCGCCACTGTTTGCGCCTGTGAGAATTGAACATTTATGGGCGGCATCAAGATGGAATGAAATTGGTTTCGGGTTATCTATAAGTAAATTGACGGAATTATCTATAACGAGCTCATCAGATACACCTATGGGCTCTTTATGGGCTGAAAGATAACTATTCAATCCTCCAGTGAAATCGAGAATTAAGAGATATGAGGATAATTGCTTTAATTTATAATTGATTTGTTTTATTTCCGGAGAGTGTTTCTTTATCTTTTCAGAGGCTGATGCAAATTTGTTTAGACTTTGCGATCTTAGGATGTCGTCAAGGGACTTATTGTCAAGTGTCAGAGGCAGCCCTATATTAACGACCTCCCCAGGAAGAAAACTTTCTTTAAGGGTTTCTTTTATCGCATCTTTCAATTCTTTAGGCAGTTCTCCTTTATTTAGGACATTCACTAACGAATCTCCAGTAAGAGTCACGTTTTTTAGTTTTTCAAAGATGATTGAATTCAATCTTTCTAATTCTGATTCAGCTTCTTCTTTTGTAATTATTTTTGAGCTTTTCGGGTTTATCAGTTCAAACAAGGGCCTTAGATATTCAATTATTTCTTTAATTTTTTCGTTAAGGTCTTGCTTTTCGAGGATTTCTATTATTGGCCGCCATCCCGATAGTATTTCCAGGTATCTCTCTAAATATATGTCATCTATTGAATCAATGAATACTGTTTGAGGCATTTTCTCCAGAACATGTGCAGAGTTTTCACAGTTTATAGCCTGGATTACGTCATAATCTTTTAGAGATTCCAGATCGTATTGCGAAATAATGAACATTACAGGGCAGTCCTTCTCTTTTAACTTTAATAAAGTGTCTTCATCTTCAGTTACTGCCAGAACGTTGTATTCAGGCTTCCATGACCTTTTAGGCGGTGAGATTTCTTTGAGGAAATCATTTTTTAATTCTTTATCTATTGATGAGAAAAACTCCTGCCTATTTTTTATTTTTTCTGTAGAATCTGTAAATGGGAAGAAGTTCCATATGTTGGATGTTTCTGTGAAAGCCAGGTTTTCTGATAATTTTGAGAGAAGCTTATTATAGACTGTTTGGGCCTCCTTGGTCTTGAGCAAAGAAGATTTTTGATTTTTGATTGGTGTTTTGTTTTTACTAAATGGGGAAAGGCCATTAGATTCTATAAATTCTATCATATCTTTTTGCATGAATCTTAATGTTGGACATCGTTTAAAAGATTTCTTGTTTTGCGAGCTAGAGGACTTAGAGGCTAATTTCACAACTTTTTAATACTCTATTGTTTGAAGGGATTTATGGAGAAATTAATCATTGCCCTTATAATTCTAACCTTAATAGTCGGAGTTGCAAGTGCAGCCCTCTTTTATATGGGGAGCAATGGAGATATGGGGGAAGAGACTAGTGGAAAGGAAACTCAATACTACGAAGATACTGAATATTATGAGGTTGAACTTAAAAAGGCAGGGGCGAAAGTAGGAGATTATTGTTTGGATAAATAATATTGCGAGGGAGTGATAATCTTCAGCATAATTAATACAAATGCAAAAATCGTATTTGTCCGTGAATTTAATCCAATCACAAGTTAGTGCCTCCTATAAGAATTCTCTAAAGTATAAAGTTTATCTTCTATTTAACCTTTTTGCTACTGAACAAAACAATACGACAAACTCCTATTCGCGGTCAAAGCCGCATTATGACGAGTCGTAGTTATAGTTCATGAGCGGGCGCTCTCATCTTCG
>Ga0209211_10009384_pt1 | contig 13062 bp, 16 predicted proteins | sample RifGroA2_FD_183992 | JGI IMG/M metagenome (GOLD analysis project Ga0209211, IMG submission 183992) | Groundwater microbial communities from Rifle, Colorado, USA - Groundwater A2 (SPAdes) (version 2) | ecosystem: Environmental > Aquatic > Deep subsurface > Groundwater | place: Rifle, Colorado...
TGTTTTGCCGCGATCACGCTCAGGCTGCAAAACCAGCGCCGCCGCCGCATTCCGGATGCACCGCTGAGTTTCTTTCAGACGGGCATGATCTCGCTGCTGCTTGCCGCAGTGTTTTCACTGGCAGCGCTGCTCGCGCCGGCGTTCGGCGATTATCTGCGGACGCTGTCTGCTCTGGCCTTCCTGCTGGGTTTTGCGCTGTCCCTGATGCAGGGCATGCTGTACAAAATCATCCCCTTCCTGGTCTGGTTCCACCTGTTTCGCGGCGGAACAAAAGCTATCAGTGTCGGCGTTCCAAACATGAAAGAAATCATCCTGGAACCCTGGATATGGCGACATTTCCGGTTGCATGTCATCACGCTGCTGGCGACGCTGCTGGCGCCCTGGTGGAATGCGGCGGCGTGGCTGGTCGCGCTCGGGCTGCTGCTGCAGGGAATATTGCTGGGCTATACCACCTTTACCGGCATCGCGGTTTACCGGCGCACGTTGCAACGAATCGAACAGGCCGAATCATGAGTTTCATGCTGCTCAAACATACCCACGTCACCTGCGCCGTCATCAGCTTCGCACTGTTTTTCCTGCGCGGCATCTGGAGTTTCAACGGCTCACCCATCATGCGGCAGGGCTGGGTCAAGGTTGTGCCGCATGCCGTGGATACGCTGCTGCTCGCCAGCGCGCTGGGAATGGCCTACCTTATTGAACAATACCCCTTGGTGGATGCGTGGCTGACCGCCAAATTCTTCGGCCTGCTGCTGTTCATCACACTGGGCTCCGTCGCGCTGAAACACGGCAAGACCAAAGCCATCCGCATTGCCGCGTGGCTGGGGGCGCAGGTGGTATTCGCCTACATCGTGCTGGTCGCCACCAACCACAATCCCTTACCTTTTATTTCCTGAGACCGACGACATGATTTCCCTTAACTCCGGCGCCGCCGCCCCCAGTTTTGATCACCCGCTGGAATTGCTGCATGCCTGTCACGGCAAGATTCATCAGCAACTCGACACCCTGCAAAAACTGGCCACCCATTTGCCCGTTCACGGTTGCGACCAGCAGGTGCAACAGGCCGCGCAGGGCATCCTGCGCTACTTCGATACTGCCGGACAGTTCCATCATCAGGATGAGGAAGAAAACCTGTTCCCCACCCTGCTTGCCCTGAACACACCCGAAAAGGCGAATGTAAAAGCCCTGATCGAAAGCCTGCTCGCGCAGCATGCCGTCATGTTCGCCGCCTGGAGCGATGTGCGCGCGGTGCTGGTGAAACTTGCCGAAGGGGTAAATACGCCGCTGCCGGAAACGCTGGTCGAGAAACTGGTCGGCAGCTACACCCCTCACATCGAACTTGAAGAAACTGAGCTGCTGTCGCTTTCCGCGCGCCTGCTCAGCCCGCAGCAGATCATGGAAATGGGAAAATGCATGGCGCAACGGCGCGGCGCAAAATTCCCTTCAGCATAGAGCATCAATAGTGTGTGCGACTAACTAGCGGGATAAATCTGCGGCGCAACAGTGCGCAGCGCGAATGCCGGCATCAGCAGCCACAGGTACCGTTTATCGAGCGCATCGAAAGCGCCTTCCTGCCGGCGTGCTCCTTCGATATTCCCTACTACCTATTGGCAGAAAGGCGTTCGAGCGATTGTTGCGCGTCTGTATTGCCCTGCGCAGCTGATTTCTGCCACCATTCCGCTGCCTTGGCTGTGTCCTTGGGTACGCCATCACCCTTGGCATACATCTCGGCGATTTTGTATTGGGCAAAATCACTTCCCTGTTCGGCAGCTTTTTCATACCACTCTGCCGCCTTTGCGGCATTTTTGGCAACGCCGTCCCCGGTGTAATACCGCCGGGCAAGACCCACCATATCTTTTGTGCTGCCCGCCTCGGCTTTCTGCTTCACCTCGACAAACTTGCCCTCCGGAGTCAGCGGTCCCGAAAAGAACTGAGAAGCCAGATTCGGCTTGGATTCGGCTTTTGTCTCGCTGCCCGGTTCCATGTCACCGCAACCGGCAATGATAAGCATGCTGATTAAAAGAACTCTACGCATTGAAGTACTCCTTGTTAATTAGTTAAAAAAACAACCAGGAAATAATGATCAAGGCATCCGCACTTCTTGCGGGCATGATCCGAATATTTTCCTACCAGATAACCTGCGGATAAAACCAGTGCCCCACCATAAACGTATTGTCCTTGAGGGTGGGGTTTTTCACCCGGTCCTTGAAACTTGGCGGAGGCAACCCCAGCCGGTCTCCCATGGAAGGGTTGTGGCATGAATTGCAGCCCATGGTCGGGGATTTATGGGAAACGGCAAAAAGCGGACCGAACAAGGCCAGTGCCACCAGGGAAACCGCCAGAACACCCACTGTTCTGGTATAAAGTTTCGCCCCCAGCGCTCTCCGGATGGGCGCGCACAGCTTGGCGCAGATTCCGCTGACGGGAGGGGTTTCCGGCTGGGGCTTTTCGACATCCCTGCGCGTCCGCGCCTTGAGGAAATAAGGGAATATCGCCAGAACCAGAAACAGGATAAAAGGGATATAGAAGCCGAACAAAGTCGCCATGAACCCCTTGTAATACAAATAGGGCACGTAAAAGATGAGAATGAACCACTCCGCCGTCGGAATGTTTTCACCCTCCAGCGGCATCGGCACGATCACCGGATCCTGGGAGGGCATCGGCAGAACATAGGCCAGCACGGCAATGGCCAGCAAAAACGGCAGGGCGAACGGAAGATGTTCGATGACATACAGGGTCAGCCCGCCCTTTCTTTTGATCACCCGGGTAAAGGTGTGAATGCCCATCAGCACCAGGGTGATGGCCGGCAGAATGCAAATATGCACGACCAGCGTCCGGTTCAGGGTAAAGGTGTCGAGCAGGAACTGGCTGGTCGCAGGCCCGATTACCGGGATTTCATTGACGTAGTTGGGCGCCATCTCCATGAACCAGTAGCCTCTCCATTCCCAGGGCAGGATCAGGCCGGTCAGCAGGAAACCCAGCAGGGGCAGGAACAGCAGGATGCCGGTCAGCCACAGGGTCTTGCTGTCCCGGTTAAGGTAATCCTTTCTCAGGAAGCTCCTGATGAAATGCATGATGACGGCAACAAACAGGAACAGCGAGGCCCAGCGGTGGGTATCCCTGATCCAGGCGATGGTGGCAAGTTCATTGTAGAGGTATTGCACGCTGCCGTAGGCTTCTTTCAGGTCGGGCAAATAAAACAGCGTCAGAACCGAGCCGGAAAGAACCTGGATAATGAGCAGCAGCAGGGCTATCCCGCCAAAAAAATGGTGCCAATGCGATTGTTTGATTTTCATTAATAACTTAGCCAGTTATATTTGTATTTCTGCACGGGCGGAATCCAGTTAATCAGGTGGCTGCCCCCAGCCTTGGCTGGAATGGCGGTAATTCTAATTCGGGCAATTCGGGCAATTCGGGCAAAAAGGCCGTTCGTGGTTCGACAAACTTGCCGCGAACCGCCTCTCAACATAGCCAGCCTCTTTTGTTGGCTATGCTGAGAGGGGCTGTAACCCTATCAACGGCTACATTAGCCCAAAATCTGGCGATCATGAACTAACGGATCATTCCGTTTTAGGTTTCTTTTCGACGTCTTTGACACAACGGAATCCGACATAGTCCTTGCTGTCATCGGGAATGCTGCGAAGCGAATTAGGAGCCTTGGCATAATTCCTGTTCTCAAAAAACGACCCCCCCTTCAAAATGACATAGCGTTCATCATAGCTGTGGGTCCATTCCCAGACGTTACCGGCCATATCCATGACGCCGTAAGGGCTCTGGCCTTTCTTGTGCGCCCCTACTGCCAGCGGTTGTAATGGATGTCCCTCAAAATCGGTTTCGTTGGTTACAGCCGCTGCCACATCAAACTCGTTACCCCATGGGTAAATCCTGCCGTCTGTACCCCGCGCGGCCTTTTCCCACTCCTGCTCCGTAGGCAACCTCTTATCGAGCGCATCGCAATGGTTTATGGCGTCGTAGTGGGAAACCATTGTCACGGGAAAATTGGCCATAATGGGCTCATATCTGTGATCCAGATTGAACCTAGCGTACTGCCTGTTGGTAACTTCGTACTTGTCAATCATAAAGGCAGGCAGGCTGACTTCTTTTTTACCGAAGCCATCACCGAAGATAAATTTCCCGGCGGGTATGAGCACCATTTCGTCGTAATTGACGGCTTTTTTTCCTTTTTTCGATTGGTCATCGCGATCATCTGACGCGACACTGAGACCTGACGCACCAGCCATCAAAACAGCCAATAGTCCAATAACCGCTTTATTGCCCATGAATCGATTCTTCATAATGTAATCCTCATTATAAGTTAAGTACGCTAGCGTGGTGCCGCGTTCATTTTTGGAGCTTAAGCAAGCTTCGGCTTGAGCAACTTTCTGCAGTCAAGAGCAAGGCACAACCTTCAGTGGACCAGTAGTTTTATCAGTAGTTCCACCGGTGGCGCAACTTGAATTTCCCGAGCGTTTTGATTATACATGCGACAAAACTGCGGGACAAACTGCGGTTGGATGCATTTTGCGTTCCGCGAAACTTCGTTTTCCGTATGCCCGGATAACCAATGTTCCCATAAAAAGTGGCATCCATATGGCGTCACTGCTTCAATACAAAGGATCTTTCCCCGCTATCCCCTTTTTTTATTCTGCAGATAGTAGTGTGTTTTATCGGCATGTTTTCTGAGGTAAAGCTTGTCTTGCCTGTTACGCCTTCACAATCTTTTCTATTGATCAACGCTTCTCTCACCACGGAAGGATCGGTCGAGCCTGACTCCTTGATTGCGTCGGCAAGCAGAAAGAAAGTGTCATAGGCCAAAGCAGCAAAGCGGTCGGGTTTGGCCTTTCCATAATCCTCCATGAACTCGACCATTTTTTGCGACTTGATGTCTGTAGAAAAGGTTGTATACAAAAGAGTTTCGTTCACGGCATCTCCGCTCTTCAGGTACTCTTCCGAGAAAAGATCTTCGCCACCGATGATGGGGAGAATCAATCCGGCCTTTTTCATCTCTTGGGCAAGAAGAATTCCTTCATCGGCACCCCCAGTAAAAATTACTCCATGCAAGGGGTCCGGACTGGCTTTGATCGCACTGACAACCGCGCCCATATTCTGGCCCCCTGTAAATGTATCATAGCTGTCAGTCTGAACTTTTATCACTCCGTTGTATTTATCCAGTGCCCGCCTGAACATCGAACTTAAATCCAGAGAAAACTCATAATTAGCAGATGTAACCAATGCATAATTAACATATCCTAACTCTGTAACTGCATATTTTATTAAATCTTCCGTTGCCAGATCATCAGGAACGGCAGTGCGAAACACATATGGGCCAGTTGCTTTTAGATGTCTTCTTGATCCAACGGAGATGAACAGGGTCTTGGCGTCATTAACCAGATAAATTGGCGAGAAGGTAGAGGAGCCTGTAGGAGCCGCTATTATTGCGATAACACGCTGGCTGATAAGATCCTTCACAATTTTAGTGGCCAACCCGATGTCGCTTTGATCATCAAAGTGAAGCACCTTGATTTCTTTGCCCCCTATGCCGCCCTGAGCATTGAAGCGTTTGGCCGCTGCCAATACGCCTTCTACTACACTTATGCCGTAGCTTGCTTCTTCGCCCGTTTCAGGTCCGACAACACCTATTATCAAGGGCCTTTCTTCCTGCGGCGCTTTTTCGGGGGCTTTTGCCTCTTTTTTATCCGAGCAGCCAGAGAGCAGCGATATTGTGGCCGCCACAAAAACCATCAGGCATATTTTATAAAGAGGCATGGTGTTATTCCCTTTCACATCAAATAGAAGAAGGCGCCCAACTATGGCTCCAGAACCGGATTCATACCCATTTTTTGCGGGGATAATGGAATTTATCCTTAAAGCAATTTGTTGATCTCATGTTTCAGCAGTTCTTCTGTAACAACGCCCGCATGTAAATAGCTTATTTTTCCACTCTTGTCTATAAAGAAGGTTGTGGGCATGCCATATAACCCATAAGCTTCCTTGATTTTTCCGGTTCTATCCAGCCCGGCGGGGATAGTTAGCCCCATTTTCTGCATAAACGCCTTTGCCTTTTTTTCCGTGTCGTCGACGGCAATAGCCAGGAACATTACTGTCTGCGGCGAATATTCATGCGCAATCTTTTCAATAACAGGCGTTTCTTCACCACAAGAAACACACCAGGAGGCAAAGAAATTGATCACAATAACTTTTCCCCTATGATCGCTCAACTGAAAATTTCCACCGTCAAAGAGCGCTATATCAAAATCAGGTGCCGTCTCCATTGCGGTCCTTTGGGCTGTCGTGTCCTCACCGCAGCCCTGGACCAGCAATAAACTGCTTACGAGAAGCGCAAGCACAAAGCTGTAGGATTTAAATTTCAACATTTTCCCCTGCAAAATCCAGCGGTGCAATCCGATAACGGGTCGATGGTGCTGAGTCAGCATTTTCAGTGGTTATGGTTCATGTGCTCGGAGTGATCCATGTGCTGGTGGTCTCCCATGTCTTCCATCTGGCCGGCGCGAACTGTCGCCGTAACTGCGACCTTGCCGCCATTTTTGAAAGTCAATGTCATGGGAACCGAATCGCCGACATGAAGCGGTTTTTTTGCATCCATCAACATGAAATGCAGCCCGCCCGGCTTCAACGTCACCGAAGCATGAGGAGGAATGGCCAATTCCCTTAGATGTTCCATGTGGGCCATATTCCCATGCATAACGCTTCGATGAATCCCGACCTGATCGAAAGCGGGGCTGGAAACATTAACCAGTAGTTGTGGCTTCTCGCCGTTATTCTTGATTTCCAGATAAGCAGCCAGCACCTTGACGTTGGGTGGCGCAGCCTGTACCCAAGGATCCAGAATCTGGATGTCAATGCTATCAGCAGAGGCGACCGAAGCGACAAACCCAAGCGCCAGCGAAGATAATATCTTTAGAAAACCCACCATTGTTTATTACTCCTTTCGTTATAAAACATGCGTATTTTCATGAATACTTCTGCAACCTCTTTTGGGGTTTGCGGAGGTGGAAACCGGCCGTGGAGCCTTCCCTGGGGATCCACGAGAAAAACGGTTGAGTTGTGTGTTACCAGGTAGGTATCATCGGACTGGCCGGCTTCTTTGGGGTGAACGGTATACATCGCGCTCATTTGCCGGGAAAAATCATCCAGGTCAGCGGTGCTTCCGGTTACGCCTATAAATCTGTCATTGAAATAGGAAACATATTCCTTTAGCGATTCGGGTGTATCCCGCTTGGGGTCGACCGAAACAAAAATACCCTGAATTTCCGGAAAAACCGCCGGGTTTTTTTCAAGTATCTTGAATGCTTGTCCCAACACCATCAAAGTAAGGGGACAAACATCGGGACAGTGGGTATAACCAAAAAAGATAAAGCTCCACTTTCCCTTCAATTCGTTCAAGCCCAGTGTTTTATTGTCGGCACCCGTCAGCTTGAAATCCGTCAGTTCCTTCGCCTGCCAAAAAAGATAATCTTCGATCTCTGCAGGAGCCTTAATGACTGGATCATTACTTAACTTCCAGCCAATAAAGGCCGTGACAGACAGGGCAATGAACAATAAAACCGCAAGGCTCCTTTTGGTAAGCAGCAAACTTTGCCTTTTCATCGGCTATCCTTCTGGCTCGAAATAATTAATTGCCATGTGGTTCGACAAATGGATTCTGTTGTACAGGCATTTTTATGTTGTTTTTTTTGTATTGTGCCATACAGAAAGAGACAGCCTCCAATGAGGCTGATAACAATATAGAAGATATCCAGTTCAAATCCTATTGTTCTGGCTAGCAGCGCGGTTATTGCGCCCAGGCAGACAAGCATGCCACCGAGGACCTGTTTTTTTATTCCTTTGGCCGGTGTAATCACAATACAAACCCGAGAACGAACGCCTTGTAGTGCCTCATCAGGCCGGTCATATTCATGAATGCAAGAGCCAGCAGAATAGTGACGCAAATATTTCTTATTAGATTGGCGTTGCGCAAGGTAATTGCCCGTTTTCCTGCAAACAGAATGAGGGCAACGGATGTCATGCAGAGGGCTATGCTGATGCCTAACCCATAACAAAATGCCAGGTACCATCCTTCAACCGCCGTGTTTCGCTGAGACGCCAATCCCATGATATCGGAGAGCATCGGGGTAATGCATGGGGAATATATGATGGCGAAAGCGGCCCCGATTAACAGTGCCATGATACTCAACAGGATTGGGCGATGCAGTTTGCTCAGAAAAGATACGCGATTGACCAATAAAATATACAGGCTGACAAGCAGGAAGAATATCCCTGAAATTATTCTCAGGTTGCCAATGTTACCGATCAACGGTCGGCTGATATTTAATCCGGACGCGGTCAGCAGGGAATAGAAAACAGTAAAGCTTATTCCATAAGCGATACAAGGCAGGATGACCCACCAAAAAATTTCACGATCAGCATTTTGATCGGGTGTTGCCAGGTAAATACCGACAATAAAAGCAATAAAAAAGGGACTAATTTGCAGGATGCATATCTGCCAGATAGAGAAAAAAGAGGAAAAGCCTCCCCACAATGCCATGCCGCCGCTCATTAAATAATCTCCTTAACCCATTGCTGGAATTCATCTGGCTTCTTCGCTATGTTTCCGTAGAAAGCCCGTTTCACGATTCCGTTTTTATCAATAAAAAAAGTAGTGGGTGGAGAGCTGACGCCGTAGTCATTGGCGATCCGGTCTTTTTTATCATAGCCGGCCGGGAAAGGCGGATTCCATTTTTTCACAAAATCTTCAAAATTTGACCTGGAGTCCTGAATGCCAATCATAAGGAACACGATCTGATCGTTTTGATGCGTTGCATAGGCTTGTTTCATGAACGGCATAGATTCATTGGAGCAGGGGCACCACGAGGACATGAAGGTGATGACGAGCCCCTTGCCTGCATAGTCCCCCAGTTGGATTTGCTGGCCGCCGATTAATTCGAGGGTAAAAGGCAGTGCTTTTTCGCCAACCTGCAGTAGCGGTTTGCTCTCTTCACCGCACCCGGATATCAGTGCAATGAGGAAAAAACCAGCGCAGAATTTTTTAAAGCAGTTTATCAAGTTCATACTGCAGCAATTCATCTGTAACGACACCTGAGTGGGAGTAATTGATAATCCCATTCCTGTCTATAAAGTAGGTGGTGGGGATACCGTACAAGCCGAAGGATTTCTGAATTTCTGCTGTCTTATCAAGGCCAACCGGGAAGGTGACATCGTATCTTTTTATGAAATCTTTCATTTTTTCTTCGGTATCATCGACGGCAATTCCCAAAAACACCACGCCTTTGGGTTGATAGTCGCGGGCAATTTTCTCAAGGACCGGCATCTCCTCCCTGCATGGCAAACACCAGGAAGCGAAAAAATTGATCAGGACGGGTTTTCCTCTATGCTCGCTGAACTGAAAACTTTTGCCGTCAAGAAGCACAAGCGCGAAATTTGGGGCTGGCTCCTTGGCCTCAGATGAACTTGCGGAAAATTCATTTTTTGCGTTTCCTTGCATAAGCAAAAAACCGATGACGCCAAGCGCCAGGACTAACCCGGTGATGGCGAGGATGACGAGCAGTTTGTAAGAATTGAATTTCAACATGGATTATTCCTCCAACGGAGGTACCGGTAGACTCCATTGGAATGTCTTGGTTCCCATGCCTGCCGGTTTCATCGTAATCTCCAGTTCGTTTGATTGGCTGACATCAATACCGGGAAAGGTAAGCATTCCCTGAATATGGTGTCGCTGTCCATCCCGGTAGAGAACTTTCCAGCCGATTGCGTTTTGCGGGCTGCCATTGTTAACACGGAATGTAGATATTTCTGCGAGATCCCAATCGGGAACAGTCCCCCGATGAGTATTAATATAGACGATAAAAAAGGCATGCTGCTGATCTGGCGGTAAATTGCTTACACCCAGATAGCGCAGCAGACGGAAGTGCTCGCGGGGCACATAGATAATATCCAGAAACAGATCGCCTTCCCCGAAATCCATTCTCCATAGATATTTTTTGACAAACTTCATGGTCTTCTCTGGAAGAACAGTCGGTACATTGCTCAAGAAATTATTCTGCAGATAGCGGGTGATGGTGTCTGCATGGCGATCGGTTATCCCGGCACGATCCGGCGCCTTCATGCGGATGACAACCGACTCCCATTCGGCGGCGGTCCTGGGCTTCTTTTCGATGACATCTTTGCCGTGGCATTTCCTGGTGCAGGTACTTCGATAGAGAAGGGTAATTTCCCTGGAAGATAATTCTTCAACCATATTGTGCTTATACAGGAAGAATTTTCCTTCCCTTTGGATGCCTTCGATTACGGCGCCCGGAGTCTGGTCGGTCAGGTACATGAAGGCAAGAAAGATGACGGTTCCGCCAAGCAGCAGAAACAGGGTGATGCTTATAAGCAGGGATTTGACTGGCACTCTCATGTTTTATCTGTTTTGGCTACGGTAGTTGACGGCGGTGGGACGCTGCAAAATCCTTGTGCCGCGACATCCAGTGCCGAATTGAATTTGCTGGATAGGTTCTGGAACGCTATCAACGCGGTAAGCTCGATGACTGCCTCGTCGTTGAAATGGCTTTTAAGGCGCGCCATCAGGTCGGCGTCCACTTGGCGGTCGGTATGGGTGATTGCTGCGGCATAGGCCAGAGCCGCTTTGGTGCGTGCGTCGAATAGTGCGGATGTTTCGAATTCCGGCAAAGCTGCCAGATGCGCTTCGGTCAAACCGCGTTTGATGCCTGTAGCGGAATTGATGTCAACGCAAAACGCACACCAATTGATTTGCGACACCAGCACGGTGATGAGTGTTCGCAGTGTTGGTTCGATGGGCGATGATTTGCGGTCCAGTGCGCCATAAAGCAATGACAGGGCGGCAAAAACCTTGGGTGAACGTGCCCACAGTCGTGCCGGCTCCAGCTCGCGGCCATAGCGCCGCCGCTGATTGGCGAGAAACAGGCGGATATACCAGGGAAAACGATAGTCAGGCGGGGTTTTGATATAACTCATGAGATAACCTGCAGGATCGGCGATCCTTTACGTGGGTCCGGGTGAGCCTTTCAGGCATCCTGCGATTTGTTAGAAAAAAGTTTTTTGACGCCAAGGTAGAGGCCAAAAAACATTAAAAATATCCATACCATCAATCCGGTCCACAACAAAGCCCAGTCTGTTCTATCAAAACTTCTTGTGTATTGGTAAATCTTTCCCTGAATCCGCTGAAGGGGAGCAATGCGGGCATCGTCTCCATATTTATCGATAAAATAATCCGTGATCTGTTGCTTGCTCATTCCCTTGTTGATCAGCTCGCCAATTTCATTCTTCCATTCGAGGCCGCAGGTCATGTTGCAGTCTTCCAGGATGAGCGGACATTCACATGGACAGGCGAGATCTTTCGCAACCTCGTTAACGGTTAATGCTGAAGCGCTGGACAGGGTCATGACGTAGGTTGTCGGCATGAGCAGACAGAATAAAAGGAATGCCCTGCAGGTAAAGGATTGTCTCATGGCAGCTTACCCGGCTTTTTTTTCCAGGACCGGAAGTACCATGTAACCAACGCTATCATGCCAAAAGCGCCTGTTCCGAACAGTGCATAAATTATTGTCTTTATGTTTCTCTGGGTTTCATAAGACGTTGCCTGGGTTTGTGGCTCCTTCATGGAGGTGTATTTGATGTCAACCGAAGGCTTGGGGTCGCTCTTGATGTAGTTGATGGTGAAGGTGTTTTCCTGATTTCTGGCGACATTCTCGAGTCGGTAGATAACATGGTTAAACCCCTTGATTAAGCTTATCGAGCCATCTTTTTGGGATACCGCAGCATTTTCTGCGGGAAATATGCCGAATTCAGTGCTTCGCAAAGGCTGTTGGATATCAATTTCCATAGTCTTTATGGGGTGATTTGCTTTGATTTGGTAGTCAATAACCTTCTTCTCAGTTTTTACGTCAAGTGGGGGGGTGTGAAAACTGAGATAAAAATTGGGGTAAGGCAGCAGAATGCTTACCTCATCGTAATTGCCCCTGTTGATGGTTTTGTAAAGTTGGCAGAAATGCTGGCCTTCATGTGAGAGACTGCAGGCGTCGCTGATAACGGAGCCCTTGGGTATGAGAAAACTTGTCTTGATGGGATAGCTTGAAACTTCTTCAAATCTGCCATCATAAATTGCCAATACACTGGGGTCGTCGTATTCGGGCATGATGGACACTTTCATCCGGCCTATGGACAGGTCTTTCATGGCTCCGCCGGCCCCAAACGTATTTTCAGCGCCCTTGTCACACCCTGAGTTGAGGAACGCAAGGAGAAAAACAATGGCAAAACCTCTGAGGTTGCTTACTGTGCTCATGACATTAACGACCTTTGATGAGTTTTGTATAAATTAAGGGCCAGCATCGCTGTGGCTGCTTGATTCTCTCCGGTCTGTATTCCGCGGGTAATTCACCAATCGCGATTACCAAGCCAGCTATTTGTGAAACGCAAACCAAGTCTAATCATGACAACTTGACCATGATGAAGTTCAGCAACTTCGCAACTACTTTCTGCCCTGGAAGATTATATCACCCGAGCCGATTTCAACAGCATCGGGATCGACGGCTCCTTTTTACAGCAGACTAACATCTTAATTTTCCGTTTGAGAACCGGACCCACTTTAGTGTATTGACCCATAAGGAGTCTCGCGACTGCATTCACTCTTCTCGTCATCGCAAAAACGCAGTTCATCATGTATACTGTCCGGCGCTGTTTGAAGGAGTGCCGGCAGGATATTAGAGCGTAGACAAACAGCGTTGCGAGATAAGGCCAATACGGTTATCACCGAAAAATATTATTTAGTCGAGTCCCTACTAATGATCGAAGTCGAAAATTTAACCAAAGAATATGGCGAGTTCCGCGCCGTTGACAATGTCAGTTTTACTGTTGAAAAAGGCGAGATTCTGGGTTTTCTTGGTCCCAATGGGGCGGGGAAAACTACAATAATGCGCATCTTGACCTGTTTTTTCCCTCCCACCAAAGGGAAGGCCATAGTGGCTGGCTATAATTGTTTCGAAGATTCCTTGAACGTGCGCAAAAGGATCGGCTATCTTCCGCAGA
>Ga0209211_10009385_pt1 | contig 13060 bp, 9 predicted proteins | sample RifGroA2_FD_183992 | JGI IMG/M metagenome (GOLD analysis project Ga0209211, IMG submission 183992) | Groundwater microbial communities from Rifle, Colorado, USA - Groundwater A2 (SPAdes) (version 2) | ecosystem: Environmental > Aquatic > Deep subsurface > Groundwater | place: Rifle, Colorado...
GTGTGGAACGAGTGTTATCGCGTCCTGCATAACGGATGCCGCTTGTGTGTAAATATCGGAGACCAGTTTGCGCGGTCTGTTTATTACGGCAGGTACAAAATTATTCCTATAAGAGAAGAAATAATCCGCTTCTGTGAAACTATTGGCTTTGATTACATGGGCGCTATCATTTGGCAGAAGGTCACGACCTGCAATACTACCGGCGGCGCTACGATCATGGGCTCTTTCCCCTATCCAAGAAACGGAATCATAAAACTGGATTATGAGTTTATCCTTATTTTCAAGAAGCTCGGCGATCAGCCAAAGGTAAGCAGAGAAATTAAGGAGCAATCTAAACTTACCACTGAGGAATGGAATGAATACTTTTACGGACACTGGAATTTCCCCGGTGAAAGACAGGATAAGCATTTAGCCATGTTCCCGGAAGAACTGCCCAAACGACTGATTAAAATGTTCAGCTTTACGGGTGATACTGTGCTTGACCCGTTCCTCGGCAGCGGGACTACAAGTCTTGCTGCGAAGCATCTGGGGCGGAACTCTGTTGGATATGAGATTAATAAAGACTTTCTGCCTATCATAAAAGAAAAAATTAACGGCAACCTTGAAGTGCAATTTCAGAAAAAAGCGCCCGCTAACTTTAAAAAAGAAATTGAGCAACTGCCATATGTATTCAAAGACCCTGTCAAGTTCGACAAAAAGATTGACCCTAAAAAACTACGTTTCGGCTCAAAAATTGATAATCAGGATTTAATGAAAATATATGCTTAATTATGACTTTTATAAACTCCTCAAAGAAGAACTTGGGAACGGCTCAAGCGATATTGTCAGGAGTGTCCGGGAAGCAAGGCCTGAAGGCCGGATTTGGGTTTATTTATCGTGCCTGTAGTATAATTTATGGTTAAATTTATTGAACGAGAGGATATTTAATGTCTGAACCTACACCGTTGATGAAGCAGTTTTTGAGTATAAAGGAGAAATATCCGGATGCCATTGTCCTGTTCAGGCTGGGCGATTTTTATGAAATGTTCGGCGATGACGCTAGGGTAGCGTCAAAGATATTGCAGATAGCCCTAACCAGCAGGGAAAAGGACAAGGACGACCCGACGCCGATGTGCGGGGTGCCCTATTTTTCGGTTGATAATTACATATCAAAGCTCATCAAGTCCGGCCACAAGGTGGCCATCTGCGAACAGATGGAAGACCCCAAACAGGCCAAGGGTATTGTCCAGAGGGAGGTCGTAAAGGTCATAACCCCGGGGACCCATGTACCTGAGCAGCCAAAAGAAAATGCCTATATCATGAGCGTCTACCCTTACCAGAACATATGCGGCATAACTGTGGCTGACCTTTCCACAGGGGAATTCTTTGTCTATGAGACTGACAAGCCTGTTGAGGATGAAATTGGGCGGTTTGAGCCGAGAGAGATACTTTGCCCCAGAGGCATGGAGGACAACCTTCATTTCCAGGAGATTTTCAGGGGGTCTTATGTGTCTTATTATGATGACTGGTATTTTGACTACACAGAGTCTTACAAGGCGCTTCTGAAATACTTCAGGGTCGCTTCCCTTGACGGATACGGCTGCAGCAACATGAACTCCGCAATATCCTCTGCAGGCGCGCTTGTCAGCTATCTTGAGGAAACACAGAAGGTGCTGACCTTTAAGAAGATCACGGTATTAAGCCAGACAGCTTACATGTTCCTGGATGTCGCCACAAAAAAGAATATGGAACTTGTCCATAACCTCAGGGACAATTCTGTTGAAGGCTCGCTCCTTTGGGTCCTTGATGAGACGCTTACTCCTATGGGAGGCAGGTTCCTGAGAAATGCTATCACGAGACCTCTGCTGTCCGCGCCCGACATAATAAACAGGCGCGATGCTGTCGAGGCCATTATCCAGGATTATGAACTGATGGAGGAATTAAGGACTTATCTGAGGAAGATACAGGACATGGAGAGACTGACCTCAAGGATCATATCAAAGTCCGCAGGACCAAGGGACCTGATTGCCCTGAAAAACTCCATAGAGTACCTGCCTGAGCTGAAAAAACATCTTGCTGCTTCGGCCAATAATTTCATAAAGGACACAGGCGGCAGGATCTCAGATCTTCTCGATGTGGAGGATTTGGTAAAGTTCGGCATTGTTGAAAACCCTCCGATGAGTCCGAGGGACGGCGGGATTATTAAAAAAGGGTACAACAGGGAAGTTGATGAGCTGAGAAATATTTCGACGAGCGGCAAGGATTTTATAGCAAGGCTTGAGGCTGATGAAAAGCAGAGGACAGGCATCTCATCCCTGAAAGTCGGGTTTAACAAGGTATTCGGATATTACATAGAGATTACGAAATCCAACCTCCATCTGGTGCCTGATGATTTTATCAGGAAGCAGACCCTTGCGAACTGCGAACGATATATAACCCCTGATTTGAAAGAATATGAAACAAAGGTCCTGGGAGCTGAAGACAGGCTCAAGGAAATTGAGTACGGGATATTTACGAATATCCTTGAGCAAATGCAAAAATATGCGAACCAGCTTCTTGATACCTCAGCGCAGATAGCGCTTATTGATTTCCTTCTTTCTTTGGCAACGGCCGCCAAGAGGCATGATTACACAAAACCTGTAATATCAGAGGACGACCAGATAGAGATAATCGAGGGCAGGCATCCTGTTATCGAGAGACTTATCAGCGCGCATGGCGCTGCCGCCATGGATGAAAAATTCATACCCAACAATACCCTCCTTGACTGCGGGGACAACATGCTGCTGATAATAACAGGGCCCAACATGGCCGGCAAGTCGACGTTTATGCGGCAGACGGCCCTGATAGTACTCATGGCGCAGATAGGCTCTTTTGTGCCTGCAGCGAGCGCAAAAATAGGGGTGGTTGACAGGATTTTTACGCGCATAGGCGCATCGGATTACATTACCAAAGGACAGAGCACCTTTATGGTCGAAATGATAGAGACCTCAAATATACTTAATAATGCCACAACCAAGAGCCTTATACTCCTTGATGAGGTGGGCAGGGGGACGAGCACTTTCGACGGCATAAGCATTGCGTGGTCAGTTGCAGAATATCTCTCAAAGAAGACCAATGCTCGGACCTTATTTGCCACCCACTACAATGAACTGACAGACCTTGCCTTAACAATGGATGGGGTGAAGAATTATAATGTGGTTGTCAGGGAATGGGGTGACGAGGTCATATTCCTCAGAAAGATCGAAAAAGGTCCTGCTGACAAAAGTTACGGCATCCAGGTCGCCAGGCTTGCAGGTCTGCCTGACGAGGTCATTGAAAGGGCAAAGGTCGTCCTCGACAAGCTTGAGAAAAAGGAGTCAAAAACATTGGTCCCAAGGGCTGCTCAGATGGACCTGTTTATAACAAGTGATCCAATGACAACTGAATTGTTAGGTCTTGATCTTGAAAACATGACACCACAAAAGGCCCTGAAGAAGCTTATAGAAATGAAGAAAAAGGCGGAAAAGGGGGCGTGATCAAAATTCGTGCGTGGGTTCAGGAAAGGCAGGTATGCCTAAATGTCTTTAAAAATGCGATATTGACTATTATATGTCCGTTGCAGGAGCATTATCTCTAAGCTGGATTGCAAATATCTCTTAAAGGGTGGTCTGGAGATTAAAATGGTATCGCATTTAAAGACATTTAGGCAAACCAGCCTTTCCTGAGTGAGTTTGATAAGCAGCTTGCTTATTGCTGGATTAGGGAAATTGGAATTATGGTAATTATAGGATTGACAGGGAATTACGGCATGGGAAAGTCCACTGCTGCCAGCATGTTCAGGGAACTTGGCGCGATAGTTATCGATACGGATGATATCGTAAGGGAACTCCTGAAAGATGCTTCTGTGAGCGATGAGATAAAAAGCGCGTTTGGCGATGAAATAATGCTGGACGGCTCTGTAAATAAAAAGATGCTTGCTGATGCGGTTTTTGGGCGTTCAGATTCCAGGATATCACTTGAAAATATATTGCACCCCAAGGTCTTTAAGAAGATTGAAGAAGAGATCAAAAAGATACAGGGTAATAGTACTCCTTCAGTTGTAGTCATTGAAGCTCCTGTGATTTTCGAGAGGGGTTATCAGAACAGGTTTGACAGGATAATAACCGTGTTCACGTCAGAGGAGGTTGCTATCAGCCGGCTTGGAGAAAAAGGGGTCCCGGAGGAGGATGCAAGGAAAAGGCTGAACAGCCAATTCCCTATAGAGATGAAGATAAGCAAAGCAGACTATACTATTGACAATGGCAAGGACATCGAAAATACCAGAAGACAGGTTGAGGAGACTTTTAAAATATTGATGTTGGGCATCAGCAAACAGAACTAATACTAAAAACTGGCAATAACTATGAAAATAATAAGAGAAATAAAAGACAAATTAGACTATCCGAATCCTGTTGTGACTATCGGGAATTTTGACGGTGTTCATATTGGCCACCAGAAGATATTCAGAAGTGTTGTAGAGAAGGCCCGTGAAATCAATGGGACCCCCATAGCCATAACGTTTAATCCACATCCTGTTCGCGTGCTTGCTCCTGAGAGGGGACTTAAAATAATTACCACTCCGGAGGACAAGACCAGGCTGATAGCCGACTTGGGAATTAAGGTCCTCATATGCATACCCTTTGACAGGGAATTTGCAAGGACAGACCCCGACGACTTCATTAAGGACATACTTGTTGACAGGCTTGGAGTTAAATACGTGATTGTGGGACACAGCTATTCCTTTGGCAAGGGGAAAAAAGGCACTACTGCACTTCTTAGAAGGCGCGGATCAAAGTATGGGTTCAAGGCAACTGTTGTGAGGTATGCAAAGGTATACGATGATGTTGTGAGCAGCAGCCGGGTAAGAAGTCTTGTCCTGAGAGGACGTGTTTGCGAGGCTTCCAGGATGCTCGGCAGGGCGTATCACTTTGAAGGCTCTGTCGTTAAGGGGGCTGGAAGAGGTGCATCACTATTACATACCCCAACCGCTAACATTTCAACGTCTAACGAACTTATCCCTAAAGAGGGAGTATATGCTGTAAAAGTCTCATTTCCCGATTCGCCCTCATCTGTCTTTGACGGTGTTGCAAACATCGGCAAGAACCCTACCTTTGGTGATGTTCCCATGAGCTATGAGGTGCATATATTTGACTTCAACAAGGACCTTGTCGGCCAAAGGATTAAGGTCCATTTTATTGACAGGGTAAGGGATGAAAAGAAGTTCTCCGGCATCCATGAGCTTGAAGACCAGATCCACAAAGATATTGAGAAGACTAAGCTTATACTCTCCAAAAGAAGTGACCCGCTTTTTATCTAACCCACATTATTCACAAATAATGTCAGACAGACAGGACACAATATTTTCGCTCATTCTCGGAAGGCATCCGGGCCTTCCTCCGAGGTTTTCGCTTGCAGCGACATCCTGTCGCTGCTTATTAGCGAAAAAAACCGCTCAAATACTGTATCCTGTCTGTCTTAACGGAATTTTATGAATGATGAGGGGGGTAGATTAGTAGTAATTATCGGTGGCGGCCCTGCTGGACTCATGGCTGCGGAAGTGCTGATACAGAACGGCGTGCGGGTTGATCTATACGATGCCATGCCTTCTGTTGGGCGTAAGTTGCTGCGGGCAGGCAAGGGTGGCCTGAACCTTACGCATTCTGAGTCGCATGAACTATTCCTTTCTCGATACGGCACGCGCCGTGCACAGGTCGAACCTTTGCTGAACGCATTTGGACCTGAAGCCTTGCGTGACTGGGCGCGTGGACTTGGCATTGATACCTTTGTTGGAACTTCGGGACGTGTTTTCCCTATAGGGATGAAGTCAACGCCTTTGCTGCGCGCATGGCTGAAGAGATTGCGTGAAACCGGCGTGAATTTTCATGTGAGACATGCATGGCAAGGCTGGGATAAAGACGGTGCGCTTAGTTTTTCAACACCGAAGGGTATGGTATCAGTACACGCTGATGCAGTTGTGCTTGCGCTGGGTGGCGGCAGTTGGCCTCAGCTTGGGTCCACTGGCGCATGGGTGCCTCTATTTGAACAGAGGGGCGTTCCTGTTGCTCCGCTACGACCTTCAAACTGCGGCTTTGATGTTGGCTGGTCAGAACACTTTCGTGCGCGTTTCTCTGGTCATCCCCTGAAATCTGTAGTTGTGAGCTTCACTGATTCTGAAGGTGTTACTCATTGCAAACAGGGCGATGTCATAGTTACTGCTACCGGTGTCGAAGGCAGCCCTATCTATGCGCTGTCAGCTCTACTGCGCGATACGATTGAAGCAAAAGGCCCTGTAGTCATTCACCTTGATCTTACTCCTGATAAGGAATTGCAACCTCTCATCAAAAAGCTGTCGCAGCCGCGTGGTACAAGGTCAATGGCTAACCACCTTAGAAGGCAGGCGGGAATTGAAGGTGTAAAGGCAGGTCTGCTCCGGGAATTGGTGCCTGCAAAGGAATTTGCTGACCCTGCACTTCTTGGGGCGGCCATCAAGTCACTACCTTTGAAACTTATTGCGACGCGTCCTCTTAATGAGGCTATCAGCAGTGCAGGAGGCATTGTCTTTGAAGCGCTTGATGAGCATTTGATGATTCGCTCCTTACCGGGTGTTTTCTGTGCTGGTGAAATGCTGGACTGGGAGGCCCCGACAGGCGGCTATCTGCTGACTGCCTGTTTCGCTAGTGGCCGCGCCGCAGGCTTGGGGGCATTGGCCTGGATTAAGGGTGAGGGCAGGACTTCTTAAATCTCATTATGACATTGGTTGTCTGACAATAGTTTTCCACTTTTCCGGAGCCGCTCGTCTTATATCGCTTAAATATATTTCGTGGTGTTTACCAATCCTACGACTTCCATTGTCTTTTATGAACAAATGCACCTTCTCGATTGTCGGCCCTTCCTCTGAGAAGGGGCCAATATGCATTATTTGCGCAGACTTTCCCTCCTTGAAAGATTCAAACCTTACCAACGGCAAGGAAGCAGGCTTTTTCTTCCTTGCCACTTCCTCCGTTGCTTCTTCAACCATTTTTAGAGTAATAAACTCCGGCTGCATGATCATCAATGTCCATTTCCAGGCATCCTTGTCTCCCGTAGTGAATGCTGACATGTCATCAGCCCACCAGAGAGCTTCGAGCGGCAATACGCCATAATCTATACCCATTTCCCCATTTTTGACCATAAACTTCAGCGTGTAAGAAAGTGGATAAAGAGCTTCAATCGCATCACTGAATGATTTCGCGGTGTTTGGGTCTCCTTCACCGTCAACCATGAGGAAGTTTATTTGTGGTACGTCCACAATTTCAACTTTCTTGGCAGAAGGGCTATAAAGGTGTTTAAGCTGTTTTTTGTAGTCTGTTTTTTCCATTGATAGCTCCTATTTAGTGTCTGTCCATAAACTCTCGATAATTGTCATTCCCGCAAGCAAAGCGCGTCGGGCCCGTCCTGAGTTTGAGGAAATCCTTCTTGGACGCCATCGGAAAGATTCCGGACATCCTCATACAGGACGAGAGCCGGAATGACAGAAAGACGCGACTTTATGGACAGACTCTATTTAAATCCTAACGATGAGTTCAGCTAAGGCGCACTCTCTTCCCTTTGAACTCAGGCAATCTTCTCCTGTTGCTGGGCTATTTCCCTTTCGGACCTTTGCCGTCTCTGGTAACCGGTGTGCCTCCGCTCGGCTTCGGCGTTGGGGCTGGCTTTCCTTTCGACATGGATTTATCCTCCTTTTGCAAATGTATATGCGGCGATGATTATTATTATCGGCAGCAATTGAGCTAACCCGGCGAAAAACAATAGATGGCCCTTTCTCAGTAAGCTGCCTTTCTTTTCATTGATTGCGAAGTTGTTCTGAAAGATCTTCCATGCATGGACCGAGAGATATCTCTTGTATGGTCGTTCTCCTGCATCGATCATGTCCCCTTGAAATATGTCCGCATCTTTGAAATAGCGCCAGTCCGACCTCGCCATTACTGACAGGAGGGCAAAGAGAATGGAGAGAAGGAGTGTTGCCGAAGAAGAGATGTAGAAGAATACCAGCCAGGGCAAGGGACAGCCGATGAGGGGGAGGCTGATATTGCTGATTTTATCTATCAAGAGACCGCCCAGGGTGAAGACCACGCTGGAGGATAAGCCGCTCATGCCCAGGAGGGTAGATGCCTTTGCGTCAAGGGACTTTGTGCGGTCGTCTTCCTTGTAGACGAGATCGAGGCACATTCCGTGGATAGTTTCGATGATATCCTTGTCATCGGTGCGCAGGCGCTCGATGATTTCATCTTCGGAGAGGGTGAAGATTGTTTGATTGTCAGACTCATTGCCGGACATTATTGGTCCTCATGCAATTTTTATTGGTAATCGTCATTGACGCCCAATTCTCCCATCACTTCCTCATAAAGTTTTTTGAAAGCATCTTCCCCGATTTCCTCTTTCAAGATACTGATATGCTTTGCCGCTAAATCTCTATTGGGAGATTGAAGTTGCTGAAATATTAAGAAACAAATAAGAAAGTTTTTCATAGCTTCTTTATATTCTTTGCGAGCCATGTGAATATGTCCAAACTGTCCATGTGTGCCGGCAATGCCGCTCTTGTCCCCTAGCGCTTTCTTTATTTCGAGACTCTGATTGTACTTCTCAATGGCTTTGTCGTAGTCTCCCTGCCGGTAATGGATGTTGCCCAGTTGGTGGAGCGTATTGGCAACGCCGCCCTTGTTTCCCATCTCTTTAGTAATTTCGAGACTCTGAGTGTACGTCTCAATGGCCTTGTCGTAGTCTCTCTGAGCCTCATGGATCATACCCAGTTGGTGGAAGGTACTGGCAATGCCGCTCTTGTCCCCTAGCGCTTTCTTTATTTCGAGACTCTGATTGTACTTCCCAATGGCCTTGTCGTAGTCTCCCTGAATGTAATGGATGATGCCCAGTTCGTGGAGAGTACTGGCAATGCCGCCTTTGTTCCCCAGCTCTTTCTCTATTTCGAGACTCTGATTGTACTTCTCAATGGCCTTGTCGTAGTCTCCCTGAGCCGCATGGATCATGCCCAGTTCGTGGAGGGTACTGGCAATGCCGCCTTTGTTACCCAACTCTTTCACTATTTCAAGACTCTGATTGTACTTCTCAATGGCCTTGTCGTAATCTCCTTGATCCTGATGGATTATGCCCAGGTGGTGGAGTGCTATGGCTTTTACGAGATCGGATGCTGTATCAACTGTCTGCTCATTCAATCTTCTTACAAAGTCAATGAAGCCCCATCTGTGTAAGGTCTCCACCACAGCCGATACTATCGCCCCTGCCTTATCATACTCCCTTGCCTCGAAATACAACTCGCGGGCATCCAGAAGATCCCATATGCCTCCGGTTGTTTCTACTAACGCCTCATAAAATTCAGCCGCCTTTATCATCCATCTCTTCCACCCGTCAGCGCTGACCTTTGTCTTCACAAAGTCTTTGACCAATGTATGGACCTGATAAAAAGCCTCTCCTTCGTCCTCTGTCTTGACGATCAGGCCCCAATGGATAAGCTCATCAATCCTTTTTGTGACCTCAGTCTGCTGCTCATCATCACTCGCCATCCACGCAAGCCCTGTGAGGGGGATTGCTTTTCTGAACACGGATGAGCGTATGACAAGGTCTTTTGCCTTGTCCGTTAGCTTGCTGTAACTCTTTTCGAGAAGTGTGAACTCCACCATCTCTTTATTGATCCCGTTGAGGTCTTTAAGCACGTCCTGCACCGATGTGTTGTTCGCGTGCCTTCCGAAGATATTGATGGTGTATGGATGCCCCCCGATCTTTTCATATACCGCAATCTTTGTCCCGAAATCCTCTTTTGCAAGCACGGGGAACCTGTTCATCACCATAATCGCCTCGGGTCTCGGCATCTCTCCCAGGTTGATTTCGTCAATGACATTGGTGAGTCTGCCGTCCATGAGATTGAAGGTATACCTGCTCGTAAAGAGAAAGCTCGTCCAATTGCTGCATTGATTGACGAGCGACTTTAATCCTTTTTTCAACTCGGGATCGGCGATTTCACTGTTCTCTTCGTCGTCCACAAGGAGGGTTTCGAAGTTGTCGAAGATGAGGAGCAGTCTGACCTGCGAAAGGACTTGTGCCAAATAATTGATCTTTTGCTCCATGGGTATGGGTGCCGCGCATACGGCCTCCAGGGCATTCTCCCCATTGCTTTTCAGGTAGAGATCAAGACGAGTGAGAATTCCCTCGATAGTCAGTCCCTCTCTGCAATTGAAGGCGTAAATTCCACTAAACTGCTTCTCAAGCTTTTCCGCTATTTTGGTTGCAGTGACTGTTTTACCGATGCCGCCGATGCCGTGGAGGACTACTGCTCTCATTCCCCGCGTGAGAAAATCCTCTTTCACACGGCGGATGTCCCTCCTCCTGCCGATGAACTGATTTCCCAATTGCTCAAGGCCAAGAACAATGTTAGTTTTGATGGTAATCGGTTTCTGAAATCTGAACCCATCTTTTACCGGTGTTGCTTCTTCCCTGCATAGACATTCCGGGTAATCGGAAAAGAGCACTGGCGTGGCGAAATCGACCATGCCAGCTCCCTGTTCGAGCAGAAGCTCTTTCCGCGCCCTTGCAACAGCGAGATCTATAGAAGCCCCGTTGCTTATTTCAATATAGAGCTTCTTTGCCAATTCCATAGCAGACTGATCGCTGACCGAATACTGCATCGAGATGACAGCGGGTATCTTTTTCAGCAGGAGGGGCGTGGAGAGGTCGCTCTGCGCTCGCCTGCCAGATGTTTTGGCTGTCTGGCAGCCCGAGAGGACAACGAGCCGCAGGGAGGGATAGCCCGAGAGCAGTTCGGCAATAGTCTCGTTGTCTACATGTCGTGAACGGCCTGAATCATCTTCCAGCAGCAGATAGCCTTTGTCGTGGCTTTCGGAAAAAACTCCGTGGCCCGTGTAGTGGAAGATGTGGTATTCCTCTTCGTCGAGCCTTGCCTGTATGGCTTTGAGCGATGCCTCGTCCAGAAATTCGACTTCAATGGCATTAGCGGCATACGCTCTATCTACCGCCTGCAGGATGAGCATCTGTTCTTGTTCGACCTGGAGCCTTTCATTGTCTTTTAGGTCTATGGGGCTTGAAATGACCGCCAGCATCTTTATCTTGCCCTTAATATTCCCCTTCTCGATGATGGGAATCCCTTCAAGCGCCCGTGAGAGGGTGATGCCGGGATGCGCGGAGAGGAAATGATCACCGTCGAACATGAATTCATAGGGAATTCGCATAAGCTCCGGCTCGTCCTGCCTGAAGAACAGTTTGAGGCGGATGGTCTTGTTCTCTTTGAGGAAGGCTTTATAATGGCCGAGTATTTCATTGGAAAAGATTGCTTTGAAAAGTCCACTCCCGAACTCTTTTATCAGTCTGGCATTTTCAGGCATGTCTTTCCCGACGCTTGCTTCAAGCCGTGAGAGAATGTACGAATCGATCCGGTAGTGCGAGGTATTGGAGCAGAGAGCGGTGCCTCTGTAGTCGTTGACCGTTGCCGTCAGGGTATCCTTGTCAGGCCCCTTTGCGAGGTGAAGATTGAAATGTGCATAGGCAGGGTTCATTATTCTCTCCCCAAATAAAGTTACTTATTATAAAAGATTCAGGCAAAGAACTAAAGGCTTTAATCGTATGATGCGGACTTCAGTAAGAAAAAGATATTCTCGCTGGCTTGACCTGTGACAATCAGGCGGCTATTGTCGTTTTGTATATCCAAGGGATATGCTATAAAATAAGTTAATGGAGGCGCTCATGCTTGTTAAGACAGTCCAATGGGGTAATAGTATTTGGGTGAGGATTCCGTGCACCCTTGCAAGGAAAAAAGGAATTGATGTGGATTCCACAGTTGAGATTGATGAGACTGAAGAAGGCGTTATCATCAAGCCTGTAGGGAAAAGGGAATATTCCTTAAAAGAGCTTGTTAACGGGATTACTCCGCAGAACCGGCACGGTGAGGCAGACTTTGGACTATTTGTTGGAAAGGAGATTATCTGAACTCGTACAAGCCCTCGACATCCTCCATAAATTCGGGTATGCTTGAGAAAAAGGAGGCAATGGAATGAAACACAAACATGAATATGAATCTGTTTATCATCCGAGTCCGACTGCTGAAGTTAAGGCCCTTGGCATCAGAGAGGCTGAAATAAGAAGATGTAAGACCTGCAATAAAGAAATTATTCTTGTGCTGACAAAAGACGGGTGGTTCCCGCTACTTGACGATCACAAGCCGGATGAGCACGACATTCTTTTGGCTTAAATCTTATAGGGATCAACATCCACATTTACTTTGATTTTTTTGAATTGTTCCAGTTTTAACAAAAGCTCTCTGGCTGTATTCTGGATAAGCTTTCTGTCACGGGATTTCAGCATTATCTGGATGCAATGCTTGTAAGCCTTCACGTAGGACGGGATTTCTACAGGACCGAGGACTTCTACCCCGTCAACCTGCAGGCCGGAAATATTACCTATATGCTGCAGGATGCTACCTGTGTCATCCTTTGCGTATATGTTGAATAATATTATTTTAGAATAAGGCGGATAATCGAGCGCCTTTCTCTGCGCTAATTCATATTTGTAAAAGCCTTCAAAGTCATAACTGCTGATGAATTTTAATATGCTGTTTTTTGAGTCCCATACCTGTAAGAAGATTGAACCGTCACGCCTTACTGTCTGTGAAACCTGTATTACCTCCTGGAATGCCCTTTCATAAGTCCTGAAATCCGGTCGTGACAATATTGAATCCATATTGACCAGAACAGCTGAACTGAAAGCCTCTGTCCCGACTCTCCTTGTTGCATAGTCTGTCCCTATAACAAAAGGCGCAGCATCACCGGCGAAGACAAGAGGGGGGGAAGGGTCCTGACCTTTTTCGATGATGACCGCCTCTGCCTTCAGGAGTTTTTCGATCTCTTCCTTTACGCGGCCTGTTCCGGCGCCAAAGGGGTTAATATGTGGGCCCCTGCATTCTTCGCAGGTGTCAGGGACCGGGGCCTCCCTTCCGCAAAAATTGCATCTGACCACATTTTTTGTCTTTATGAAAACAAGCGGCAGGCTGCATTTGCTGCAT
>Ga0209211_10009387_pt1 | contig 13058 bp, 17 predicted proteins | sample RifGroA2_FD_183992 | JGI IMG/M metagenome (GOLD analysis project Ga0209211, IMG submission 183992) | Groundwater microbial communities from Rifle, Colorado, USA - Groundwater A2 (SPAdes) (version 2) | ecosystem: Environmental > Aquatic > Deep subsurface > Groundwater | place: Rifle, Colorado...
TGGACACTATTCTTGATGGAAGAAAAATATGTAAAATAATTGCAAATCTTATTACAATTATAGGGTTCCTGTATCTTTTAAGATAGCCATTTTTTGCCATGTTGAAGCACCTCTTTTAGTGCCCAAACTCACTTTCTTTGGAGAAAATTGTGCTTTGAGAATAAATATGTTTTGAGATTAAGGTAACAGTGTCTGAACATACCAATCACCTTAATTAACCTCTTTCATACAGAACTCTATAAAAACTTTACTTTTAAAAAGAACGCCCTACAGAGAATACTTAAATATTCTTTAAATTTACATAAACAAAGTTTATACCTTCCACATCTAAATTCTTCTTTTCAATATGGCTTAAATGTCCATTATAATCAAAACAAATAAGATACTTTAAGGTCGTGTTTTTCTTAAATCCTTTCAAATATTCTAAGTTACCTTTCAATTCTTCTATTAATTTTTGTTTATTCATCTTCCAATACATTTTTAGTTCTATTAATGCTTCAAATTCTTTTGGATTTAAAGAATCAGGAACACCATTTGTTTTTTTAAACTCCACCTTATCATTTTTAAAAAGAGCCATATCTATCCTTGCATTCTTTTTGTAATCTTTATGCCCTGAATACAATTCTGTAGTAATAATAAACTGTTTTTCTAATCTTTTATTTAATTCAGAAAATAAAAGGCAATTCAAATCATTTTCATAAATTAGTAGGGGTAATTTTCTACCTTCTTCTTTACACTTCTCTTTAATTAATTCTATACTATCTAATATTATCTGGTTAATATTCATCATAATTTCCCCCAATTAACCCTATTCTTGTACAGAACTCTATAAAAACTTTGCTCTCTTATTCCATTAATACCAACCTATACTCACTCGCATAATTAATTGAGCAATACATGCTCGTTCGTAATAAGCAAAGAACATTATCTATTACTCAATTATTTGTGTTCTTTGCTATAATACCTGTAGTTACAAATCCAATAAATTTAAATATAAATTATTTAATTGATTGTTAAAAATGGGAAATAATGATGTTGACGACATTTTCAAGGATTTTGAATATAATGTCACAGGCAAAAAAGATGCTCCTAAAAGCCCCTCTCCACAAATAACTCCTAAAAACTTAAGCGGAGATGAAGATTTTCTGGAAGATAAATACAGGAGAGAGCAGGATCTTCTGGAAGAAAAGTATGAGAAGGAGAAGGAGCTTTTGGATAAGAAAAGAAAAGAAGACTTAAAAAGAAAGAAAGAGGTAGAGTTACGCGAAAACATACTTCGCCAAAAATCCGCGCCTTTAAAGCCTGCCAATAAGAGCAGCGTAAATGTAGAAAGGATAGGCTATTTGGCCATAATTATTGTTTTGGTTGCTTATATTGCTATAGATCTGTCTTTTTATCATGGTGGGAAAAGCGCTGAAGCCAAGAAGGACCAGGCTGTTGCTCCTGCCACTATAACTCCTAATACCACAATAGAGCAGAGCAAGAGCAATGAAAGCAAAGAAGTTAAGGCTGAAGAAAAGGAGGAAGAGAAAAAAGAAGAGCCAGTTGTACCAGCTGCCAATGAAGGAACAAAGCTATCCGGAAAAATTATATTGAAGATTGACAATATTGCTACTGAAATTTCTGAAAAGCTCAACGATACAGGATACATAAACAGCGTTACTTTTACTATAGACAATGGCAAGGACAAGGCTTTAACACCTATAGTTGATGTTTATGCCTATGACAGCGAAATGGACAAGATGTGGGAAACCAAAAACAGGGGCCAGTATAAAGGCGCTGCCATCAGCTCTGGTAATCAACAAACCGTAACCATTGATTTACTTCCAAAAACTTTTAGAAATCTTGATTTGAAGAAGGATATAAGATTAACATTAAATGATACTAATGGAGGGTTTATTGTTGCTTTAACTGACAAAGTGCTTATTTCTTAAAGAATAATTATTGGAAAGTTTTCTGCCAATTCATCCAGATATTATTAATAACTTCCTTTAATTCCATTCCCTTTATTTCTGCAAGTTTTTTATATGCTTCAGCAACAAAAGCAGGTTCATTTCTTTGGAAGCCTCCTTTAGAATCTTTGAATGGGCTTAAGTAAGGCGCATCTGTTTCGCAAAAAAGCTGTGTTATTGGAGTTATCCCGGCATTTTCCTGGAATTGTGAGCTTCTCACAACACTTGTAGGAATTGTTAAAAACCATCCGTTGTCAATAATTTTATTAACCAAAGATTTTCTGCCGCAAAAGCAGTGCATTACTATTTTTTTTGATTTAGAGCTTTCCAGCATATCCACGCAATCTGCTTCTGCCTTTCTTGAATGCACTATTAACGGCTTATCAAGTTTCTCTGCAGCAGCAATTATTTTTTCAAACACTTTTTTCTGGTTTGCAGGATCTTCATTTTGGGAATAATCTAATCCAACTTCTCCAATAGCCATTATTTTGTTCTTGTTTTTTCCAATAAACCTTATCTCTTCTTCAACATCGAATTTATTTTCTTTTAATGGATAGTTTCCAGATTCAATTTCCTTCTGCAATGTTTGTATTGGATAAATCCCCAATGAAGCCTTGACAACATCATATTTTTCTGCTATTTCCAGCACTTTCCTGTTTGTTTCTGGATTTACCCCAGAACTAAGAATTGCCTTTAATCCAGCTTTTTTGGCATTGCCAATGACTTTATCTAAATCTTCCTTGAAATAGTAATGGTCCAAATGGCAGTGTATGTCTATGAGCATTTCGCATATTAAAATAAAAACGTTTATAAAGGTTATTGCATTATTTTTGGCTATGGACAGTGTTCGTAAATCTGGCGCATAAGGAATTCTATATTTGCATTAGTCCAATAACTAAAATTTCATTATTATTTATTTCGTTATCAATTATTCAAAATATTATAATCTAAAAATAAAAACAATGAATTTAAAAATTTTAAAACAAAAATCTCATTGAAATTAAAATTATTGAATCAAAAAATAACAAAAATAAAAACTAATGGTGGTGGTTTTAATGTCAATTTATGTTAAAAACAAAAAATGGAAAGGGCATTTAAAGACTTACATGTCTATGGACAATTTTCCAGTGATTAAGGGCTATAATTTTGAAGAGCCTTTCGACTTTAATAAATTCATAGAAAGTTACCAAAACATGGGCTTTCAAGGATCTAACCTAGGTACAGCATTTAAGATATTGTCTAATATGCTTGGGGAAAAACAACAGGGAAAATTAAAAATATGGATGTCTTTTACAGGAAACATGATAAGCTCTGGCAACAGGGAAATCATAGCTTATTTGGTAAAAAACAGGATTATTGACGGCATAACAACAACTGCTGCATCTTTGGAAGAAGACATTATCAAGTGCATAAAGCCGTTCCATCTGGGCACATTTGACATTCCAGGAAAATTCCTATTGGACGAATCTATAGGAAGAATAGGAAATATTTTGGCTCCAATGGACCGCTATCTGTATTTTGAAAGGTTTTTTAATGATTTTTTTGAAAAGCTTTTAAAAGAATTTGAAGGCATTCCATGCACTTATGAAGTCATTAGTGACATGGGGAAATTTGTTGGAAGCCACAAATTAACAAAGAAGAATTGCGGGCAAAGCTTTGTTTATTGGGCAGCAAAAAACAATATTCCTGTATTCTGCCCCGGCATTACTGATGGGGCAATGGGAGACTTAACAACCTTCTTTAAGCGCAGAAACCCAAAATTTGCAATAGACGTCACAAAAGACAATTTTACGCTCACAACAATGCTGCAAAACACCAATAAAGCTGGATGTATAATTTTAGGAGGAGGAATTGCAAAGCATTTTTTGTTAAATTCAGCGATATTCCGAGAAGGCTTCGAATACAGCATCTACATTACAACAGCAAATGAATTTGACGGCTCTGATTCTGGCGGCAACCAGGAAGAAGCAATAAGCTGGGCAAAAATAAAGCCAAATGCGCAAAGAGTTAAGGTTGTTGCTGATGCCACATTGATATTTCCATTGCTTATTGCAGGAACAATAAGTAAAATTAAAAATAATAAAAACAACCCAAAAACATATAAATAATAACAAAAATTAACTTTTAACATGGATGCAGTTATTATAGCAGGCGGAAAAGGAAACCGGATGGAAGGCTACCTTCCAAAAGCCCTGGTAGCTGCAAAAGGAAGGCCGATTTTATCCTATCAGATAGATTACTTATTAAAATCCGGAATAAATAAAATAATTCTGGCTTTAGGCTATAAAGCTGAAAAAATAATTGAATACATAAAATCTAATTACCCAGATGCCAAAATGGATTACACAATTGAAAAGGAACTGCTGGGAACTGCTGGAGGGCTTAAGCTGGCATTGCAAAAATCAGATGCAGAATATGTGATTGTGTTAAATTGTGATGATATTACCAATATAGACACATCAAAATTGCAGGAGCTAAAAGAAAACGCAATTTGTGTAGCGCATCCCCAATTGCAATTTGGAAGAATTGCAGAAAAAGATGGTTATGCTGTATTTGAAGAAAAGCCAATGCTCGACATCTGGGTAAGCTGCGGATGGTATCTTTTTAACAGAGCGGATATATTAAAATATTTGCCAGACAAAGGAATGCTTGAATACGATGTTTTTCCAAAAATTAAATTAAGATTGTTCAAGCACGAAGGCTTTTGGAAAACATTAAACACAAAAAAGGATATTCTCGAGTTCAAAAAAACAGAGCTGCCGGATGTCTTAAAAAATTAGGAGTTTGATAAGCTATGAAAACCACAATCTCTAAAATAAAATCAATGAAAGGCAAAGACAAAATAGCCATGCTTACTGCTTATGATTATTCTGCTGCAAAATACATGGATAGCGAGGGAATTGATATCATCCTTGTAGGAGACAGCATAGGGATGGTTGTTTTAGGGTATGAAAACACCTTAAGCGTTACAATGGAAGATATGCTTAGGCATACGGGGGCTGTTGCCAGAGGCGCAAAAAATGCCTTAATAGTAGGTGATATGCCTGCCAACAGCTATAATGACAAAAAAACCGCTTTATCAAATGCAGAAGCTTTTATTAAATCAGGAGCAGATACTGTAAAAATTGAGAACAAGCCTGAAATTGCAAAATTCATTGTTGATAATAAAATTGAGGTTATGGGGCATATAGGATTAACGCCGCAGACATGCACTAATTTTAAAGTTCAGGGAAAAGACCAGGAAACTGCAGATAAATTAATCAAGCTGGCAAAAGAGCTGGAAGAAGCAGGTTGTTACAGTATAGTTTTAGAATGCGTTCCAATGCAGCTTGCAAAAAAAATCACAGAAAGCATTTCAATTCCAACAATAGGCATTGGCGCAGGGCCTTACTGCGATGGCCAGGTTTTAGTGGTAAATGACATGCTTGGAATATATGACGGGTTCAGCCCAAAATTTTTGAAAAAATATGCAGAGCTGGGAAATGAAATGAAAACTGCCTTTAAAAATTACATTAATGATGTTAAAGAAGAGAAGTTTCCGGAAGACAGACATAGCTTTCATTAAAAAACCACAACTTTTAAATACATGTACACATACACATACACTGATACAATATGGGCACAAAAACAATAACTATAATGGACGATGTATACCTGCTTTTAGTTAGAAGCAAGAGAAAAGATGAAAGCTTTTCTGATATGCTTAGAAAGGAATATTCAAAGAAAGGGAACATATTGGACTTGGCAGGGGCGTGGGCAGACTTAAGCGATGTGGATGTTGAAGATATAAAAAAGAACATAAGGGAATTCAGAGAACAGGCTACAAGAAGTTTGTTAAAGGGCGGTAAAAAATGAAATGTCTTGACTCAACTTTCATTGTAGATTTTTTGAAAGGCGACAAAGACGCAGTTTCTAAGGTTAGGGAATTGGAATTTGAGCGTTTATGCTCTACAATAGTAAATCTCATTGAAATTGCAGTAGGCATCTATCGCAAAAAAGATATAAACCATGAGGTGCACCTCGATAAAGTTAAAAATTTATTTAACAAATTTTATTTATTAAATTTTAATTATGAATCCGCAATATCCTCAGCAAGAATCAACAGCGATTTGGTTAATAAGGGGGAGCAAATTGATGCGAATGATTGTTCAATTGCTGCAATAATGCTAGCGAATGGCTGCGATACCATAATCACAAGAAACAAAGAGCATTTCCAAAGAATAAAGGGGATAAAAGTTGAGAGTTATTAAAAAGACCAATATACATTAGCCTCTGGCTGGTTTTTTGGGATGTCGGCTTTATCTTGAAGTAAGAAACATTTTAATATTTTAAAGTAATACCCTACTGTATGGTTATGCATTTTGATGAACTTAACAAATTGGATCCTCCTCCTAAGGGCTATGCATCAAAAGACACCCCATCTGCAGGCGTGACTAATACCAAAGTCTATCCTTCTATTATTCATGCTACTTTTAAGCCAGTATATAACATCGAAATGAATGTGGGTGATGGTAATAGAAAGGTGATAGCATTCCCTCAGGTAATAGTTGATGAGCTTGCTGGGGCATTGGGTGGTTTAGAGGTAAGGATTGAAGAAAATCCGCCTCATTTTAGCCACGATATGCAGCCAGGCCACGAGTTTGTACCACATATCATAATGCTATGCTTTCCGACGATTGGACTTGGAGCGCAAATAAATATTTACGCAGACGGGACTATTAATGCTCGCAGAGAATACCTGGGTAATCCATTGTATAGGCAAGCATTAGATATTGCAATCAAAAAATTGTTCCATAATAATCCTGAACAAACTTTATAAACCCCTATTCCTTTTTCCTTACTACATGGCATCTTTAAAAAACAAGCACATAGTAACAGGCATAACCAGCAGCATTGCAGCCTATAAGGTTCTTGGATTAGTTGAAAAGCTAAGGAAATTAAACGCTATTGTTCATGTAATTATGACAAATAATGCCGCAAAACTTGTTGATAAAAGCGAGTTCGAAAAAGCATCCAGAAATCCAGTGCATACAGATTTGTTTTTTCCAAATGTTGATTATAAAGGCTATCTTAAAAAAAACAAGCCTATAAATCACATTTCTTTGGCTGATATTGCTGATTTGTTTCTGATATGCCCTGCTACCGCAAATATTATTGGGAAAATAGCAAATGGCATTGCCGATGATTTATTGAGCGCAACAATAATGGCAACTAATGCACCTGTTTTAATATGCCCTGCAATGAATGTAAAGATGTGGAAAAATCCTATTGTACAGGAAAATGTAAGGAAATTAAAGAATTTGAGGTATGAGTTTGTTGATCCGGAAAAAGGAATACTGGCATGCGGCTATGAGGGCATAGGCAGATTGGCAAATTTAGATAAAATTGCACAGAGAATAAAAACAACAATAGAAAGAAGAAACGACTTAAAGGGAAAAAAAATTCTAGTTACAGCAGGAGCAACATCAGAGGAAATAGATCCTGTAAGGGTTATAACAAACAAAAGCTCTGGAAAAATGGGAGTATACACTGCTGAGGAAGCATTTTTAAGAGGCGCAGATGTCACATTAATAAGGGGCACTAATGCTGTAGAGCCGCAATACAATTTTAAAGACATTAAAATTTATAATGTCAAGGAATTATTCAATGAAATTAGGAAAAATCTAAAAAATACCGATGTAATGATTCATGCTGCTGCTGTTTCTGACTTTACAATTAACAACAAAGCAAGCAATAAAATAAAGAGTAATCGAAGCTTGCATCTGGAATTGACTCCAACAACAAAAATATTTGAACACATCAAAAAAATAAATGAGAATATAACGTTGGTGGGATTCAAAGCAGAATATAACGTAAGCGAAAAAGAGCTTATTGATAGGGCTTATGGGCTATTAAAAAGTGCAGATGCAGACCTTGTTGTTGCAAATGACGTCGGCAAAAAAGGAAGAGGTTTTGACGTCGAAACAAATGAAGTTTTTATTGTTGATAAAAATAAGAAAGCCAGTCATTTAAGCCTGGCAGACAAAAGATTTATTGGGAACAAAATATTGGACAAGATTCTGGAGCTTAAAAGCTAATAGAAAGTGTCACTTCCTGCCCTTTTTCTGGCTGAATATATAGACCATATTTTTAATCTCGGCAAGCTGTTTTTTAGAAATATCTACAGCCAGGCTTAGTGATACAAACAAAACAAGAAGCATAAGCCAGTTGAATATGGATATTACCATCATCCAGCTTATCTTTCCTTCTTCAGCATAAACATAGTTTATGAGCTGAAAACCCAAAATAGCAGCGGTAACTCCAACAATTAAAAGAACTATTTCAAAGGTATTGACTTTTGTATCTGGCATATATTACCCTCTTTTGATGCTTATTTCACACTTAATCCCTTTATTATTTAAAATTTTCTTTTTTTGGCAAACTGCGAATACGCAACATTTAAAAATAAGGATTAATTTCTTAAACACATATGGCAAAGAAAAGCAGAGGAATAAATGCAGGCAAGAAGCTTAAAATTAGGAGACAGAAAAGCAGATGGTCTAATAAATGGTTTGTAAGAAGAGTCGAAAGGCTAAAAGCCAAATCTGATCCTCTGGAAGGAGCTTCTCAGGCAGAAGGAATTGTCCTGGAGAAAGTGCAGCTGGAAGCCAAACAGCCAAACTCTGCAATGAGAAAATGCGTAAGAATACAGTTAATTAAGAATGCCCGCCAAGTTACTGCGTTTTGCCCTGGTGATGGAGCAACAAAACTCATAGACGAACATGATAAGGTCTTAGTAGAGTGCATAGGTGGTGCAATGGGGAAGAGTAAAGGCGATATTCCAGGCGTAAGGTGGCAGGTTATTAAGATAAATGACCAAAGTTTGGATGCTTTATTGAAAGGTATAATAGAAAAAGCAAGAAAATAAAATAATTCTTAAAAATGTCATCACAAATCAAAGCTTTTGATAGATGGGATGTAGAAGGGATTAAAGTAGATGACCCTGGCTTACAGCCTTACATCACTTTAGAGCCTAGGATTGCCCCTAAGACGGGCGCAAGATATGCAAAAAATAGGTTTCATAAAAGCAAGATTTTCATAGTTGAAAGGTTAATTAATAAGCTTATGGTACCAGGGCATAAGAGCAAGAAACACTTTAAAACAAGCTATCATATAACAGGAAAGGCCAACAGGGCTTTTTCAATTGTTGAAAATGTTTTTGATATGATAGAAAGGCAGACAAAAGAGAATCCAATAAAGGTTTTTGTAAAAGCACTTGAAAATGCTGCTCAAAGAGAGGAAATAATAACCATTGAGTACGGTGGAGCAAGGTATCCTAAAGCGCTTGAATGTGCGCCGCAAAGGCGCGTAGATAATGCTTTAAAATATATGGCTCAAGGCGCTTACCACAAATCCTTTAACTCAAAAAAATCAATAGAAGCCTGCTTATCAGAAGAAATAATCAATGCTTACAGATTGAATGCAGCTTCAAATGCAATATCAAAGAAGCTTGAAGTCGAAAGGCAATCAGATAGTTCTAGGTAAAGGTTAACTGCAATTTGCGTAGGTATAATTTTTATTGAAAACTGAAAAGAGAACCGAAAAGTTTAAATATCTACGTTTGTATACAAATGTAAATGTTAGTTTCAAATACTTCCACCTTAGTTTTACTGGCTAAAATAGGGTGTTTATTGGATTTTATTCAAATTGCCCCACCTATAGAAATCCCAGAGCATGTAAGGAAAGAAGCACTATTTGATGAAGGATCTTATTACGCAAGGCTGATTCAAAAGCTCATTAATGATAAAAAAATTAAAGTGGTGCCAATTAAAACAGCAAAAATACCAATTGCGTTGTCCCAGTTTAGGCTTGATGAAGGGGAAGCGGCAGCGTATGCTTTATTTAGCCCTAAAAAGCATAGCGCTATATTAACTGATGACGGCGAACTTATTAAACTCTGCAAATTAGAGCAAATACCTTTCATCTGCGCAATGGCTGTGGTTATAAGATTATTTGAAAAGAAAAAGCTATCAAAGGGCGAAACCCTTAGTAAATTAAAAAATCTGCATGAAATTGGAAGATATTCAAAGGGGCTTTACGAGCATTTTAAGAACGAGGTAAAATAAAAATCAAATATTTTTCAATCATTTAATCTTGGAGGTTTAAATAAAAATGGAAACTGTATCATCGCGTTTGGATTTGGGAACAATCAGCCTTTTTGGAAAAGTTTTGAAGGAAAAGCGCTCTGAAGTAGTGAGGACTCTCGTGGAATCAGGAAAGAAGCATAAGGCCGTTGAACTCTACAAGGAAAAAAAGGTAAGTTTGGGGTTAGGGGCAAAACTTGCAGGAGTTACTTTAAGCGAATTTGTTGATTTGCTGAGAGAGCATAATGTTTACCTTAATTTGGAGAGAGAGGATGTTAAGGAAGCCCTAGAAACTGCTAGGAAGACATTGTAATTAAATCAATGTTGACACACTTTCAGAAGAAATAATCAATGCTTACAGATTAAATGCAGCTTCAAATGCAATATCAAAGAAGCTTGAAGTTGAAAGGCAGGCAGACAGCTCTAGGTAAAAATTAATTAAATTAAAATTTTGCTTATATTCCAATTACTTCTTGCTCATATTCTTAAAATATTGCAGCAGCTCAACAGGTATGGGCAATATCAAAGTGCTGTTTTTTTCTGATGCAACCTCTGACATTGTTTGGAATAGTCTAAGCTGCAAAGTAGCTGGATTTTTTCCAATGATTTCTCCTGCTTCAGCTAGTTTTTGCGCTGCTTGCTGCTCTCCTAGAGCCAATGTAACGCGAGCTCTTCTGTCCCTTTCTGCTTCTGCCTGATGCGCCATTGCCCTTTTCATTGTCTCTGGCAGCTCAATATCTTTAATTTCTATCTTTATTACCTTAATACCCCATGGATCAGTGTCTTTGTCTACTATCTGCTGTATTTTATTAGATAAGTTTTCCCTTTGCTGCAAAATCTCATCTAACTCAAATTCTCCTACTATGTTTCTCATTGTTGTTTGCGCTAACTGCGAAACTGCATAGTTAAAAGATTCCACTTCCAAAACAGCCTTATCAGACTGATCTACTCTATAATATAAAACTGCATTTACTTTCAAGCTGACATTGTCTTTGCTTACGCATTCCTGGCTTGGTATGTCAACTGTTTTGACTCTAATATCAACCCTTTCCCATGCCTGTATTACCGGAATTACAATCCTAAGCCCAGGCTGCATAACTCCTGAGAACTTGCCTAAAGTAAACAAAACTCCTCTTTCATACTGCCTTACTATCTTTAAGCATGCAAAAATCAAAACTAACAGCCAAAAAATCCCAAATCCAGTTACTCCTATTCCAAAAGGCATTTTATACCACCCCATTGATTATTTATTTTATTAATTGTCTACTTTATTGATTATTTTTATTGTATATAAAGTATAAAATACTTTATATGCTCAAGAAAATTAATTTTTAATTTTCTTGTTGAATTTTTTAATGTTTATAAAGTATTGTATTTGATCGATTATTTTATTTCTATTTTTTATCCTCTTTTAAATAAACCGTTCTTGTCGGGAAAGGTATGCATATATTGGCTTTTCTTAATGCATTATAGATTTCCTCTGTTGCAAGGGATTTTGTGTCAAACTTTATGTCAAAGCTCTTAACCCAGAAAAACACTTTGAATTTAAGCGCGAAATCACCCATTTCCATCATCATGACCGTCGGAACAGGCTCTTTAAGAACGTTAGGGATTTTGGATATTGTGTCAAGAACAACCTTTCTTACCTTGGAAGGGTCAGAGCCGTGTTCAACGCCAAAATCAATGGCTGCCCTTACAGTCGGATCTGGCTGCATGAAATTCAATATTCTTGAATCAGCCATTTTACCATTTGGCACTGTAATCATCTCGTTATCCCATGTCTTGATTTTAGTGCTCCTTAAGCCAACATCCATGACAGTGCCCATTGTGTCGTTGTCAAGCCTTATCTTGTCTCCAACTTTAATGCTTTTGTCCAGGATTAATGACACACCGCCAAAAATATTGCCTAATGTGTTTTGAAGCGCAAATGCCACTGCGACTCCTGCAATTCCCAAGCTTGCCAATAAAGGCCCAATCTGGATGCCCCATACAGGAAGTATAAACAACAAGCCGACAATTGAAACAAAAATCCTTGTAAACCTGTGGAAAAGAGGAACCATATCATCATCAAAAGCTGACCTTGTCTTTTCAGCCACTTTTCTGGCCCAGTTATCTATTACTATATCCACAATGGCAATTGCAATATAAGTTATTACCAATATTATAAACGAGGATATTGTATGCTCAAGCATAGCAAGGATATTCTGATTTATGCCCAGGGGAAAAAGCGCCAGCCTAAAGCCAAGAAGAATTAATATCAACGATATCGGCCCGTTTACCTTCTTGACAATCAAGTCATCAATTTCTGTTTCAGTTTTTTTAGTTATCCTGAGAATAATCTTTTCCGATAGGTATACTATAATCTTTGACAACGCATAAAAAGCTATAAGTATGGCTAAAGAATACATGTACTTGTTCTGCCTTAGCAGCTCGATGTATTGCTCTAATGCCATTTTGTTGTTAAGACTTTATTGTTAATATTAATTTGCCTATTTTAGCAATAATCGGTAGTATTTATATTTTACTTTTAACTAAATCTTTTTACCTAACCTTTCCTTCCTTAACCTTCTCAACAGAAACAGCTTCATTATTCACACTTAATTCTAAATTATTGAAAAATATTTTTCCATCCTTAGCTAAAATGTTTATTTTCAAGAAGTTTTCAAAAGTAATTTCTTTATTTGAATTTTTTAAATTGCCAAACTTAACATCATTTCCTGGCTCTGCCTTTGCTGTCAATAAGCCTACATTCCCTTTACTATCTTCTGCTGCTAACAGCATTCCCTGGCTTTCAATGCCCCTTAGCTTCGCATGCTTTAAGTTTGTTACAACAATTATTTTTTTATTTTTCAATTCTTCTTTAGCATAATGCTCCTTTAGCCCTGCAACAAGCTGCTTTTTTTCTTTTCCGAGATTAATTTGCAAAACATACAGCTTGTCAGCATCAGGATGGTCCTTGGCTTCAATAATTTCCGCAACTTTA